>Ga0209398_1000856_pt1 | contig 17260 bp, 10 predicted proteins | sample AshMeaBigSpring_FD_184125 | JGI IMG/M metagenome (GOLD analysis project Ga0209398, IMG submission 184125) | Groundwater microbial communities from Big Spring, Nevada to study Microbial Dark Matter (Phase II) - Ash Meadows Big Spring (SPAdes)... | ecosystem: Environmental > Aquatic > Deep... | reverse complement strand
CCTTTGCGCCCTTTGCGTGAAACCATTCAACGTGATTATATTATAAATCAAGAGTGATTTTTTTTTCACGCAGAGCACGCAAAGAACGCGCAAAGCACGCAAAGAATAAAAAAACCATTGCGTGAAACCCTTTGCGCCCTTTGCGTGAAACCCTTTGCGCCCTTTGCGTGAAACCCTTTGCGCCCTTTGCGTGAATATCTTTGCGCCCTTTGCGTGAAACTCTTTGCGCCCTTTGCGTGAAAATCTTGGCGCCCTTTGCGTGAAAATCTTTGCGCCCTATGCGTGAAACCATTCAACGTGATTATATTATAAATCAAGAGTGATTTTTTTTTCACGCAGAGCACGCGAAGAACGCGCAAAGCACGCAAAGAATAAAAAAACCATTGCGTGAAACCATTTGCGCCCTTTGCGTGCAACCCTTTGCGCCCTTTGTGTGAAATTCTTAGCGGGATGTTAGTCCAGTGTCCAGTGTCGGGGCTTTTAGTCTATCTTATGAGTGTAATATTTCCCTTTTTCACTTCCTCCGTACCATCTGTATAAGTGATCCGGATGAGATATATATATACGCCTATTTCGCCCTCATACCCATTTATACTTCCATCCCAGCCATAGGTAGGTAGGTTGCTGCTAAATACCTTATTTCCCCAGCGATCATAAATATACATTTCTCCTGCATTGAGTGGCGAAGCTATATAATTATAAATATCATTTCGTCCATCGCCATTGGGGCTAAAAGCACTGGGTATGTAAAATGTTTTTTCACTGCAATCCTCTATAGTAAGCGTGAGTGTGAGCGAATCTGGGACACAACCAGGCACCTGAGGCAAGACATAATACAGGGGATAGTTACCGGCTTCGGCTCCGCTTATATCCAGACTTTGATCTGTTATAAGGAGCGTAGAAAAATAGCTTCTCCAGTATCCTCCTTCTCCACCATTCAGGAGCAGGGTATCCAGCTCTACTATCGCATCAGGAGACGTATTGCATAGTACTACTGAGGTAACAATCGCTGCAGCAGCGGGAAGCGAAAGAGACAGGGTGAAAGGATGATATACCGATGGACAATTATCCGGATCGGATATGGGCGGAAGGGCCGTATAAATTAAAGCGTAATTGCTTACAGAACCTTGGGCCGGGCTAAGCTGAGAGATAGGTATATCTGTCGCATCTGCCAGCGCAAAAAAACCGGGGCTGGTACTCTCCAGCAGCAAATTATCTAATAAAAAAATGCCCTCTTCCAGGCATAGTGTATCGGCAGGAATGGACAAATCCGTAGAGAGATTTGTACATCCATTGCAAGCTGGCGATAGTGCGACAAAAGGATAGACACATCCGGCAACATCACTAATATTAAAAGCAAAATCAGCACCAATGGTGAGTCCGGTGAGGGTGCAGTTTTGCCCGCTGCACGCCAGAATAGATACCGGTACATCTAGCATATATCCCTGACCGCTCCCTCCGCTCATTTCAAAACTATAATCGAAGCTCGCATTATCGAGGGTACATACTGCATTTATATTATTTAATACTATGGGATCATAATAGCCGGCACTCACTTCCACCGGGTCACTTATACAGCTTCCATCGGTCATATATGCATAATAAATGCCGGGTGCATCGGGGATAAAACCGGGCGTAGTAGCCACTATACTGCCTGTACCATCTTCCCAAAAAATGGTATAGGATGCACCGGGATCATCTACGGAGATTTGGGATAAAGGAAGGCCTGGACAAAGGAGGATACCCAGTGGATTTTGCGCTTCGGGTATATCCGGGCAGTTACAATCTGGTGCCGGTATTAGAAAATCGCGATTGCAAAATTGATCATCGGTAATAGTAAATAGCAATTCTTCGCCTGCGGGTATATTTTCAATGGTATGTGAACCATCCGGATGATCGGTGACTGCCCAGAGGCCATCTATATCATACCCTGTGCCTGTGCCGCCGCTAATAGAAAAATGGAAACCATAAAACTGAAAATCCGGAGTGCAATAGGTGCTGGATCCGGCTATCGCTATCTCCTCATAGACCGTAAACTGTGCCCAGAGCGTATCACTATTACAATTGCCATCTGATACATAAACCCCATAATTCCCTTCCGTAGAGGGGCTGTAGGAGAGACCCTGTGCCACAGGATCATTATTTTCATCTATCCAATAAGCGGTGAGTCCTGCCGCTATAGCGGTAATGTTAAAGGAAGGTATGGGGTCGCCAAAACATTGAAAAATATCTACCGGACTTGAGGGTTCGGCTATATCAGAACAATTGCAATGGATGGGCTCCAGAGCGTCCATAAGTTCGCATCCATTGCTATCGCTAATGATAATATCTATGGGCTGCCCGCTGGGTATATTTTCTATGGTAAAATTATTGCCATTATCCACCACATTATAGGGGGTGGCCTGCATACTATATCCTATTCCTGTTCCCCCATTTACCGTTATGGTATAGTGGTATGTAGCATTGCCGGTATTACATTCAGCGGCGGCGATTACATAGTCCAGGCTTGGCCATTCTGTGAGGGTAATAGCCACTGTTTCTCCGGCACAGGGAAGATCGGCATATAGGGCATAAAAGGTGCCTGGAGCTGTCGGTGTAAACGAAGAGCCGATCCCGATGATATCACTGCTACCCGGGTCATTATACCAATATACCTCTAACCCGGCGGGCGGATCATCTACACTTATAGGTGTCATAGGATCTCCAAAACATATTTGGGCATCCTCCGCACCCGTAGGAATGATTATAGAACTACAATTGCAGGACACCGGAGCCAGATCTGCAGTGCCGGTGCAGCCATTGCCATCGGCAAAGGAAATACTAATGCCGGTACCGGTGGGTATATCATAGACTGTATAGATACCCGTATTAGGAGATCCTATTTCTACATAGGGATCGGCAGTGAGGGTATATCCATTTCCTATACCTCCAGACAGCTGTAAATACAAATTATAGGCGGTATTGCTGGCATTACAATCATTGCCGGTAACGGCATAGCTAAGGGCAGGCAATGGTGGAAAACTGCAAGTACCATCAGGCAATAGCACATCGTCTGTACTACAGTCATTGTCTTCGCAATTATTGGGCTGAGTCATACAAATGCAGGACGCAAAATCATAATATTGGCCGGCACCACAGTAAGTAGCCGAATTAAAGGCAGGGTCTATCTCGCTATGGTCACATAAGCAATCGCCCAATATGATATCTAAGGTACTGGGGCAATTGTCATTACAATCCGGATTATTTATTATCACCTCCATAGTACTGCTTATAGTACATCCGCTGCCATCTCCTGCTGTGAGGATGAGGGTACCAGTAGCATTATTGCTCCAGATAATAGTTACTTCATCTTCATTGGCGGCTCCGCTAATATTTCCACCGACAACAATCCAGTTATAGGTAGTAAAGCCTGATGTGCTATAAGTTTCTAAAGTGCCATTGCAGCTCTGGTCGACACCGGTAATCTGTGCCGGCTGGAGATTATTATTTATGAAAAATAGCTCATTAAAATCCTGCAAGGCATTTCCACAGAAGTCGCTTATATAACCACATCCATTATCATCTATATCGGCCAAGCTAATAGTATAATCTCCCTGAGTGCTAAAGGGTGGATCTATGTTGAGGGTAAGATCGGTAGAATAATCGACATTATTACAGCCATCTATCGTCTCTATAGTGTAGGGACCTCCGGGCCCTGTGATCACAAAATCACATTCTTGTACAGTACTGCAGCGCACCAGCTCGCTCAGATGAATGACAAGGGTGTTTTGCCCACAGGAATTAGCTGTTTCTATGTCTGTGGCTAGAGGATCGAGGTTATCGTATAGTAGGGCTGTGGAGTGCGTGAGATCCAGTACGTATCCATCCTGTGAAGTGTTAAAATTGCTCACATTCAGCACATAGATATGCCCGGCTTCTACTGGTGTACTGGCATTAAAAGACGGATCCGTTTGGCCCCAGGAATTGCCGATTCCATTATAGGGCGGGGCAGAATAAGCACCCGTCTGATAATAAAATCCAGGAAGGTTTTGGTTAGAAAAATTGCACGTAATCACCGGTGAGGTGCCGCTAAAAATACCTTCACAGCCATTATCGGTAATATCAAAAACGGCAAAATCATAATCATCCTCCGGATTATTGGGGGTGATGATAAAACTGAGATCGCCGCTGCCCTGTACCATAAATACATACCACACATCATTGCGCTCGCCTATGAAAAAACAGGTATTGGCAGCAGAAATTTCTTCTTCGAGCAGACCTTCCCCCAGATAACTATTATTTTGAAAATATAATCCATTACATACCGGTATGGCATAGAAACAGTCCTGCTCTTGTATGGTAGGATTCTGAGGGCAAATTTCACATCCGAGTTCTATTTCAAATCCCTCGCCATTTTGAATGCCATTGCTCACAAAATGCAGGGTAAGGCACCCACCGGATGAACCCCTTATCACAGATTCTAATTGTCCTATATTGAATGAAGATTGAAAAGTAGTGAGAAGTGTGCCCGGGGATATCCCTATTCCATCATAGATTTCCAATCTATCCGTGTCTGAGAGCGATAGGGTTTGAATATCTATATAGCTACATTCGCCATTATCAGCACAGATAGTAATGGTTTCATACTCATTTCCCCCATAATCGCCGTTAGGTCCCCCACTATCGTAAAGGGTTCCTAGACAGGTAGTAATCGTGCCTCCGTCGCTTATAAGATAGGATTGTGCTGATAATTGTACAAAAATGAACAAAAAAAACAGTTTCAAGAGCGGAAAAACAATCCGATCTAGAAGATTATTATATATGATGTTTTTTATCAATACTGCCTTCAACTATTTAAATATTTCACTAAATAACGCCAAAAGGATAGATTATGCCCAAAATTATGTCCACTATTTCCATATTCAATGGATATTCTAAATAGATATTATATTATAAACGGTCAAAACACTATACTCAAATCCGAATAGAATGATACAAAAGACAAAAACTATGCTACGTTTACACCATTTGTAGGATCTGTACCAAAAACAATTATCGAATCAAATGGGATAATCCGGATAATAGACGAAAGGTAGTAGCTTTAGGGCCAATAAAAAACACCCTATTTATGAAAAAAACATTTTCCATTTTAGTTTTGAGTCTTTTTTTCTATGTGCTGCCGGTTCTGGCCCAGCAGCAGGACAGACCCAAGTTAGTAGTGGGAATTGTAGTGGATCAAATGAGGCAGGAATACCTATATCGTTTCAAAGATATATTTGGCAAGGGGGGATTCAATCGCCTACAGAGCGAGGGTTTTTCACTGCAAAATATGCATTATAATTACATACCCACTTTTACCGGTCCGGGGCATTGTTCTATTTATACCGGCACCACTCCTGCCGATCACGGTATCATTGCTAATGACTGGTACGATAGGGAGACCCGGGGAATGGTTTATTGTACCTCCGATACGCGATATCAGACCATCGGGAGCAGCACCACCGGAGCGGGGGCACATTCGCCTGCCCGTATGCTCAGTACCACTATTACTGATGAGCTACAGCTCGCTACAGGAGGCAAATCGCAAGTAGTGGGGATCTCCCTCAAAGACCGTGGCTCCATACTACCTGCGGGTCATCTGGCAGATATGGCTTATTGGTATGATTTTAATACCGGCCGAATGATTAGTTCTACCTATTATGCCAGCGCATTGCCAGACTGGGCGGAAAAATTTAATGCGCGCAAATTAATGGATAAATACTTGGAAAAAGGTTGGCAGCTAAGTATGGATAAAAAAGCCTATAATGAAAGTGGCCCTGATGGCTCACCGCACGAAACGCCTATAGCTAAATTTGCCCCCACCCAGTTTCCCTACGATTTGCTGGAGATAGCTTCTAAAGCGGCTAATCCTGCCATTCCATCCCTATCTGCGGATGTGCTCAAATATCGCCTAGGTGCTCAGTCGCCCTGGGGAGATCGGCTGCTCACAGAATTTGCCATGGAAGCAGTTAGTAAAATGAATTTAGGCAAGGGGGCGGCTACTGATTTTCTTTGTCTTAGCTATTCCTCTCCGGATATGATAGGTCACGCCTTTGGTCCCACATCAGTAGAGATGGAAGATGAATACATTAAGCTGGATCTATGCCTAGCCGAACTCATCCTCTTTTTAGATCAAAAATTAGGCAAAGAAAATTACCTCCTTTTTCTCACCGCCGATCACGGCGTGGTAGAAATACCCAATAAACTTATAGAGGCTAAAATACCGGCCGGATATGCCGACTTGCTGGCAGCAGATTCTATACTCAATACCCGGCTCAGCCGGCAATACGGATCTGCCCAATGGGTACTATCGCTGAATAATGATCAGGTATTTTTAAATCGTGCTGAGATAGCAGCTAAAAAGCTGAATCTGGAAGAAGTACAAGAATATGCCGCCCAGGTGATGCTAGAGATGCCCGGAATATGTCGCAGTTATTCGGCCATCCGGCTGCCCTCTTATACCGGAGAAGATTGGATCATAAAAAGACTGCAAAAAGGTTTTCACCAAAAACGCTCGGGCGATGTACTCTTCGTACTAGAGCCGGGCTGGTTAGAAAAAATAAACTATGGCACCTCTCACGGCACCGGATATACCTACGATACCCACGTTCCCAGCCTTTGGTATGGATGGAAAATAAAGCCCGGTAAATCCCTTATCTATCACGAAATATCGGACCTAGCTACCACCCTGGCTTTAAACTTGCATACCCCATTACCCAACTCCTGTACCGGAAAAATAATAGAGGAATTAGCCAAATAAACAACCTGATTAAGCCCAGAGATTTTCAGGATATTCTCCTTGCTCTACGAGTTTGGCTAGCGATAGGGTCACTAGTGGCTTATCTTCCTGATAGGTCACGCCAAACCATCTTTTGCCACAGGGCACTATTTCTACTGCACTCTCACCGCTTTCGATTAGATTGTTCACTACCAAGGGTATAAAATACTCGGCTGATGGGTCATGAAGGTGGGCTAGGGCAAAGGGGTAAAATCCCTTGGCACAAAATGCCAATACGGAGGGGTGAAAACCCCAAAAATTCATAGAGACCGGCCTATGGCTATCAAAACTTTCTGGCAGCCCTTCCTGGACGATGCGATCTCCTTTACGCAATAGTGATTTGCATTCTATTATTTTCTGCAAACGGCCATTTTCATCGGCCCAGCATACCCCGCGCGAAACCGTCCCGTATTCTGATAAGGTGTTGCCGAGCTCATAACCGGCCATCGCCTGTAAGCCGGGAGATACGCGATTTCTAAGAAACTCCCCTATCCCTTCGAAGGCCTCACGGCCATAATAATCATCGGCATTTATGATGGCAAAAGGCTCCTCTATCGCCGGGGCAGCTACCATCATGGCCTCCCCAGTACCCCAAGGTTTTTTGCGGGGCGGCACTTCATCTATGCCCTCTATGGGCACATTGGGCTCCTGAAATACATAATGCAGCTCTAGCCTGTTTTTCCACTTCTCGTGAAACAGAGCCTTAAAATCGGCTTCTATACTTTTTTTTATAATAAATACTGCTTTTGAAAAGCCTGATTTCCAAGCATCATATAGCGAATAGTCTATGATAGCAGCTCCGCCTGGTCCAAAACTATCCATTTGTTTTATACCCCCATAACGGCTACCCATACCGGCTGCCAGCACTACTAAACTTATTTTTCCAGACATCTTTTTTTTGCCGCAAAAATGGACAAAAATTAGTTATTCATTTTAAAATAAAATTTGAGAACAGGTACAGATGCTGCGCCACAGCCGCTTATAGCTCCCTCTTTTTAGTCCATACTTCAGTTATTTTATTCATAGTAGTCACCTTTTCCATAAAATCCATCTTCAGCCCCTTTCTTATTTCACTGAGTTTTTCTAAAACCAGGCTTATTTCTTCCGGCAGTACTTCATCCAGTATTTCTTTTATTCTTTTGGCTAAACTAGGTGATCGGCCATTGGTAGAGATGGCTATTTTCAGGTGTCCTTTTCGCACGATGGAGGCGAGATAGAAATCACAAAGATCCGGCGTATCGGCTATGTTTACCATTATATTTCGCCCTTTTGCTTGCTCAGCTATTTGCTCGTGAAGCCCGCGATCATTAGCCGCACCTATCACCCATTGTATGCCCTCCAGATCTTCCTCTACATAAGGTCGTTCTATAAGCACCACCAGTGGATGCCACCCAGCCAGCTCCCGCACAGAAGGGCTAAAATAATCCGACACCATTTTTATCTTGGCTTGGGCATCCTGCTGTAAGAGGGCATGGAGTTTTTCGTAACCCACCTTATTGCCCCCGACTATGAGGATATGTATCTGATCTATTTTTACAAATACCGGAAAAAGTTTATTCATAATGGGATCATAAAAGACTGAGGTTATTTTACAAAATTAATAGGAGAATTAATACCTAAACGCATCCCTGCCAGACAGCTAAATAAAGTGACTACCAGATCCCAAAAAAGAGAAGAGATTCCTGCACAAAATGGGGATGAAAGCCCCCCCCTCGGATCCTTTCCGGGACGCACACTTTTTAGAGGTATATATTATGAGATACGTATCAGAGATGAAAATCTAATCCCTTGATAGTGGGTTTTATATATTCTTTTCTTATCACAAAATCGCCAAGTCTTTCTCCCTCATATCGGTTTAGTGCATAATCTGCCAACAGGGGTCTTAACTCATTGATAATATCGTCTTCACCCAGCATTTCGCGATAGCGTTTATTTAGCCGCTCACCATTAAAAGCCGCGCCGAGATATAGATTATATTTTCCTAAAGACCTTCCTACGAGGCCTATTTCGGCTAAATAAGGGCGGGCACAGCCATTAGGGCATCCGGTCATTCGAATGGTGATTTCCTCCTGGCTTAAACCCCATTCATAGAGCAATAATTCTATGCGGTCTAGGAGCTGCGGGAGGTATCTTTCCGCCTCGGCAAAGGCCAGGGGGCAAGTATTAAGGGCTACACAGGCCAGCGAATTTTTTCGCAGTGCAGTGAGATGGTTCTCTTCGGTGAGTCCATATCCCAGCAGTATGCGGGCTATAGCCTCTTTGTTATGGGGGCTTATGCTGGCGATCAGTATGTTTTGATTGCCGGTAAGTCTAAAATCGCCCTTTTGGATTCGGGCTATTTCGCACAATGCTGTTTTTATCTGAAGTCTATATTTACCGACATCATCAGCGATGCGCCCCCCTTCTACAAACAGCAAATAATTAGATGTCCCATCTACATTTTCGGACCAGCCATAGTGATCTCCATTTCTGGAAAAAATAAATTCTCTTTCCGGCAAAAAACGAATACCGGCTCGGCTTTCTACTTCCAACTTAAACAAGGCCAGCCCTACCCTATCAATAGTATATTTTAATCTAGAGAATTTGCGATCTTCGCGATTACCCCAGTCTCGCTGGGTAGTGAGTATGGCCTCGCATACCAGGATAAGATCTGCCCGGGATATATATCCCAGCATATCTGCCAGACGAGGATAAGTTTCGGGCATCCCAAAAGTCATCCCTAATCCACCTCCGGCTAGGATATTATATCCGAGGAGCTGGCCATCTTCTACGATGGCTACGATCCCTATGTCATTTGCGTATATATCGGTATCATTATGCGGGGGTATAGCCAGTGCTATTTTAAACTTGCGGGGCAGATAGGTTTTTCCATAGATAGGTTCCTCATCCGGCTTGGCAGACTTTTGTTCTTCCCCATTGATCCATATTTCATAATACGCCGTAGTACGGGGCGTAAAATGAGCCGAAATAAGAAGGGCATCTTCAACTACTTCCTTATGGGCCGGTGAGAGATATGGATTTATAGGAGCCATTACATTTCTATTTACATCTCCGCATCCGGCTATACTATCCATCTTCACTTCATTAAACCCACGGATCACCGCTTTGAGATTTTTCTTATAAATGCCATGTATCTGTATGGCCTGGCGCGTGGTGATCTTGAGCGTTTGGCTGCCATAAAGAGTGGTGAGCTCATTCAGTCTCAGGTACTGAGCTGGGCTCATTCTGCCCCCAGGCACGCGTATTCTTATCATAAAAGAATACAAAGGTTCCAGTTTTTGCTGTTTGCGCTCGCTATCTAGCTCCCTATCTGTCTGCTGATAAAAGCCGTGAAACTTTATAAGCTGGGTATCGTCCGGAAAGAAGGCTCCGGTTAATTCATTTTCTAGGCTCGCCTCTATGCTTCCGCGCAGATAGCGGCTGCTTTCTTTAATGTTTTCTACTTCGGATAATTTTTTGTTTTCCATTTACTCTTTATTTTAAAAAAAAAAATACGGATAATAATGATGGGTCATTATTAATAGATGTCTTCTATGTATCGGCGGCTCCGTTTGAGATTTTTTACATAATTACTCGCTTCTTCCCGGCTATAATCTTTCTCACCGGCTATGACTTCTTCTATCGCATTTTGCACATCACGGGCCATATTATTTTTATCTCCGCATACATAGAGAGCGGCACCACCATCTAGCCATTTGCAGAATTCTTTGGCTTGCGATCGGAGGCGATCCTGCACATATACCTTCTCCGGGGTATCGCGGCTAAAAGCCAAATCTATCTTTTGCAACATTCCTATTTTTACCATTCTTTGCCACTCTGTCTGGTAGAGAAAGTCGGTGGTAAAATGCGGATTGCCGAAGAAGAGCCAGTTTTTGCCCTTTGCCTCCCTCAGTTCTCTTTCCTGCATAAATGCCCGGAAAGGGGCTATGCCTGTACCCGGTCCTATCATAATTATATCCCTGGTATCCTCAGTGGGCAGTTTAAAATATTCATTTTTTTCTATAAATATATCCACCTCATCATTTATATCTATAAGATCGGCCAGGTAGGTAGAGGCGGCTCCCTTTTTACTGCGATTTCGATTATGGTAGCGCAATGCGGCTACTGTGATATGCACTTCGTTCGGTACATATTGCTGGCTGGAGGAAATAGAATAGAGGCGCGGCTGTAGAGGCCGGAGTATCTCCACCAGGTTCTGAGCTTTCCAGGCCAGATGATATTCGCTAAGCAGATCCAGCAGATCGAGGCCATAGAGATAGTTGCGAAGTTTTTCGGTATCGGCCAGTATTTCGCTGAGAGCCGGAAAGTCTTTTTTATGCGCGAGTGCCTGCAGCACATCCCTAGGAAGCAGGGTGAGTTCCAGCTTCTCGGTGAGGGCTTTTCTTAAACTCATGGGGGTATTATTTACAATCACCGGATTATCCCCACCCAGGTTTATGGCTAGTAAAATATCCTGAACTAATGAGGGGGGATTATAAAAAAATACACCCAGCGAATCGCCAGGTTCGTACTGAATGCCTGAGCCCTCTAAGGACAGTTCTATATGCCAGGTTTCCTTAGGGCTTCCCCGGCCATTGAGCAATACCTTAGCGATAATAGCCGCTCTATAGGGATGATGCCTATCATAAGCCGGCACATCGGGCTTAGGCACCGCAGCGGAATCGCTCAGTCCACTATCCGGAAGCTGAATGGTGCCGCTTATGCGCTGAATATGCGCTATCACATCATTGGTCCAGGCGAGGGATAAATCCTTAAAATCTGTATCACAGTCCACTCTTTGAACCATACGCGTGGCACCTAATTTTTCTAACTGGGTATCGAAGTCTATACCGGTTTTACAAAAATGAGCATAGCTTTTGTCGCCGAGAGATAGCACGGCAAATTGCAATTCTTTTAGCTGGGGAGCCCGTGATGAATAAAGATGTTCGTAGAGGGTTTCTGCAGATATAGGAGGCTCTCCCTCGCCATAAGTACTCACCACTATCAGCAAGATCTTTTCGGCAGATAGGCGGCGGAGCGGATATTCATTCATATCCATCACCTCGGCTTCTAATCCGGCCATACGAGCGGCCTCTCCGGTCTTTACAGCCACTCTTTTGCTATTGCCGGCCATAGAGCCATATAGGATAGTAACCTTCGCAGAAGCCGCATTTGGTGTCATTGTGAGCGCAGGCATGGGCAAAGCCTGACCAGCACCTATCGCCAAGCCATACAGATAGCCACTGAGCCATATCTGCTGCGAGCCTTCCAGTTCTGTGCCGAGCTTTTGGATCAGATCCGGCGGTATATGCATAGGATAATCATCTCGGTTTTGCTGATTCATAGTTGATAGAAATAAAAGAGGATTATAAAATACATTTGATATCGAGGATTTATATTTCATCCCTTTCACCCGGCTATGAGTTAGGTTTTTTTAGGAGGCTAGCTATATCCTTACGACCCTGCTCAGTAGAGCCCTGCGGCAAAGAATCCACTGCTTGTAGCAGGCTGCTACTGCGCCGAAGCGAGTGTACCACCTCGCCCACAACAATAATGGAGGGAGAGGCCATCTCCTGCATACGGGCCTGGTGGGCGATCGTTTCCATGGTAGCTACCAAGGTGCGCTGTGTGGGGAGCGATCCATCCTGGATAACCGCCACCGGCATAGTGCCTCGGCCCTGAGAAATATACTGCCGGCCTATCTCCTCCAGCTTAGATAATCCCATAAGTATCACTACCGTAGTAGCTGATGTGCTCGCCTCTGCCACCTCCTCACATAATTGACCGGTAGCATCGGTAGCCGTAATTACCCGGAAACTATGGCATATATCGCGATGCGTAACCGGTATCCCCGCTAATCCGGCTACGGCGATACTGGAAGAAATACCGGGAATATATTCCACCTCCATTCCCTGAGCGATGGCCAGATTCCACTCTTCGCCGCCCCGGCCAAATACAAAAGGATCCCCACCCTTTAGGCGTACGATATGGGTGTATTGTTGGGCATAATCAAGGATGGCATTGTGGATTTCCTCCTGCGTATAGGCCTTATGTCCCTTTCTTTTGCCTACAAAAACACATATAGCTGGAGGAGGGGCCAGCTCCAGCAATTCCACATTTACTAAGGCATCATACAGGATAACCTCCGCTTTTTGAATGACTTTAAGGGCTTTGAGGGTGATGAGCTCGGGGTCGCCCGGCCCAGCTCCCACGATATATAATTTCGATGGCGAAACAGATGTCATTTTGAATATAATTTGAAAATTATTTGAAAAATTAAATGGTAAAAGCCTGCGGTTCTGTAGGAGGCAAAGGCAGATGGATGCCACATTCCTTCGTGGTATTATCCTCCCACCACCATCGACCGGACCGCATATCGGCATCCGGGGCTACCGCACGGGTACAAGGCGCACAGCCTATGCTTTTAAATCCCCGATCATAAAGGGGATGGTAGGGTATATGATAAGCGCGTATAAACTCTTTAACTTCCCGCTCCGACCAATAGAATAGCGGATGATATTTATATAGCTGGCGGGATATATCAAAACTGAACAGTTGCATTTGCTCTCGCATATCGGACTGCTCTGCCCGCAATCCGGAAATCCATATTTTCTGGCCGGCTAAAGCCTCCTTTAGCGGATCTACTTTGCGGATGCGGCAGCAATTTTTGCGGGCTTCCGGAGAACAATAAAACCCATTGGGACCATCTGCGGCTACCAGCTGCTGCAAGGCACCGGCATCCGGATAATAGGGAATTATTTTTTGTCCATATTTTTCCTCTGTAGCAGACCATACCGCATAGGTTTCAGAAAACATACGGCCCGTATCTAGGGTAAACACCTTTATGGGAATACGATGCGAAAATATCATGTGAGTGAGCACCTGCCCTTCTAAACCAAATCCGGTAGAAAGACATACCGCTCCAGGATAATTTCTGCTCAGCATCTGCAGATTAGTCACTATATCATTTCCTTCTAAATGGGACTCCATCTCCATCTGCTCAATACTAGTATCTTTATCTGGGCTCATCTTCTTTTCATTTTTGGACAAAAAAAAGCCCTCCGCTATGCTTCGGAGGGCTTTTTGCTAATTAATATCTGCTTACTAAAAAAATCGCATACCATTATCAGCTCTCCGTGAGGGAAAGAGGACAACAGCAGCCATTTATAAATATGCTTTCCATTTACGGTACAAAAATAATAGACAAAAGTGATACCGACAACTATTTATTCAAAATAATACCTCTTTATGGGACTAAAAACAAAATATGTCTATAAAATCCTACACAAAAACAGCCCCTCCGGTAGGATGTGCACCAAAATACTCCGCCAAAATAGATATAAATCCTAAAATGGGCATAAAAAACCCCCCCATCATCACGACAGGAGGGAAACCTAATTATGAAAAAAACACCTACTTATGAATTTATACCTTCAAAATATATGCCAAAAAATAATATTTCCATAAAAACCAATGCCTGTATCAAAAAAAATCGAAGCTAAACAGCCAGGACCACTATCCAGATAGGCTAGGATTACCAGCCCTATATGCACACCTAAAGCCCCCCTTGATCCCTGCCATAGACAGCCATCTATTTGTATGCAATACTAGCCCGGAAGCAACCTGCCCCCTAAGACACACTACAAAACCAGTGTTGCTCCTGCCTTGTTGAGTTGCATGTCTGTAGAATCGCATATCCTCACGCCACTCCCGACCTGTACCGAGTTTCGCGTCCCAATGTTGTGTGAAGACACCCAACGAAGCCATTAAAACAGAATTGTTGGGAAGCTCGGCCGAGGGTACCAACAAAAAAAAGCCCCGTCATCTCTGACAGGGCTTACCATATTTAATTCCTTAAAGGTTATATCTCTGATGAGATGGACTAATTCTTAATGAACTTAGTTACCATCCTCTTGCCATCTACTTCGGTTTGTATGAAGTAGGTGCCTACGGGCAGATAGAGAATATCTAACAGATAGCTATTCGTTCCTTTAATAGCAGCTACTTCTACCCTATTTATCTCACGGCCGAGCACATCGGTAATGGTAAATACCTGATCAGCGATTTGAGTAGAAGACCAGACTACATGTATAGATTCGTGAGAAGGTATAGGATATACGGTAATCTGCTGATCTCCATCCTCATTGCGCACCAGGGTTACTATCTGAGAGCTGTGATTTTTACCATCAACATCTGTCTGCACTAATTGATAGTAATAAACACCGGCTTTCACATCCGTATCCGAAAAGTCATAATGGAGAATCTGGGTACTGTTTCCTGCCGCAGGCATCGTAGTGATAGGATAGAAATCTGCTCCATTATCACTGCGATAGAGAGTAAAATACGCACTATTTACCTCTGTAGCCGTAGCCCACTGTAGATAATTATCCGCAAGGCGTACCTTGCCGGTAAAGCTGAGTAATTCTATGGGGGTAACAGTACATTCTACTAATTCCTCTTCTAAAATAAAGCTACATTCCGGGTGATCTACTATTGTTATTTCATAGTGATATCCCGTACCATTAACAAAAGGACCATCCGTAAATGAACCTTGTTCTAAGCCTTCAAATCCACCTTCATGGGTAGAAGTAACTAAGAATTCTACAGGTCCTGAATCCTCAAGTACAACCGAAATAGAGACAGTATAAGAAGAATGATCTTCGGCACATATCTTTCCGAAGGTGGAGATATATTCATCACATATAGAAACGATAGGTATAAGACCTAAGTCAAAAGATAAATTCGCATCTTCTTCTAACAAAAATATATCTGTGTTATAGGTAACTGGATTAAAATCACTATCCAATAGATCATTGCCCCCTGCATTGGTTACGGTTATCTCATAACCATTTGGCATGGTAAAATGCAAATAATAATAACCCGCTCCTGGATCGTCAAAATAATAATAGCCATTTTCATCGCTGATAGTAGTACCAATTAACACACCATTAACACTATATAAACTCACTACTACGCCAGCTATACCTGGTTCATTGGGTTGCTGTATGCCATCGCCATTAGAATCTAACCATATATAATTTCCTAAGAAATTATGTGCGGGACAATCTATGATATTGAAATTAATCATACCACTAGACTGAGTACAAAATGAATCATCTGTTACAACTAATTCCGCAGTATGCGTGCCTACTGACAATGTAGCCGTATTTATTGCAGACACTATATTGCCATCTATATAATAGGTGCCGCCACTTATTAATGGCAGACTTATCATTCCATCGGTATTACAATATTCCGGGTTTAGGCTTATTGTAGCATTAGGATAGGAGCAAGTACCTGCTGTAGATAAGGCAATGCTTCCATTACTCAGTGTTAATGTAAATCCGGCTCCGTCTATGTGTATTACTTCTAACTCATATAAGCCCGGTGAAACTTCTGTTAATACAGTGCCATTCGCCAGCGGAATAGGTTGGGTCGGTGGGGCAGGACTGCTTATAAGATAAATACCTGTAGAATTTACTACTGTCCAGGTCTCACCCGGATTAGATGTCACAGAATGCACTTGACTAAACTGTCCATTTGTGGCATTCGTAGCATTATTTAAACATACGCAAGGTTCAGAAGCTAGGGTGGCTGTACTACTACCGCATTCCGGTACTAAATTTATAATAATATCATCCGACCATACACAATAATTTTGATCATAAGTAATCAGATGATAGACCCCTGGTGCTGTAACCGTAAAATTCTGGGTGATTGCTAATGCATCACCACCTAAACTCCATATATATGCATTATATCCTCCAGGACCAAGGATGGTATAAGGTAGATCTTCTGCACATACGTTTACAGGGGCACCTAATTCAAAAGGTGTGCCGTTTACCACAGTTACTATTACCTGATCCGTATCCACACCACAGGCATTGGATACAGTCAAGGTATAGGTAGTGGTTATTATAGGATTTAAAACCGTAGGATTTGCACAATTAGTACAACTCAATCCCTGCGATGGAGACCAGCTATATGTAAATGGACCCGTACCGAAAACTGCACTAGGATTACCACCTAGTTGTACAGGTGTGCCCGAACAGACATATTGATCCGGTCCTGCATCGCCTATGGGTGGTGTGCAGCAGTTTTCTACCATAACAATAAAAATAGATGTACCCATTGGGTTACAACCAGATGCTGCTACTGTATAATAGATTGTATAGGTACCCGGAGTACTGGCACTTAAATTGATAAGGCCGGTGGCACTATTGATAACCAGACCAGCAGTACTGGTGTAAGTACCTCCTGTCGTTTGTCCCTCTACTGCAGTAGGAGACGCAATTCCATCATTAGTACAATAGTTCGCATTGTAACTAAATCCTGTAACCGGAGTTACGACTGGGGTGATCGTCACTGTAGCTGTACCTGAAAAAGTTCCTGGACAAGATGCAGGTGCTGCAGATACTACACTGGTAATGGTATAAGTACCCGCAGATAAATTCAATGTATTGCTTCCATCTGCTTCGAGAGTTA
>Ga0209398_1000855_pt1 | contig 17265 bp, 13 predicted proteins | sample AshMeaBigSpring_FD_184125 | JGI IMG/M metagenome (GOLD analysis project Ga0209398, IMG submission 184125) | Groundwater microbial communities from Big Spring, Nevada to study Microbial Dark Matter (Phase II) - Ash Meadows Big Spring (SPAdes)... | ecosystem: Environmental > Aquatic > Deep... | reverse complement strand
GCCGGGTGGTGATCACGAGACGCACCGGACCGGGCCAGTGCTGGCTGACCGCCTGCCAGCCCGCATGGTCAAACGGGTCGAATGTGAGCAGGCGCATCTCGCCCCCGTCGACGGCCGCCTCGGGGACCACGGTCTGCCCGAGCGCCAGGCGCGCGGGAAATTTTTCGCGGATGCCATCGATCGGCTGGACCTCGTTTTCCTCGCGCCACGGGAGGTCGAGCGAGTCTGCCATCGCATGGAGGAAGTCCGGCTCGCGGACGAGTTGGGCATCGAGCAGGGCGGCGACGAGCGAACGCTGCGCAGAAGCCGCACGCCGGAGGACCTCGCGGCACTTGTCGGCTTCGACGCAGCCGGTTCGCTTCGCAATACCGACAAGATCCTCGACCAGATTAATCATTGCTGCCGGACCAGGACGTCTTCTTCTTCGGCTTCGGCGTGGGCTTTGGTTTCGGCTTCCAGGGCGAAGGCTCGCGAGCCTGCTCGGCGAGCGGGGCTGTCATCAGCTGGGCGTCCTTACCCAGCGGCGTGCGGTCGCCTTCGTAGGCGCTGGCCCGGTGCATCTCGTTGTTGGAATCGACGACGACCGGCTGGATCATGACAATAAGCTCGCGCTTGGTGGTTTTATTGCTGGTCCGGCCGCCCAGCAGCGAGCCGATCACGGGCACGCGGGTCAGGTAGGGGATGCCGGCGACGCTGCGGTCCTTGTCCTCGGTGATGAGGCCGCCCAGGACGATTGTCGAGCCGTTCGGAACCCGGACGCTGGTCGTGATCTCCTGCGTGGCGATCAGCGGTGCCTCGGTGCCGGAAATCTGCTGGTAGCCGAGGAGCTTGTCGTTCGTCTGGGCAATGATGAGGTTCACCTCACGGTCGGAGTTGATGAGCGGGATGACCTCAAGCTTCAGGACGACATCCTGGTATTGGATGTTCGCGGTGACTGCGGTGCCGTTGTTGTTGATGCCGCCGCCTGTCGCGGTGGTGAGCGTGGAAGAGGGAAAAGGGACGCGCTCGCCGGAGAGGATCGTGGCTTTGCGGTTGTTCGTGGTGTAGATCACCGGGCGGGACAGGGTGCGGAAGCGCCCGGTCTCCTCCAGGAAGCGCGCGTAGACATCGACCGAGTCGGCGATCGTGCCGAAAACGGTGAGACCGGAGAGCGTGTTGAGACCGTTGGTCAGGGCGGCCGGACCGGTGATCGACGAGGGCCTCGGAAGCGTTCCGCCCGGGAACAGGAGCGGGTTGAGGACCGCCGCAGCGATGCCGTTGCCGGATGATCCCTGGTATCTGATGAGGTAGTTGACGCCGTACGTCGTGTCGTCGGTGACCCGCAGCTGGCCGATCACGACGGCTAGGTAAACCTGCTTGGGCCGCTGGTCGAGGAGGCTTAAAATCTGCTTGGCGCGCTGCTTGCTCTCCGGCGGACCGAAGACGATGATGCTGTTCGAGCTGTTGTCGCCGATGAGCCGGATCTCACCGAGCGTCACCGACTGCGGAGCGGCCTGGGCTGACTCGTCGGAGAGGCGGTCGGGCTTGCTCATCCCGCTGGTGCCGCTCCCCGAACCGGATGAGGACGAACTGCCGTAGGAACTGCCGCTGCTGCCGGAATTTTTATAGGGGTTCGACGGCGTCGGCTGCGCGCCGGCCGCACCGCCACCCTGCTTTTCGGTCTCGGCATCGGAAAGCATGTCCGAGATGACCGGAAATACATCGTTGACCGGAACGTAGTTGAGCACGCGCACATACGGTTCCTCGAAGGCGCCGGCCGCATCGAGCTGGGCGATGACCTCGCTCACATAACGGAAATTTTCCACGCGGGTGACAACGAGAATCCTGTTCGTCCGCTTGTCGGCGAGGAACTTTGCCTTTCCGGTGATCAGGCGGTTTTCATAGCGGGCGGCGGTTCCGGCGGCGGCCGCCGCCTGGGGAACGGGCTGGCCGTCGGGGCCGGGCTGGTTGGCGGGGGTTGTGGCCGTGGAGGCGCCGGGCTTGGCCGGATCGTCCTTGCCGAACATCTTGTCCAGGATCTCGACGATGCGTTCGGCATTCGCCCGCTGGAGCGGAACAAATTCGGTGACAACCTTGGCGGGTTCGACATCGATGAGCGAGATGACCGCGAGGGCCTTGCGGATGACCGGGGTCTTGTCGGTGATGATAATCGCGTTGGTGTTCGGAACCGGGGCGAGCGAGCCGAAGGCGTTGATCTGGACGACCTGCATGAGCACCGCGGTCGCCTCCTCGGGGGAGATGTAGGAAAGCGGCTTGTAAAAGCTGATGACCTTGTCGCCGTCGGATGGCATCGCCGCGGAATCCATGTAGAGGGGAAGGCCCTCCGTGCGGGGTGCCCGCGAGGGGCCGAGCACCTTGATCGTCGCGTCATCAACCGGGACGATGCTGTAGCCGTTCAGCAGGAGCGAGCTTTCGATGAGCTTGATCGCATCGGCCCGGGTGACCGGCTGAGCAACCATGATCGAAAGCTCGGGGCCGGCCAGATTGGAATCGCGGATCATCCGCTTCCCGGTCAGTGTCTCATAAAACGAGAGCACTTCAAAAACCGAGGTTCTTGGAAACTGAATATTGACGCGGTCGGCTGTGTTCGGCGTCGGTTGGGGTGCCGGCATGGCCGGCTGCGCCGGAACTGCCGTGGGAGCCGGCTGCGGGGCGGAGGCCGGCGGGGCCGGATTGGCTGCTGCCGGAGCCGGCTGCGGCGAACCGGCGGGAGGACGTGAAGGCGTGGGCTGCGGGGCGGGAACCTGGGCGGCCAGCGAACCGGCAATCACTGCCAATAAAAGGGTGACGGGAATGAATTTCATGGTCCTGGTGCGGGTTGTCCGGAAATGACGCGGCGACGGATCACCCGGCGCGGAGGTTGCTGGGCTCCGTTGCCCTGCTGCTGAAATGCCGGCGAGCCCGGCATGGCGGCCGGAACGTTGACGACGGTGGTCGGTTGTCCGGGGACCATCCCGGCATGTGCCGGGCGGGGCTGCGCCCCAGCCCCCCCCGGCATCTGCGGCTGGGCGGGCATCTGCGGTTGCCCGGGCGGCTGGGGTTGAGCAGCCGCTTCGGCGTAGGCAATCGTGGCGATCTGCCCGTCCACACGGATTGTTGCGCGCATCTTGCGGGGGTCGGCGTCGGGCAGATATTCCACGAGCGACATTTTCTGGCTGTTCGGGATTTTTGAGAGCATCTGGCGGCTTTGGGTCGTCCGGTCGAGCACAAAGACCAGAGGGTCCCCATTGAGGTCAGCCGCGCCGGTCAATGAATACCGTTCGGCGAGGGGCGAGCTTTCCTCCGCAGTCGGGAGGGAGAATGGCGAGCGGTCAAGAATCGCCTGAAATGCGGCGATATCCCGGGGCTTCGTCCAGGGAGTCTGATCGGATGCAGCATCCTCCGCGCACGCCACACCGCCAGCGATCGCCAGCGCGAGAAGAGTGTGTGAAAAGTGGGACTTCATGGACCGGGTGCCGGCGGAACAGCAGCTTGGTTACGATAATACTGCCGGACTTTTAATTCCACCAATACATTTGGCGGCTCGGTATCGCTGCGAACCATCATCCGGTCGACTGCACGCCATGCGGTGGGGGTTTGCAGCGCGAAGAGAAACCTGGCCACGCCGGCAAAAGGACCGGAGACCTTGACCTCCAGGGCGGCTGCGCTGCCGGTGGTGACCTCGGCGGCCGGGAGGAGGTTTTCCTCAATGATCTTGAGCCCGTTCTCCTCCGCCGCGCTCCGGGCGAGTTCGAGGAGTCCGGTGCTCGCCTGCTGCGGAGTATTTTCCGGCGGCGGGTTGGCCTCGATCCACTCGTGGGCGGGCGCGAGGGCGCCGGCGCCCTCGATCCAGGTTTTGCCTTCGGCGATCTCGTTTTTGGTTGCGGTGATCTTCGCCGCGACGCCGGCGCGGTGCTTCATCCAGGCGCTCGCGCCGAAGAGGTTCAGGGCCAGGAAGACGGCCGCGCTGAAAAGCGCGAGAAGCCGGAGCTCATTCGTCGCCAGTTTTCGCATCGGGGCGGGCTCCTTCCATTTCAAACCGGACTTTGGTTTTTCCCGCGAGCTGGGGCTGCCGGGACGTCCAGTCGTAGTCCTGCAGGGCGGGTTTCTTTTTCACTCTTTCGAAAAATTCGAAGGCCTGGGAGACGTCGGCGGCCTCGCCGGCGATAAGCAACCGGCCGCCTTCCAGCGTAAACTGGGTGAGGCGGACTTTGTCTCCGGGGATTTCGGCGGCGACAGCGGCGAGCTGATCGAGGGCAAACATCCGGGGGTCGATAGCGCCACTGAATTCCTTCCACTCCCCGACGAGTTCTTTTGCCGCTCCGGCGGCCGGCGCTTCCATGGCCGCCTCGTGCGTCACCGCCCGGAGCTCCATCTCCTGGAGCAACATGTTCGCACCGAGAACGGCCAGTACGAGGGCATAAACCGCGAGCCCGAGCCCGCCCAGAATGGCAAGGCGGCGGCGTGTGGAACGCTTTTCCTGGGCCAGCCGTGCGGACGGCGGGGCTACATGTGCCGGGACGGAAGGCAGCACCGGCGGCGGGGGCGACGGGATGTGATCGAGGTCGACCCTCAACCCGTTGGCAAGAGAGGTCCGCTCCTCCTCGGTGAAGCTGCCGATCAGGCGCAGCGAGGCGGGCATGCGGGCGATCACGTCCTCGGCACGGAGGCCTAGTGCCGCCCGCGTGAGCACACCGCAGAATGCCGGTCCTGGCGAGGACTCGCCGGTTGCTGCAAAATACACGCAGCGCCGGTCCCGGAAAAAGGCGAAGCAGAGTCCGCCCGGTTCGCGCCACACGAGCGCGTCAGCTTCCCCCGGATCCCAAAGTCGCGCGGGGACATCGAACGAACGCGCCCGCGGGAAAAATTCCGCCGCGTCCGACTCATCCCCCGCCGAGAGTGCAAGGACAAGCGCCCGGCCGTCCCGCTGCTCGATCGGGAGCGTGTAGACGGGGGCGCCCCGCCGGAGCAGGTGCCGGCCGGAAAGTTCCAGTTCGGCGAGTTCGCGGGAATCGCCCTCCGCGGAGACCCAGAGCGGGACGGCAAGGACATCCCGTGTGGGCAGCGCGAGAAGTAGCTGCTGTGCGGAAGCGACCGATTTTAGCGGAGGCGAAGCCTCCATCACGGGACCTCCCTTCTGCGGAAACTTCCAGAGCTCCCAGCCATCCGGGCCGGGCCGGAGAACCGATTCGGGTGTCCGGACCTTCACCGTTCCTCCCAGCTCATGATTTTGCCTCCGCCATTTTCCGGAGCGATAACGAGGATCCGGTGGGTCGTCCCATGGCAATACCCGGTGCTCTCGATCCGGCGGACGCTTCCCTGGACGTCGAAAAATTCTTCGAGGGCAGCCAGCGACGCGCCTCCGACCCCGAGCAGGCCGGCCGCTTCCTCCAGTGATCCGAATTTGACGTCATCCTCGTTACCTTCAACGCCATCCGGTCCCGCACGCAACTCGAAAAGCGCTTTGCATTGCGGGGGAGTCAGTCCGGCGAGCCCGGTCAGGATGGGTTCCTGGGCGAATTGCAGGTTGATTTTGCCGTTGTTCCAAATCGTGAAGTAGTCGCGCCAGTCCTCGCGGCCGGCAAGAACCTCGTCAAGGCCGAGGACCGCCTCCATCTCGCGGATGCTCACCAGCGGCCGGTTTGCGGGGAATCCCGGGCGGCCGGCGGCCTCGTATTCCCCCCGTTCGGCGCCTGCCAGCGAGCGGAAGTCGTCGGGATCGCTCCAGTCTATGAGGCCGTCGATGGCGTTGTTGCGCTGCTGGTCCTGCACACCCCACGAGGAGAAGAGCTGGGCAAAAATATCGCGGTTTTTCTGGGCGATCCAGAAGTTGGGGTTGATTTTTCCGGCCTCGTCGGAGAGACGGACCTCGAACCCCTCCTCCCTGTTGCCATTCCTGAGGAGGGGATCGCCGGGTTTGATTGCGGGGTTCATCCCCATGGCGATGCCGCTGAGCGCCATCTGGCGGGCGCGAAACGAGCGTTCGGCACGCGCCTCCTCGGTGGCCCAATCGCCGACCGCACCACCCACGAGCACGACCAGCCCGGCGAGGAACGCAATGCTCCAAAGCACGAGGGGCAGAGCCATGGCGGATTGGCGCGGCTTGTTCATTCGTTCGGAGCGGGGGCTGGCGCCGGAGTGGGCTGCGCGTTTCCCGCAGCCTGGGCGGCCAGCGGCGGGATCCAAAAATCCGCGCTGATCTTCGAGCCGGCCATGTCGAGGTATTCCATCTGAAGCCTGGCGGCAAGCGGACGTCCGCTTTCAGGCTGCCACTCGTCGCGCCACTGTCCGTCGGCAAAGAACGACCACTTGACCCGCTCGACGCGGGGGAGGAGCGGGATCCAAGCACCCTTCGAAGTCAGGCGGTCGAGTTCGATGCCTTGCACGCCCTTCGGAATGCGGAGCATCGACATCGTCCGCGTGCCATCGGCCTGAGGGCGTGCCGCGAGGATGAGCGATCCGCCGCCCAGGCTCGGGATGCCGAACACCCCGACGGCCTCCTCGAAGATAACCTCGGGGACCGGCGCGCCCGATGCCGACCGGCTGAAGCGCAACTGCACCTTGCCCTCGCGGGGCAGTCCAAGGAAGGCGTCGCGCGTCACTCTGAGAAATGCCTCGAGCCTCCTGCCGGAGGCCTGCTCGGCGAGCGTCGCCTTGCTGGCCTCGAGCGCGGAAAATGTGATCGAATAAACAGCCCCGGTCAAAATGCCCAGGATCGCCAGGGCGAGGATCACCTCGAAGAGAGTGAAGGCGGCCCGGCTAGCGGACAATGGGAAAGGCGAAATGCGAAATGCAGAATGCCGCGGCCGTCCGGAGTCGGACGAATCAGGGGGAACGGGCGTCCCGCCCGTTTGGAGATCGATACCCGCAGCGGTGCCGGCACCCGCACAGGCAGGACGCCCATGCCCCCAGGCGCGCACTGCGGATACCCCATCCACCGCACGTTTGAATGGTGCGCGCCGCATTTCCCATTCCGCATTTCCCATTCCCGAAATCATGGCTTGTAAATCAGGATCTCCGCAGTGTCTTTATCCTTCGTTCCGCGCTCGCCGGTGCCGGCGGTGATTTTCAGCTTCCAGAGCCCGGGCACCAGGACCCCGTTGGTGGTCTTGGCCTCGTAGGGTTCCAGGGTCTCCTCGATGCGGATGCCGTTGTTGTCGCGAGCCTCGATGACGCGGCGTCCGTTGGTCGGAGGATCGGCCATCGCGATCGACAGCCGCGACTCGAGCTGCATGCGGGAGAACGAAGCCTGGCGGGCGTCGAGAGCAGCCTGAACGGACGTCTGCAGAGCCATCGCGAGCGAGACCACCGCAATCGCAAACACGCCCATGGCGATCATGACTTCGAAGAGGGTGAAGCCTGCGGAAGTTTTCCGTTTTCGGTTTTCAGTTTTCAGTTCGGCAGGTTGCCACAGGATTCCGCCGGAGGGTAAGCGAGGCTCCGGCTTCCTGTGGAACACTGAACACTGAACGCTGTACACTTTTATTCTACTCATCGGGGATCACGAGCGCGGTGAGAGGATCGAAGAGGACGGTTGTGGTCTCGCGGCCGTTGCTCAGCCGGAACATGACCGGCTCGCAGATCCCGGCGGAATTGAACTCCCAGACCTCGCGCTTGGCGGGCTTGCGGAACTTTGAGTCGCCGGTGCGCTGGATCTCAAGCTTCCATCCGGCGGCGAGTTCCGCAGCCGGGAGGCCAGCGAGATCAGGCTTCAGCCCCCCCTCAAAGACAGTCAGCCGCCGGGCCTCCCCCTTGTCGATCGCGGCGGCCCGCGTCGCTTGTGCCGCCTGGGCCAGGGCATCGGTGGCCTCGTCCGAGGCGGACCGCCCAAGGGACTCGGCAAGGAAAGGGACCGTGACGCCGAGAATCACAGCCGCGATGCCGAGAGCGAGAAGGATTTCGAAGAGCGTGAACGCGCGCCCGCTCCGGAAATGTTTACTTTTTTCCGGAATCGTCATCGCTCTCCTTGCCATCCGGCCCGAGCGAGTAGAGATCGAAGCCGCCCGGGTTTTTCTTTCCCGGGTTGCGATACACATACTCGGCACCCCAGGGATCGAGCGGCAAGGTTTCCATGAGCTGCTTCCACTTGCGCGGCTTCGGGTCGGTCGTTGGCATCTGCACGAGAGCCTTCAGCCCCTGTTCGGTCGTCGGCTTGCGGAAATTGAGCATCTCGTAAGTCCGGAGCTGCATCGAGATCGCCTGAATGTCCGCCGTGACCTGTTGTTCCTTGGCGACATCCAGGTTGCCCACCAGCTTGTAGATGGCGGAGCCGACGAGAACCGCAATGATGCCGAGCACCAGCATGATCTCAAAAAGCGTGTAACCGCCTTGGTTCCGGCGGCCCGGGCGAAGGGAATAGGGAATTCTCACAGTTGGTCCACTCTCGCCCGGGGAAGACAATTTTTCAAGGAACAAGAATCTTCGGGAGGCGTTTCAATCGGCCCCCGGACGCCGGAACCTCCTCTGCCAGCAGAGGCAGGCGATCGCCAGTGCGGTGGCGAAGAGGAGGACCGTGGAGGGCTCTGGAACCGGCTGGGCGGTTGCCCAGGCCAAGCCGTAGGGCTCCGGCGAAGCAGGGCTCGGTCCGTAGACGAGGCCGTGGAACGTCACGCGCACCGCGTACTGACCGTCCGAAGGAATGCCGATCCTGAGGAACTCGGTGTTGTTGTAGACCGTTGCGGATTCGGCCACGAGGGTCGCGAAAACCCCGTCGTTCACGAGGCCGATTTCGAGGTTCAGGTCGGTGAAGGTCAAGCCGCGCCCAAGGTCGCTCGATGTGTCGATGGAGGTCCCGGCAAACCAGTTCAACGAGACCGTCAGGATGACGCCCTCGGTGAGGGCGGAATCGAACGCATAGGCGTTCGACTGGCCGGGGGCCACGGTGCCGAAGTCCCAGCCGGATGCGGTGATGCTCCCTCCGGTGCTGCCGGGCACGTCCCGCGTCCCGGAGAGCAGGTAAACACCGGCCGCAGCCGTGAGGTCGAGCGCACCAGCGCCTGTGGCGAAGTCCAGCGCCTGAGTTGTGCGGACAACGCCGTCCGGCGCGGTTGCCTGGCCGTTGTCCCAGCCATCGGTCGATTTCGACGAGGCCATGAGGACCGACTTGATGACGCGCGTGTCGAACGCCTCTTCGGCCAGCGCGAAGGCCGGTCCCATGGCGACGTCCTTGAGGAGCGCAATCCCGCCGGCAACCGTCGGCGCCGAGAAACTGGTGCCATCCTGATTAATGAAATAGAGCCCGGCCGGCGATGGATCCTGAGTGATCTCCGGAAGGAACTGCAGCGCGCCGGTTGGACCCAGATAGGCGGCCAGAAACAATTGTTCCCCCGGCGCGGAAAGATCGACCGCCGCGCGGACGCCGGTGTGCAGCAAGCCGGCGCCGTCATTTTCCTCCGGATTAAAAAAGTCCGCCGCCCCCCGCGACGAGAAGGTGGACGGGGTCAGGAACGAGGCGCCTCCGAGCGAGCCGACTGCAATATTGTTGAAGCCGCTTCCGGGCGAGGACACCTGCCCCGCATCGCCATTCCCGGCAGCCGCAACGAACGCGACGGTCGGGTTCTCCCGTGCGAGCGCGTCGAGGGTGAGCATCTCGTCGGAGACGGCCGCGCCGTCGCCCGTGCCGCCCCAGCTGCTGTTAATTACGTCGGCCTTCCGTCCGTCGATGCCGCGGAAAAAGGCCTTGTAAGGTGCGAGGACCGATTCGGTGGTCGTCTCGAAGCTCCCGATATCGGTCTCGGAAAAAGCGGTGGCAATCGCCCCGGACCAGAGCTGGGCAAACGGGGCCATGCCCATGCCCGCGTAGGTCAGCGAACCTCCGGCCGTCCCCTCGACGTAGCCGGTTCCCGCGAGAATGTGGCCAACCATCGTGGCATGATAGTCGGTCTGGCCGGCGACCCCGGGCGCCGCAACGAACTCTGTGATCGCCGCACCCGCACCCGGGCTTCCTGCGGGGATCGCCGAGCGGTCGAAAACCTCGTGTCCGCTCCAGATGTAGCCGCCCTCGACATTTGCAATGACCGCCCGCTCGCCGAAGTATCCGGAGTTGTAAAAGATCGCCGCGCCGGAGGCGTCATTCGCCCAGTCCAGCGGGTCTTCGGTCGTCCCGGGGTAAATCCCGGAGAGAAACGTCCCGCGCGCGTCCCCGAGCACCAACTGCGCGCCCGCAGGATGGATGGCGGCAATCCAAGCGGCCGCAGCCAGAACAAGCGTAAGCAACCGAAGGTGCATCGCGCACACTAAGCACCCGAAGGAACGTCCGGTCAAGTCGAGTCCGGAAATGCACGGCCTCCCGGCGCACGCGCATCCCCTAAAATTGGAAAACGGGATAAAACGCTGGGAATCAGATGGCCGCCTGCGAGTTGGAGGGGCCGAGACGTCAGCGATGACTTCTCTTCATCGGGGAGTCATGTCTGGCCGGGAAGAGTAGCCGATGGCTAGTCCTTCGGGCGATGCATGCGGGAGCAAAAACGTCAAAAATTGGGCCGGCACGACAGCCATTTCCAAAGGAAACGTGTATCAAAGAATGCGCCGCGGCCTCCCCCGATCATCTGCCCCAGCAGTTTCAAATCGCCAGATTTCCGGCGTAAAGACTCAGGTGCGCAGGGGAGGGCGGATTTTCCAAAGTTTGACGTGTCCACCTGCATGGAGTGTAGTCTCATCCCTGCCCAAGCTTGTGTCATGCTCTCCACTTTGCGCAAAATAACCGACCGCCTGCTGCTGGTCGCGGTAACGCTCGTGCTGCCGTACGCGCATTCGGCTGAAACCTCCAGGTGGCGGGCACTCAAGTCTTCCTCTTCTGTCGTTGACGGGATGTTTCCAACGGGCAACGGGATTGTCATCGGCAACCAGTTTTTCGGAGTCACGGTGCAAGGAGGAGCGGGCGGAATGGGCATCCTGTATAAAGTCAGTCTGGATGGCACCGGTTTTGTAAAACTGCGCGATTTTGCGGCCAGCGAAGGAGAGACGACGAGTGTCTACGCTGGCCCCCTCTCGTCGCTCGTGGGTGTCGGAAATACGGTCTTCGGCGCGCTTTATGATGGGATCGACAGTAAGAATGGCATGCTTTATAAGATCGATGCCGACGGGCAGAACTGGATGGTTTTAAAACAATTCGCTGATTCGGCGGGGACGGATGGCGCCTATCCAACCATCCAATTTGGCGATGGAGAGGTCATTTACGGCACATGCAGGTCCCGCGGTCTGAAAAATCGAGGCACACTCTTCAGGATAAAAGCTGACGGAACGGAATTCACCGTCATTCACTCTTTTGAACTGGGATCACCCATTCAAATTCTCGGAGATGGAAATGTGATCTATGGGTTCACAGACGATGGCAGTATTTTTCAGAAACTGATGACCGTGTTCAAAATCAACAAGGACGGAACGGGCTTCCAGCAGTTAAAGAATTTCTCGGGCGACGATGCGATGCTGCAATCGCTGGCCATCTCTGGAAACACAATCGTCGGATGCTCTGCGGCAGGGGGTGCCCCCACTAGGACAGAGTCGAATCCCCGCGGCTATGTCTTCAGCCTCCAGAAGGATGGCTCCGATTTTCAGATTCTCAAAACATTCGGCTCGATGTTGAATTATCCGCAGCGATTGGTGACTGAGGGCAGGACAATCTACGGCTGGTGCGGATCAGGCATGGCAGATACAGGAATGGGTGGACTCGGTTCATCCACCGGTGGCCTTTTTCAAATAAAAATCGATGGCAGTGAGTATCAGACACTTTCCACCGGCACCTGGATCGGCAATTTTGCTGCTGTCATTCCCGGTCAGCCTGGTCTGCTCTACGACAATGGCCAGCTCTTGGTGACATCAAGGGGGGGAGTCTCCTCCTTTAATCTCGGCACTCCAGCCGATCCCAAGCTTTTTCAAACTGCGATGTATGGCGGGGTCAAATTCTCTGGGACCCTCCATTCACTGGTTGACCGCCGATTGGTTTCCAAGACATTTCGATCCGTGACCACAACAACAGAGGCCACCGACCTGATTACCGTTCCTCTGACGAACCTTGTCGTTTTGCAGCGAATGCTCAAAGCCGGACTTCTTCAGACGACTGTCGGGTATTCGATCGTGTGTTCGGATGATGGGAACCTGAAGTTTTACGCATATAAAAAGGGTTTCCCGCTGGTGGATCTGTCGAGTCAGATATCCTTTACCGAGATTGCGGCCGTGCAGGGAGTCCGGACAGAAAGCACCTTCGACAACCAGACATCCGCCACAACGAAATCCGAAACCGGGACCGAGAAGTCGCATTGCACCGGCAATTTTTTTGGAATGAAAGTCTCCATGAGCCGGTCCGTGGCCTTCCGATCTGCAGCGATCAAGTCTGACAAGGAAACCTTCCTCTACTATCCGAGCACCTCGCAATCTTACTTCTTCGGTGCCGACGCTGGCAAATCCGAATACGTCGAAGGCCGGTTCATAATCTCGGCACCCAGCTGCCTGCAGACCCAATAAACGCGCGCAATTGTCCACTGTAAGCCTGCGGAGGGGAGAGCGAAACATGCACAGGATGAAATCTCCTCGGAAGGCATTCCAATTTCCTATAGGCTGACGCATGATCCGAATTCTTATCACCATCTTCCTCGTTGCCTTCGCCGCCCGCGCGGCAGGGATCGACCCCGCGACGGCCCAGCTCGCCGTGTCGGTTGCAGACGGGTGGAATTCCACCACCGGGCGGCTGCAGCTTTTCGAGCGCGACGGCCGGACATGGCGTGCGGTTGGTCCTGCTTGGCGGGTCCTCTACGGAAAAAGCGGCCTTGCCTGGGGCCGGGGCGAATTCACGATCCCCGGGGGCTCCGCGGCGCCGCTCAAGCAGGAGCGCGACCGCCGGGCTCCTGCCGGCATCTTCCGCATCGGGAAAATTTACACCTACGACTCCGCGCTTCCGGCGGGCGCTGATTACCCATTCCACACGATCACATCCGCCGATGCGTGGATCGACGACCCTTCGCTGCCCGACTACAACCGGCACATCACCATCGACCCGGCCAACCCTCCGCCATGGTTCCAGAAGCAGCGGATGCGCCTCAACGATCCGCCGCACCGCTGGCTTGTCGAGATCCGGCACAACGCCGATCCGCCGGTCGCCGGCGCCGGGAGCGCGATCTTTTTCCACATCCAAAGGGGGGATGGCATCTTCTCCTCCGGATGCACCGTCATGCCGCGGGCCGACCTCCTTCGACTGATCACTTGGCTCCGCGCGTCCGCCCGCCCCCGTTACGCGCTTCTCCCGAAATCCGAATACCTCGCGCTCTGGAAACCCTGGGGCCTGCCCTCGCCGGAGGAAGCCGCCGGCCTGCTAGGAAACTGACCCGGCTGCCCGGATGGCGCAATGGCTCCGGAAGCGGAGAACCGGGCTCTGTCCGCCTGCGTGCAGCAGAATCAGACGCGGATTGCATTCGGCCCTGCCTGGAGCTAGGCTGCCGCTTTAATTGTGGAAAATGCGCCGACAACAGCCAGCCCCGGCCGCATGCAGCGCCGGATCGAAGGCGTTTTGCGCGCGGGGGCGATGGCCCACGGAGCCCTGCGCACGCTCTTGCGCCGTCTCCAGCGCAAGCCGCGCACGGTCACTGAGGGACCGAACCTGCTGCCCACGCTGATCAAGGTTCTTGCGGCCTTCGCGCGGGCGGACGGCGAGCTCCTCGAGGAGGAAATCGACTCCGGACTCGGGTTCCTCCGCTACGATTATCCGGATGCGGTGTATTCCGAGCTGCGCAAGCTTTTCCGCGATGCCCTGCATGAGAAGCAGGACCTGAATGCGATGGCGCAGAAGCTGGCGGGCCAGCTCAGCGACGAGCGCAAGATCCTCCTTGGCGTCCAGCTCTACGATCTGATCGCAAAGGCCGGGCTCAAGCAGGACCAGGTCATCGCCTACTACTCGTTCATGTCCCAGCTCGGCATGGCCGCCCAGGCGATCGACATCGTTTACCAGCTCAATGCCGACGACCAGACTGACACGGCGGTCTTCCATCAGGGGGCTTCGCCGCTGGAGATGGTGAGCTTCGGCCACAAGGACAACGCCGATGTCGTCCTGGCGGACTTCGCTCCGGACGAGCACCTCAATGCCTACCGCTACGGCGACCTCATCATCTTGAAGAACCTCAGCGGCCGCAACCTGATCGTCCAGGGGCGCGCTCTCAAGCCGGGGGATTTCGCGCGGCTCTATGCCGGCCAGCGCGTCCTGATCGACGACCAGGTCCTCGCCTACGCGGATCTCGTCTTTTATTTCAACGCCAAGAAAAATGTCACCCTGCCCGAGATCTTCGTGGCGGTGAGCGAAAGCGATGAGGTGCGCCTCGAGAAAACCCGGTCGCGCGATTCCTGCCTGCAGGTGACGTTCGGCCTGCGCGTGCGGGTGCTTGCCCTCAAGGACGTCGACGCCGTGCTCAACGACGTCCGGCTCACGGCGGGAAAAGAGGTTTCCGCCACCCTTGAGGACAAAATTATTTTCCACAACGACAGCGAGCTCGACCTCGGCACACTGCGGCGGCGGGCGCGGTCCTACGGCGGGCGGTTCCAGCTCAAGACCTCGAAGAACGAATACCTGGTGTCGAATAACCCGGGCCTGCTGGAGGAGGACGACATCCTTCTGGCCCCGGGAGCCGGCGGGGATGTGCTTCTCAAGATCTCGTGCGACTACGAGCGGCTTGAGGGCAAGGTCGAGGTCCTTCAGTCCGACCGGCCGATCCTAGTGCGGGGGGTGCCCGTGCGCAACTCCGCCGCTCTCGCCGACGGGGACACCATCCGGGTGGATGTCGGCCAGGTCCTCCGGTGCAACTTTTCTGAGAGGCTCATCGAGGAGGAACGGAATGTCATCCGCTCGATGGAGCTGAGGGACCTGGTCTGCCGGTTTGGAAACGCGCAGGTTGCCGTCGACGGGATTTCGTTCTCCGTCCATCGCGGCGAAATGGTCTGCGTGATGGGGGCGAGCGGATGCGGGAAGAGCACACTCCTGCGCGCGCTTTCGGGACAGTTTCCCCCGATGCAGGGCGACGTGCTTTTTAACAACCGCTCGCTCTACGGCAACTACGACGCCCTCAGAAAATACGTCACCTATGTCCCGCAATATGACGCCTTCGACGAGCACCTGACGATTGAGGAGAACCTCGATTTCGCCGCCGCCATCCGGGCTCCCCACCTCTCCCGCCGCGAGCGCCTCCGCCGGATCGACGGCAAGCTCGCCGAGCTCGGGCTCAACGAGCGTCGCGGGTTCGTGGTCGGCAGCTCGCACAAGAAGACGCTCAGCGGCGGCGAGCGCAAGCGCCTCAACATCGGCCTGGACATGGTCAGCTCGGCAGACATTTTTCTCTTTGACGAGCCGACGAGCGGGCTCTCCTCGAAGGACTCCGAGCACGTGATCGAAATCATCCGCGGGATGTCCCACAACAAGATCGTGCTGGTCACGATCCACCAGCCGACGTCGAAGATCTTCCAGATGTTCCACAAGGCGGTCCTGCTCGACCGGGGCGGGAAGCTTGTGTTCTTCGGCACGCCGCAGGACATGCTCAAGTATTTTGCCGAGGCCGAGCACCAGCAGCATTTCGGCACCGCGCTCGGCGGCTGCGAGGCCTGCGGGACCACGCGCCCGGAATTCATTTTCGACGTCCTGGAGACGCCGCTGCGCGACCTCGGCGGCGACATCATCTTCGAGGAGAACAACCGCGGGCAGCTCATCCCCGCGCGGCGGTTCTCCCCCGACTACTGGCGTGACAAATACGAGGCCTACCGCCTGATGAAGGATGTCCAGGCTCCGGCCACGCCCCGCGAGGTCGCGCCCCCGCCGGCGCCAGTCCGCCGGCGCGAGCCGTTCCGGTGGCGGGACGAGTGGCACCAGTTTGTCGTGCTGCTCAAGCGGGCGTTCCTGAGCAAGCTCCGGAATCCGGCCAACCTGCTGACAACGATCCTGGAGGCACCGCTCCTGGCCCTTCTCACCGGCATGGTCCTCCGCTATTCCGAGAGCGATGTTTATGATTTTGCATCGGCCTTCCACATTCCGACCTACCTGTTCCTCTCGCTTGTTGTGGCCATGTTTCTCGGCCTGACAAACAGCGTCGACGACATCATCCGCGACCGTCCGGTCCTCATGCGCGAGCGGAACCTCGACGTGCGGCTGATCTACTACGTGCTCGCCAAAGGTCTGACGCTGGCGGCCTTCGGGGTGATCCAGTGCGCGCTCTTCACATGGATCGGCAACTGGCTTCTGGCGCTGCGCGGGGGATTCGGCATCGTGTTCCTGGCGATGTTCCTCACTGCCGGATGCGGTGCCGCCATCGGGCTGGTGATCTCCGCGCTTGTCTCCGAAAGCAAGACCGGCATCCTCATCATTCCGGCCGTCCTCATTCCGCAGATCATCCTCAGCGGCGCCCTGATCAAATATGAGGAGATGAACCGCAACCTCGATTTCGTTTACACCATCCAGCAGTGGGTAAACAGCCACCCCGACAGCGCGATGCCCGCCCGCAGCGACCTGCAGGTGCCGCTGATCTGCGAGGTCATGCCGACGAGGTGGTCCTACGAGGCGCTGGTCTTCGCGCAGGCAAAACTCAACCCGCTCACCCGGAGGCAGGAGGAGATCCAGCAGCAGATCAACCAGCTCGTGCTGGTCAAAACCCCCACGCCCGTCCAGGAAGAGCGCCTCGAGGACCTCAAGGACACTCTCGCCGTGCTCTCAGGGCTTGAGGCTGCGGACCCGAAATCCCTCGACGCCAAATTCCTGCTCATCGACGATATCATCCGGGGCGGGCCCTTCGAGCGGGCAAAGTTCAAGTCCTCCGGCGAGGGGGTCACCGCCGAACAGCTCTACGTCAACCAGAAGGTTACCGACCTGATCTCCAAAGCCGAGATGGAGCAGAGCGACTATCGCGAAAACCGCCACCTCAACGTGTTCTTCGGCCCGGTCAAGGAATACCTGGGGTTGAAATTCGGCCTGCTCTGGTTCAACTGTCTCGTGCTGCTGGGAATGACCGGCGGCCTCTTTGCCATCCTCTACATGATCCTCCGGTCACAGATCCGAACCCGCCTCGCATGAACCTTGAAGACACCCACGCCGACATCATCCTGAAAGCGCAGCGCGGGCTCGGCCTCGACGATCGGACCGTCGAGGACCGCGCCGGCCTCGCCGCGGGCAGGCTTGAGCGTGTGCTTCAGAATCTGCCCGACCCCGCTGCCGTCAAAGCCGTTGCGGCCGCGCTCGGGCTCGACCCCCGCAGCCTCGCGGCCCTCGCCGCGCGGGCCTATCATCCGGACGCCGGCCAGATTCCCAAGGGCCTGCTGATGTTT
>Ga0209398_1000854_pt1 | contig 17265 bp, 18 predicted proteins | sample AshMeaBigSpring_FD_184125 | JGI IMG/M metagenome (GOLD analysis project Ga0209398, IMG submission 184125) | Groundwater microbial communities from Big Spring, Nevada to study Microbial Dark Matter (Phase II) - Ash Meadows Big Spring (SPAdes)... | ecosystem: Environmental > Aquatic > Deep... | reverse complement strand
CCGTCGAAGCGTCCGCTGTCGCATCGCCACTTCCGCGTCGACATCCCGCCCGCTGATCAATGGGTCCCGCGGCCGAGCCGCGGGATGACACCGGGGTTGTGGCGCCATCACGCGCCGTCACACGCTCGGGCCGCCCTGGAGCTGGAAGCGTTGCTTGATCTTGCGGAACAGCACGTCGCGGACCTGGCGATAGGCCTGCAGCGTCTGCTCGCGGTTGCCCGAGCCGACCATCAGCGAGGCATCGAACGTCGGCCAGTACTCGACATCGACGGCCATCGTCCGCGTCAGCTCGAGCGCCTGGTGGTGCGCCTCGGGCGACAGCGTGACGATGAGGTCGAAGGAGGTATCGTTGAGCTCGCGCAGGGTATGCGGGCGATGCCGGCTGACGTCGATGCCGATCTCGTTCATCACCGCGTCGACGAAAGGATCGTGCTCGCCGGCGCGGACGCCGGCCGACTCGACATACACGCGCCGGCCCGCGAGATGCCGCAGAATTGCCGCAGCCATGGGTGAGCGCACGGCGTTCATCGTGCAGGCGAACAGCACAGCGCCCGGAAGGTCGCCCGAAGCCGCCACAGGCTCACCCTTTCCAGTGCAAGGCGCAGATCAGCGTGAACAGTCGCCGCGCGGTGTCGTGGTCGAGCGTGATCTTGCCCTTGAGGCGATCGGCCAGCACGCGCGAGCCCTCGTCGTGGAGCGCGCGGCGGCCCATGTCGACCGACTGGATGCGGGAGGGAGGCGCCGAGCGGATAGCCTGGTAGTAGCTGTCGCAGACGATGAAGTAGTCCTTCATGATGCGCCGGAGCGGCGACATCGACAGCAGGTGGGTGATGACGGCATCGCTCGCGCCGTTGCCGATGGTCAGCACCAGGCGGTCATCGGCGGCGCCGAGCACCAGCGTGTAGGGTCCGTCGTCGCGGCCGTCGACCGCGAAGCTGTTGGCGTCGAGGATGTCGTAGATCGCGACCTCGCGCTCGTGGTCGACATTGGGATTGGAGCGCGCGATCGAGCGTTCGTCGAGCGAGATCGCGATCAGGCGCGAGGTGCCCGGCGGCGGCGGCTCGGGCGAATCGGGGTCGCGCATGCCGCCCTCACCGTGGTTTCGAGAAGCGGATTTCGACCGAGCGGCGATGCGCCTCGAGGTCTTCCGCGCGCGCGAGCGTCATGGCCGCCGGCGCCAGCGCCGCGAGCGCTTGCGCGTCGAGCCTGAGCACCGATGTCCGCTTCATGAAGTCGAGCACGCCGAGACCGGACGCGAAGCGTGCGGTGCGGGCCGTCGGCAGCACGTGGTTCGTGCCGGCGACGTAGTCCCCGATCACCTCGGGCGTGTGGCGGCCGAGGAAGATCGCTCCGGCATTGCGGATCCGCGTTGCGAGGGCGTCGGCATCGGCGCTCGCGATCTCGACATGCTCGGCGGCGATGCGGTCGGCGAGCGCGGGCGCCTCCTCGAGCGAGCGGAGCAGGATGACTGCCCCGAATGTCGCCCAGCTCGCGCCGGCGATGTTGCCGCGGGAGAGCGACGCGAGTTGGCGGTCCGCCGCCGCGGCGACAGCGTCGGCGAGCGCCGCGCTGTCGGTCATCAGGATCGCCTGGGCGGCGGTGTCGTGCTCGGCCTGGGCGAGAAGGTCGGCGGCGATCCATTCGGGATCGTTGTCGGCGTCGGCGATGACCAGCACCTCCGAGGGGCCTGCGACCGAGTCGATGCCGACCGCGCCGAACACCTGCCGCTTGGCCGCCGCGACGTAGGCATTGCCCGGCCCGACGATCTTGACGACAGGTGCGATGGTCGCCGTGCCATATGCGAGTGCGGCGATCGCCTGTGCGCCGCCGATGCGATAGATCTCGCTGACGCCGGCGATCCGCGCCGCGGCGAGCACGAGCGGATTGAGCTCGCCCTTCGGCGCCGGCACCGCCATCGCGATGCGCGGCACGCCGGCGACCATGGCGGGCACGGCGTTCATCAGCACCGAGCTCGGGTAGCTCGCGATCCCGCCCGGCACGTAGAGGCCGACCGACTCGATCGCGGTCCAGCGGCTCGCGAGCTCGGCGCCGGTGGCGTCGCGGTAGCGATCGTCGGCGGGCCGCTGGCGCTCGTGGTGCGCCAGGATCCGCGCATGGGCGAACGCGAGGGCGCCGATCGTCGCGGGATCGCAGGTGAGATGCGCCGCCTCGATCTCGGCCGCTGTCACGCGCAGGCCGGTCCGGGCGAGGTCCAGCGCGTCGAAGCGCAGCGACAGCTCGGCGAGCGCCGCATCGCCGCGCCGGCGGACGTCGGCAATGATCTCGCGCACGGCGGCATCGACGTCCTCCGAAACCTCGCGCTTGTCGGCGAGAAGCCGGGCGAATCGCTGCTCGAAATCTGGATCGCGCGTTGAAAGCTGGTGCGGCATGCCGGTCGGCTCAGCTCGGTTGGGTGTCGTCCTCGGGATGCACGGGCCGACTCTTGGCGGCCCAGGCCGCACCCAGATCCTTCAACTCGGCCTCGATGCATTCGACCTCGAGGCGGATTGCGGCTCCGCCGGCGAAGATCAGAGTGATCAGGCCGGCCGGCAGCTCCCGCGGCTCGAATTGCACTGCGAGCAGCGCCAGCGCCCGATCCTTCGCCCCGAGGTCGATACCCTGGAGCTGCGCCTTCAGCACGCGCTCGAACCGTATTGCCGCGTTGCGGCGCACGTGGACCGGCTCGGCCTGCTGGCTTGCCGCGACGGCGTTCGCCCAGTCGAACCGGTTGAGCACCGCGGCGAAGCGGCGCTCGCCCGGCAGGTAGGCCATGTCGCCGACCCGCATGACCGCGTCCTGCAGGTGCGCCGAGACGATGTCCAGATCCTCGCCATCGAGGGCGAGGAGGCGCAGATCGGTCAGGTTCGGCTCGGACATGGCATCCGCAGGCTGCGAGTGACTTTGAAGAGTGCGCGCTACACGTCGAGGGCTTGGCTGCTGTGTTAGCGGCCAAGCCCCGTGATCGCAACTCGGACGGTAGCCGCCGCCCGGATCAATCCGCGGAGGAATGCCGCGGCTTGCCCTGGTGCGGGCGGTGCTGGCCGCCGTACGCCGGCCGTTGAGCCGGCTTGCGCATGAAGCCGACGCCGTTCATGACCCCGCCGCGCGCCGGCTGCGCCGGCCTGACATGGCGTGCGCCGGCATCGCCCTGGCGCCGGTCGCCGCCCGAGCGATGGCCGTCGCGGGACTGGCCATGGTCCCGCTGCTCGTGCGGGCGGTTGTGGCCGCGCTCATGGCTGCGGCCGTTCTGCGGATGGTTGTCGCGCGCGCCGGGCGGACGCGGCACCTCGCCGAAGCCGAGCTCATTGCGGAACTCGTCGCTGCGGTCACGGCGCGGATGCTCCGGGCGGGCCGGGCGCTGGCCACGGTCGCGGCGATGCTCGTCGCGGCCCCGGCCATGCGGCGCCTCCGCATTGCGGGGCCGTCCTTCGTGACTGCGCCGCGGGCCGGAGGCGGGGCGCTCGCGCCGGTCGTCGCGACGCAGCTCGTGCTGGCGCTCACTGCGTGCGTGCGGCGCGGGCCGCGCCGGCTCGGCGGCGAGGGAGGCGTCGTTGCGGCGGTCCTCGGCGGGAATCGTCTGGCGGATCAGCCGCTCGATATCCTTGAGGTAGGCGCGCTCCTCGCCCTCGCAGAGCGAGATGGCGATGCCTTCCGCGCCGGCGCGCGCGGTGCGGCCGATGCGATGCACGTAGCTCTCCGGCACGTTCGGGAGCTCGAAGTTGATCACGTGGGTGACGCCGTCGACATCGATGCCCCGCGCCGCGATGTCGGTTGCGACGAGGGCGCGGATGCGCGACCGCTTGAACGCCTCGAGCGCGATCTCACGCTGCTTCTGGCTCTTGTTGCCGTGAATGGAGGCGACCGGAACGCCCATCGACTCGAGCTTCTTGGCCACCCGGTCGGCGCCGCGCTTCGTCCGTGTAAAGACGAGTGCGCGGGCGATCGCGGGATCGGCGAACAGCGCGCCGAGCACGGCGACCTTGCGGGCGCGATCGATGTGGATCACACGCTGCGTGACGCGCTCGACGGTGGTCGCGACAGGCGTCACCGCCACGCGCGCGGGCTCGATCAGCAGCTCGCCGGCGAGCTTGCCGATCTCCTGCGGCATGGTCGCCGAGAAGAACAGGTTCTGCCGGCGCTGCGAGAGGTGCTTCACGATGCGGCGGATCGGCTGCACGAAGCCGAGATCGAGCATCTGGTCGGCCTCGTCGAGGACGAAGATCTCGGTGCCCGAGATGTCCGCGGTGCGCTCGCCCATCAGGTCGAGCAGGCGGCCGGGGGTCGCAACCAGCACGTCGACGCCGCGCAGAAGTGCGTCGCGCTGCGGCTTGTGGGCGACGCCGCCGAACACGACGGCGACCGTGACGCCGATATGGCGGCCGTAGGTCTTGAAGCTCTCGGCAATCTGGCTCGCGAGCTCACGCGTGGGCGAGAGCACCAGCACGCGGCAGCCCTTGCGCAGGGGCTGGCGCCGGTTGGCGGCGAGCCGGTGCAGGATCGGCAGCGCGAAGGCGGCCGTCTTGCCGGTGCCGGTCTGGGCGATGCCGAGCAGGTCGCGGCCGGCCATGACGGTCGGGATCGCCTGCGCCTGGATGGGGGTCGGGGTCGAGTAGCCCTCGCCGTCGAGCGCCTTGAGCAGCGCCGGATCGAGGCCGAGGTCGGTAAACATGGTCAATGGATATGCCTTCATGTGGGAGCGCGCGGACCGTGCCGGCGCCGACACACGGTCGGGGCACCCGGGCACGAGACGCGGCTCGTTCGGTTGAGACGCCCCGCGTGGCCTGGGCTGTCTATTGGGAGGAGTGATCGTGGCGCTCGACAGGTGAGACGACAGCGGCCCGTGACACGGTGTACGGAGGCCGGGACGTCGTCCCTTCACGCGGCTGGAGCGCCGGAATCGCTCGGCGAGCGATGCGGGCTTATCTCATGTTGCAGTGCACAGGTCAATGTCAATAATCGAGACCAATGGCGCAGCGTGAAATGAATTCGTTGTTCTTCATGGTGTGGCAAACAGAGTTCTCGCATCAATGTGTAAGAATCATTAACCTGACTCGCGTAACGTGACGCTTGACGTCGACGGTGTCACGTGACACACGACACGGCATGCTGGACAGCCGGAGGATCAAGCACTCGGGGTTACGGCGCTATGCGAAGCGTGGCGACGCCCGAAAGATCAATCCCAAGTGGGTTCCCAAGGTGAACCGAATCTTGGCCGCCCTGCATGCCGCGGTGTCACCCCAAGACTTGGATATGCCCGGATTCGACTTCCATGAACTGGGAGTGCCACGCGACGGAACATTTGCGGTGCTGGTCACGCGGAACTGGCGAATTACGTTTCGGTGGGACGACGCGGGTCCTATTGACGTAAACTTGGAGGACTATCATGGCCGATGAACTGGAAGAACTGGGATTCCCGCCCCCACACCCTGGGGCATACTTGCGGGAAGATATCATTCCGGCTCTTGATATAAGCATCACGGAGCTTGCCGACCGGCTCAAAGTCGCGCGTCCGACCTTGTCAGATCTCATTCACGAGAAGAAGTCCGTATCACTGGAGATGGCACAGAGGCTGGGCAAGGCATTTGGCAACGGCACCCGCTTTTGGCTCGCGCTACAGCTCCAGTACGATCTATGGCATGCAGAAGAGCGCGCCGCAGCGGAAGTGGAGCCAATCAAATGGCGCAAGGGTCGTGCGGCATAATTTTTGTGCGTGCGCTGGAGGGCTTGATACTCGCGGCTTCGGACCGCTGCGTCGATAGTTGCCGCCGAAACGTTTCAAAGTCCGCATCGCGACGGTGCCAATCGTGACAATTTCGGGTTTGCCCCGATGCGTCCAGCACGCTCGTATTCACAATTGGTTCGGTTCATCCATTAGCCGCTCCCGGCCCGACCGGGCAGCTCACGCCGGTTCCGCCGAGCCCGCAGTAGCCGCCGGGGTTCTTGGCCAGGTACTGCTGGTGGTAGGCCTCGGCGAAGTAGAACTCCGGCGCATCGAGGATCTCGGTGGTGATCGGACCGTAGCCCTTGGCCGACAGCGCGCGCTGGAAGGCCGCCTTTGAGGCCTCCGCCGCGGTCCGCTGCGCGGGTGAGAAGCAGTAGATGCCGGACCGGTACTGGGTGCCGGCGTCGTTGCCCTGGCGCATGCCCTGGGTCGGGTCGTGGCTCTCCCAGAACGTCGCGAGCAGGGTCTCGTAGCCGACCGCCTTCGGGTCGAACACGACGAGCACCACCTCGTTGTGGCCGGTGCGGCCCGAGCAGACCTCCTCGTAGGTCGGATTGGGCGTGAGCCCCGCGGCATAGCCGACCGCGGTGACCCAGATGCCCTTCGGCAGCTGCCAGAACTTGCGCTCCGCGCCCCAGAAGCAGCCGAGGCCGAACATCGCGGTCTCGAGGCCGGCCGGATATGGACCCGCGAGCGGGCGCTTGTTGACGAAGTGGTCCCTGGCGGTCGGGATCGCCGTCGCACGACCCTTCAGGGCGTCGGCGGCGGAGGGCATCCCGGACTTCTTCCTGAAAAGCTGCATGGCGGCGCCTCGCACGGATACCAGCTGCCGCGCAGTCTAGCGCGCCACCGCGCGCGGGCGCCCCAGTCACGTTGCTTGAAGAGCGCGAAACGGTCGGGACGGACTTCACCCGACGGCCGGCTTCTCGCCGCCCTGCGCGCTCATCTGCTGCTTCCTCTGCATGTAGAGCCCGGCGAAGTCGATCGGATCGAGGAACAGCGGCGGGAAGCCGCCCTCGCGCGTCAGATCGGCGAGGATCCGCCGCAGGAACGGGAACAGCAGCGAGGGGCAGTTGATCAGCAGGAACGGTTCCAGCGCCTGTGCCGGGAGGTTCTCGATCTTGAACAGGCCGGCATAGACGACCTCGATCTCGTAGATGACACCCGCCTTGCTCGAGGCGTTGCCCTTGAAGTCGATCGCGCTCTCATAGAGGTCGTCGCCCAACTTGTTGGCGGCGACGTTGACCTCGAGCTTCAGGTTCGGGTTCTCGCCCGGCCCGCTCAGGAGCCGTGCGACGTTCGGGTTCTCGAACGAGAGGTCCTTCACGTACTGGCTGACGACGCGCACCTGAACCTGCGTCTGCTCTGCGACGGGCCCCGTGCCGTTCTGACCGGGTGTCTGCTCTGCCATGGGCTCCTCGGGCTCGCTCGAGTTCGCGTTCGGATCAATTCTCCGGCGCGAGGGGCCTATCACGCATCGCCCCCGCGCCGCAACGGCGGCGGAAAGGTCATTGCTTGCCCGGCGGCTGCCGTGGGTCGGCGGTCCTCTCCTCAAGCCGCTCGAACTCCTCGATCACCGGCGCATCGCCGCCGGCCGCGAGGCCGCTCGAACCTCGAGGCGCGGATCTCGCCGTCGCGCACCTCGACGGTGACGGTGGTTGCCTCGCCCGCGCGCGCGAGCATGTGCTCGGCGATCCAGCGCCGCAGCGGCGGCACCAGCAGTGCCGCGCCGGCGATATCGGTCAGCACCCCCGGCGCGATGAGCAGCGCCCCGGCGACCGCGCGCAGCATGCCGTCGGCCAATGGCCCGGCAGTCGGACGGCCCTTCTCCACTGCGTCGCGCACCCGGCCGAGCGCGGCGAGCCCCTGCGTGCGCAGCACCAGCGCACCGAGCAGCGCCGTGCCGATCACCAGCGCGATGACGGGGCCGACGCCCCAAACCTGGCCGAGCTTGATGAGCAGCGCGAGCTCGAGCAGCGGGAAACCGATGACCAGCAGGAGAAATCCGAGCGGCATGATTTGGTCCTGCCAGTCCTCCAGCGCCGGCGCGGCCAAACCCGCTGACGGCACGCCGCGGCGGCGGCCATCGATGCGATTGGCTTGTGCGCCGCAATACACTAGATTGGTGCCGGCCAACCTCCGGCGCGGCAGACGAGCCGCGGCCCGTAAAAATGACTGGCACACGCGCCGAGCGCGCCCTACATCATACATCAAGTCACCACCTGTCGCCGAGAAAGCAGCATTCGATGGATGGCAAGCTCGATCTTCTGACGATCCTGTCGCTCGTCGTGGCGGTCATCGTCATCATCAAGCTGCGTGGCGTGCTCGGGCGGCGCACCGGCAACGACGAGGCGCGGATCGACCAGAAGAGGCTGACCGAGCAGGCGCAGCGCGCGGCGCAGGAGAAAGTCGTCACGCTGCCGCGCCGCGAGCGCGAGGCGGGCGAGCAGCAGGCCCCCTCGGCGGCAACCGTCGCGGAGGCCGAGGCCAAGCTCAAGACCTTCGCCGGCGGCAACCCGGAGATCGAGCGCGGCCTCGTCGCGATCGGCCGGACCGACCGCATGTTCGACATCGAGCATTTCATGCGTGGCGCCAAGCAGGCCTACGAGATGATCGTCACCGCATTCGCCGAGGGCAATCGCAAGACCCTCAAGGAGCTGCTCAGCCGCGACGTGTTCGACGGCTTTGCCACGGCAATCGCCGAGCGCGAGAGCCGCGGCGATCAGGTCGACCAGAGCTTCGTCGGCATCTCGAAGGCCGATCTGGTCGAGGCTGAGCTGAAAAGCGGCAACGCCCAGCTGACGGTCAAGTTCGTGAGCCAGCTCATCTCCGCGACGCGCGATCGCGCCGGCGCGGTGATCAGCGGCGATCCGCAGAAGATCAAGGACGTGACCGACATCTGGACGTTCGCGCGCGATCTCGCCTCGCGCGATCCGAACTGGCGGCTGGTCGCGACGCAGGCGCCGGGCTGATCGTCAGGACGGGCAGGCAGTTGCGTTCGGAGCGGGGTTGCGTGCGTCCGGGTCACATTCGCAGCCTGGCATTCGGAGCGACGGCAGCGCTCGTGCTCGGCGCGACGTCCGGCGGCACGGGCGCGAGCTCGCCGAAAGCCGTGGAACCGAAACCCATGCCGACCGATGCGCGGACCGACGTGCGGCTCGAGCCCGTGCCCTACCGGGAGCTCACCGGCTGGCAGGTCGACGACCACGCGGCGGCGCTCAAAGCCTTCCTCAAGTCCTGCGACCGGCTGCTCGCCGCGGTGAAGGGCGGCGCATTCACCGGCAAGGCCGCGCCGTCGCCCGCCCTGCTCGTCGCCTGCGAGGACGCCGCCAAGCTCGCGCCGCGCAAGCTCAAGGCCGCCGCCGCCCGCACCTTCTTCGAGGCGAGCTTCACGCCGCATCGGGTCGTGCACCCGGGGACGCCGGGCCTTCTCACCGCCTACTACGAGCCGCTGATCGACGGCTCGCGCACGCCCACCGACAGGTTCAAGACGCCGATCTACCGGCGTCCGCCCGACCTCGTGAATCTCGTCGACGATGCGATGCGCGGCGCCGTCGGCTCGACCCTAACCCACGCGCGGCAGACGCCGGCGGGGCTCGTTGCGTTCGCGACGCGCGCCGAGATCGAGGAGGGCGCGCTCGCCGGCCAGGGGCTGGAGCTCGCCTATGTCGCGGACCCGGTCGAGGCGTTCTTCCTGCAGATCCAGGGCTCGGGCCAAATCCGCCTTGCTGACGGCAGCACCTTCCGCGTCGCCTACGCCGGCAAGAACGGACACCCCTATTCCTCCATCGGCCGGCATCTCGTCGAGACCGGGCTGTTCCCAGCCGACAAGATGTCGATGGACAGCCTCGCGAGCTGGCTGCGCGCCGATCCCGCCCGTGGCCGCAAGGTGATGTGGCACAACGCATCCTACGTCTTCTTCCGCGAGCTCACGGGCGAGCAGGCCAAGAGCACGATCGGTGTGAACGAGATTCCGCTGACCGCCGGCCGCAGCCTCGCGGTGGATGCCGGCGTGCATGTGATCGGCGCCCCGATCTACGTCTCGGCCTCCGAGCTGGGGCACATCGTGCCGGGCGGCTTCCATCGCCTGATGATCGCGCAGGACGTCGGCTCGGCGATCAAGGGACCCGAGCGCGGCGACATCTTCATGGGCTCGGGCGCGGCGGCGGGCCGTGCCGCCAGCATCACCCGGCATCCGGGCCGGTTCTTCGTGCTGGTGCCGCGCGGCCCCGAGATCGCAGTGCCGGCGGGTGCGGCGCCGTGAGCGGAGGCGGGCGATCGACCGGTGGCAAGAGCAGGTCGCGCGCCAAGTCCGAGGCGCCTCCGCCGGATTCGCCCGACGACGACCGGCTGGTGTGGGGCCATGTCGCGCGTCAGGTGATGCCGGCGCGATTGAAGCCGCGGGTGCCGACCCGCGTCGGCGTTGCGGGCGACGCTGAGCGTCGGCTGCTGCTGCGCCTCGGCTCGCGTGCGGCTGCGGGCCTCGAAGCCCGGGAGGCGGCGCCGGAACCGCGTCCGCGGACGGAGGGACGACGGAGCGAGCGCACGTCGCCGCCGCTTGCCGACTTCGATCGCCGGACCGCGCGCCGGATCGGATCCGGCCAGATCGAGATCGACGCCCGGCTCGATCTGCACGGGCTTCGCCAGCGCGAGGCCCACGCGGCGCTGCTGCGCTTTCTGCGTTCGGCGCAGGCGCGCGGCGACCGCATCGTGCTCGTCATCACCGGCAAGGGTGCTGCCGGCGCCCGCGACGGCGATGACGACCGCGGCGTGCTCAAGCGCAACGTGCCGCGCTGGCTCGCGGAGGCCGCCTTGCGCGCCATCGTGGTCAGCCACACGACCGCCCATGCTCGGCACGGCGGCGAGGGCGCCCTCTACGTCCGAATCCGCGCCGCCTGATTTTCAGGCAAGGACCGGCCCAAGCTGCCCGTTTTTCGGCCACGGACTGCCGCTCGATTGCTCAGGTCCGAGCCAACCTGCTGACAGCATTGCTTAAAAATGAGTTAAGAAATTGGCTCGAATTTTGCTTATACGTCCGCGATCTCGGCGGCCGCCGACTTCAGGGGGGTGGCTGCACGACAATCTGGCAAATCGCACGGGGTGGGTGGCATGGAACAGCTGCAGCAGAGCTCGGACGTCTTCTTCCTACTGATGGGCGCAATTCTGGTCTTCGCGATGCACGGCGGCTTCGCGTTCCTCGAGGTCGGCACCGTCCGCCACAAAAACCAGGTCAACGCGCTCTGCAAGATCATCGTCGACCTCGCGATCTCGACCGTCGCCTATTTCTTCATCGGCTACTCGGTCGCCTACGGCGTCAGCTTCCTGATGAGCGCGGAGGCGATCAGCGGCGGCGCCAAGGGCTTCGACGGGCAGGGCCTCTCGCTCGTCAAGTTCTTCTTCCTCGCGACATTCGCCGCGGCAGTGCCGGCGATCGTGTCGGGCGGCATTGCCGAGCGCGCGCGCTTCAACGCGCAGTGCGCTGCGACCGCGCTGCTCGTCGGCCTGTTCTACCCGTTCTTCGAGGGCATCGTGTGGAACAAGAACTTCGGCCTGCAGGAGCAGTTCTTCGCGCCGCGGTTCGGCGCCGAGTTCAAGGACTTCGCCGGCTCGATCGTCGTGCACGCATTCGGCGGCTGGGCGGGTCTCGCCGCGGTGCGCCAGCTCGGCGCCCGGCTCGGCCGCTATGACAAGGGCCGCTCGATGGGCATCCCGCCGTCCTCGATCCCGTGGCTCGCGATGGGCTCGTGGCTGCTCTGCATCGGCTGGTTCGGCTTCAACGTGATGAGCGCGCAGTCGCTGAAGACGGTGACCGGCCTCGTCGCGATGAACTCGCTGCTCGCCATGTGCGGCGGCATCCTCGCGGCGCTCATCGCCGGCGACAACGACCCGGGCTTCGTGCACAACGGCGCGCTCGCCGGCCTCGTTGCCGTCTGCGCCGGCTCGGACGTCATGCATCCGATCGGCGCCTTCGTCACCGGCGGCGTCGCCGGCGTGATCTTCGTCTACGCCTACCAGTGGATGACCAACAAGTGGCAGGTCGACGACGTGCTCGGCGTCTGGCCGCTGCACGGGCTCTGCGGGCTGTGGGGCGGCATCGCCTGCGGCATCTTCGGCCTCAAGGCGTTCGGCGGCATGGGCGGCGTCGCGTTCATGGCGCAGCTGATCGGCAGCCTGATGGGCGCGGCCGCCGGCTTCATCTCGGGCTTCATCATCTACGCGGTCGTCGACAAGGTGATGGGCCTGCGCATGAGCCCCGACGAGGAGCGCCAGGGCGCCGACCTCGCGATCCACAAGATCAGCGCCAACCCCGAGGAGGATGTCCGCACCGGCCGTGTCTGAGGCGAGCGCGGCGCGATCGTTTCTTGGGGCTGCCGGCGACGGCGGCCCCATCTGTTTGGTCGTGCATCGGCGGCAGGCCCTCCGCTATAACGTCGAGCCGGTCACGGCATCGCGCGAGCCCGGGGAGCACCACGAAATGGCTAGCAACGCCCATGATCAGCCGGTCGGCCCGCCGCTCGCCGGCTGGACCGCGTGCCCGCGCCCGCCGCGCACCCCGATCGAGGGCCGCACCTGCCGCATCGAGCCGCTCGACGTGGCGCGCCATGCCGCCCCATTGTTCGACGCGATCTCCAGGGACACGAGCGGGCAGAGCTGGACCTATCTCCCGAGCGAGCCGGTGCGCGCCGCGGACGACTACAAGGCCTATCTCACCCGCGTCTTCACCTCCGACGATCCGCTCTGCCACACGATCGTCGACGCGCGCTCGGGCAAGCCCGCCGGCATCGCGAGCCTGATGCGCATCGATCCCGGCAACGGCGTGATCGAGGTCGGGCACATCCACTATGCGCCGGTGCTGCAGAAGACGCCGGCGGCGACCGAGGCGATGTTCCTGCTGATGCGCCGCGTGTTCGACGAGCTCGGCTACCGCCGCTACGAGTGGAAATGCGATCACCTCAACGCGCCCTCGCGCGCCGCGGCGCTCAGGCTCGGCTTCCAGTTCGAGGGCATCTTCCGCCAGGCGGCGGTCTACAAGGGGCGCAGTCGTGACACCGCGTGGTTCGCAATCCTCGACAGCGAATGGCCGCGGCTGCGCGCCGGCTACGAGGCCTGGCTCGCGCCCGGGAACTTCGACGCGGAGGGGCGGCAGCGCAAGCGGCTGCAGGAGTTCATGCCGGCGCGGTGAGGGCGCGGCGCTTCGCTCTCAAATCACGTCGCTTAGATCGTCGGCGGCAAAAATGTCCGCGGGCACCATGAGTCCCACCGGAGTGCCGCCGGGTGGATAAAGCGGGCTCCTTTGGCCGACCGCCTTGGCGAACGCGACCTCAACTAGTTCCGCGCAGGTCAATGCGCCTAGTCTGCCGTAGCGCCGAATCGCCTCCTGATACTGTTGGTTGCCCTGAGGCCGCGGATTCAAGCCGAGCTTTCGCACTACGGCCTGCCACGCAAGACTGGCCACTCCCTGCCAGTTATAGGCGCGGCCAATCATTAGTCGCGCCTGAAGGACGATGTCATGTCGATCCTGCGTAGTTGCCCTCCGCCATCGAACGAGACAAACCCGGCGCCCTGAACCAAAAGCCTGCAGGTCATCCTCCAGCGTCTGCCCGAAACCTGCGATTGGATTGCTGCTGGGGATCGAGTGCACCATCTTTTCTGCGCCAACGTAGATCGCGCAATGCGTAATTGTACATGCCTGTGGGCTGAAAGGCGGCTGCCAATTCTGCTGAAACCGTACGATCCGATCGTTCGCGAGCCTCTGATATGACGAGGCGAACAGAACAATGTCGGCAGGCTCGAGCGCAGCCTCAATTCTGGGCCACGTGACAGAGTCCAAAATAATTTCTGGTCGAACGGCAACCGGCAAGTCCGCCCCCGAAGACGATCTGCCATCGGGTATGGAGAAAGCCTCCGCCGATCGATCGAACGTCTAGCAGGCCGCTGTTCAGCGGATCAAGCGGCGCTGAGCATATTTCTGACTAATCTCTTGGGAGGCGAGGCGAAGAGATTCTACGAACCGCCCGTCGCTGGACAGCTTGAACTCCACGATCGCGCCCAACTCCCAGTCCAGCGCCCTCACATTGTGGGCGGTGAACCGCCTTTCGATAGCCAAGGCATAGATAGCGATGCAGGAATCGGTGACGTGTGCAACCACCTGCCCCACGTCGAACTCGCCGACGCTCCCTCCCGATGTGAGAGGCTGCGTTGCAGCAACGACAACCGTGGCTAGGCTCATGCGCAGCACGCCTTGATTGAGGGTGGAGTTGCGTTGAGGAACGCACCCCGCCACCGGAACCCTGCGGCGTGATCCGCGCCGCATCGGCCACGAAAGTACGTCGAAGCTATGGCTGCGTCACGCGAATCCAAGATACTCGGTTGAGGCCCTGTCAAGTTCTTCGGTGGCCCGAGTCTGAATTGCCACATGGGAATGTCCTGAAGATACCTCTTTGAATCAATAGGTTAGGTGTCTTGCTGAGGGGATGGTACACCAATAGCGGCTAGTTGCATGGCCTGGCGCCCCGATCTGATACCGGCTTCAAGATCTTCCGGCCCCGTCACCGGCGCCGAGCATTGCGGCCCGATGCAGACGTAGGCGGCGGGCTTGCCGCGGGCGAGGCCCTTGCCGGCGAGAGCGGCAGGCATCGCGCCCGGGTCGGCGATCACCTGCACGAGCGCGCCCGGCAGCGAGACGGTGTTGAGGGCCTCAGCCAGCGGCCCCGTCCCATCCGCGCTTTCGCCGACGATCACGACGTGCTGCGGCGCGATGAGATCGATGGCGTTGGCGACGAGCCCCGAATGGCCGACGAGGTTGCGTGCGAGGTCCGACGCGAAGGCGTGCGGGATCGCCTCCGCGCGCTCCATGTACCGGCCCTCGCCGGTCAGCAGCCAGAGCTGCACGAGGTTCGTGAGCTGGATCGCGTTGGCATTGGGCGTCGCATCGTCGTGGGAAGTGCGCAGCCGCACGATCACGTCGGGGGTGTCGTCGGCGGACATGCAGTAGCCGCCGCCGGTTGGCGCCCAGTAGTGACGGTCCAGCACGGCCGACCAGGCCCTTGCCTGATCCAGGAAGCGCGCCTCGCCCGTCGCCTGATGCAGCCGCAGCGCCGCCCAGGTCATGTTGGCGTAGTCGCTGGCGGTCGCCGGCGCCTTGGCGATGCCGGCGCGGAAGGCGTGCACGAGCCGCCCGCCCTTGCTCATCCGGGCGACGACGAAGTCGAAGGCGCGGGTCGCGAGCTGCGACCACTCCGGCTTCTGCAACGCACGTGCGGCGTTCGAGAGCCCGGCGATCATCAGCCCGTTCCAGTCGGCGAGCACCTTGTCGTCCCAGCCGGGCCGCACGCGCGAGGAACGACGCTCGAGCAGCTTGGCGCGGAGGCCGCGCAGCCGCGCCTCCTCCGAGGCCGACAGGGGCGCACGGATCGCGAGCCGGTTCGGGATGTTGTGGCCCTCGAAGTTGCCGGCATCCGTGATGTCATAGGCGGCGCAGAACGTGGCCCCGTCGTCGGTGCCGAGCACCTCGATCACCTCGGCCTTCGACCAGACGTAGAACTTGCCCTCCTCGCCCTCACTGTCGGCATCGAGGGAGGCAGCGAACCCGCCGCCCTCCGCGATCATCTCGCGCGCGAGCCAGCCGACCGTCTCCTCGATCCGCGCGGCGAGCAGCGTGCTCTGCGTCTCGCGCCACACCTCCGTCATCAGGTCGATGAGCAGCGCGTTGTCGTAGAGCATCTTCTCGAAGTGCGGCACGAGCCATTGCTCGTCGACCGAGTAGCGCGCGAAGCCGCCGCCGAGATGGTCGTAGATGCCGCCCTGGCAGATCCGCTCGAGGGTCAGCGCGACGGCCCGCTTGGCCTGGTCGTTGCCGTAGCGGATCGCGCCGCGCCAGAGCAGCCAGTGCACGCTCCACTGCGGGAACTTGGGCGCGCCGGCGAGGCCGCCGTGCACGGGATCGACTGCGCGCACGAGCCGGCCGGTGACATCGGCCAGCAGCGCGTCGGTGATCGTCGCCCGCGCGTCGGCGTCTGTCTCGCCCTTCAGGGACTCGATGATCGCACCGGCGTTGTTGGAAACCTTCTCGGGCTCCTCCCGGTGGATCCGCGCGATCTCGCGCAATACATGCTGGAACGACGGCTTGCCGTAGCGTGGCGCTGGCGGGAAGTAGGTGCCGCCCCAGAACGGCCGTGCGTCGGCGTCGAGGAACATCGTCAGCGGCCAGCCGCCGTGCTCGGAGAGGCGATTGAGGGCGCCCATGTAGATCGCGTCGATATCGGGCCGCTCCTCGCGGTCGACCTTGATGTTGACGAACAGCTCGTTCATCACCGCCGCGGTCGCCTCGTCCTCGAAGCTCTCGTGCGCCATGACGTGGCACCAGTGGCAGGCGGCATAGCCGACCGACAGCAGGATCGGCTTGCCGGTGCGCTTGGCCTCCGCCAGCGCCTCCGGACCCCACGCCCACCAGTGGACAGGGTTGTCCTTGTGCTGCAGGAGATAGGGGCTCATCTCCCGGCCGAGCCGGTTCTCGCTCATCGCTGGCTCCGCGGTTGGCGCCATGCCTTGACCTACGAGTAGCTGAAAGTGGCCGTGACCGCCTCCACCATTTTCGCTCTTTCCTCGGGCCACGGCCGCGCCGGCATCGCGGTTATCCGCGTCTCCGGTCCGCGCGCGGGCCATGCGCTCGAGGCACTGGCCGGCAGGCGGCCGAGGCCGCGTTTTGCATCGCTTCGCAAGCTGCGCGCGCCCGGCACATCCCTCATCCTCGACGAGGCGCTGGTGCTGTTCTTCCCGGCGCCGAAGAGCGAGACCGGCGAGGACATGGCCGAGCTGCACGTGCACGGCGGCCGGGCGGTGATCGAGGCCGTGCTCGGAGCGCTCGGCGGCATCGAGGGCTGCCGCATGGCCGAGCCCGGCGAGTTCGCGCGGCGCGCGTTCGAGAACGGCAAGCTCGATCTGACCGCGCTCGAAGGCCTGGCCGACCTCATCGACGCGGAGACGGAGGCGCAGCGCGCCCAGGCCGTGGCGCAGGCCGGCGGCGCGCTCACGCGCATCTACGACGGCATGCGCAAGGGCATTCTCGAGGCACAGGCGCTGGTCGAGGCGAGCATCGATTTCTCCGACGAGGACGACGTGTCGATGCGGGCGATCGTCGAGGCCGAGGCGAGCGCCCGCAGTCTGCGCGGCCAGATCGAGCAGCATCTTGCGGGCGCGCACCGCGGCGAGATCATCCGCGGCGGCTACCGGGTGGTTCTGGCGGGTCCGCCGAATGTCGGAAAATCAAGTCTTCTCAATGCCTTGTCCCGGCGCGAGGCAGCGATCGTGGCGCCCGAGGCGGGGACCACGCGGGACGTGATCGAGGTCCGCCTGGACCTCGGCGGGCTGCCCGTCGTCATCAGCGACACGGCCGGCATCCGCGCGGCGGAAGGCGCGGTCGAGCAGGAAGGGATCCGCCGCACGCTCGCGGCTGCCGCCCGCGCCGAGCTCGTGCTCTGGCTCGGCGAGGCGGGTTCCGCGCCGCTGCTACCGCCGCGCTTCTCCGAGCATCCCGGCCGGGC
>Ga0209398_1000851_pt1 | contig 17296 bp, 16 predicted proteins | sample AshMeaBigSpring_FD_184125 | JGI IMG/M metagenome (GOLD analysis project Ga0209398, IMG submission 184125) | Groundwater microbial communities from Big Spring, Nevada to study Microbial Dark Matter (Phase II) - Ash Meadows Big Spring (SPAdes)... | ecosystem: Environmental > Aquatic > Deep... | reverse complement strand
GGATGCCGGCGATGTAGCTCAGGCACGTGTCGGAGAGGTCGGCATACCTGTTGCCGGCGAACGTCGGCTTGCCGCCCTTCCAGATCGACTGGTGGCAGTGCATCCCCGAGCCGTTGTCGCCGTAGATCGGCTTCGGCATGAAGCACGCGGTCTTGCCGTAGGCCTGGGCGACGTTGTGGATCACGTACTTGTAGATCTGCAAGTGGTCGGCGAGCGTGACCATCGGACCGAACTTGATGCCGAGCTCGTGCTGAGCGGCGGCGACCTCGTGGTGATGCTTCTCGACGACGACGCCCATCTCGGCCATCACCGAGAGCATCTCGGAGCGGATATCCTGGCAGCTGTCGACCGGAGGCACCGGGAAGTAGCCGCCCTTCGTCCGCGGCCGGTGACCGAGGTTGCCCATCTCGTACTCGGTGCCCATGTTGGAGGGCAGCTCCGAGCTGTCGAGCTTGAAGCTCGTATTGAACGGATCGGCGGAGAAGCGCACGTCGTCGAAGATGAAGAACTCGGCCTCGGGGCCGAAGAAAACCTGGTCACCCACGCCTGTCGACTTCATGTAGGCTTCCGCCTTCTTGGCGATGGCGCGCGGGTCGCGCTCGTAGAGCTCGCCCGTCGAGGGCTCGAGCACGTCGCAGAAGACGGCGAGCGTGGTCTGGGCGAAAAAGGGGTCCATGTGCGCCGACGCGGAATCCGGCATCAGCAGCATGTCGGAGGCCTCGATGCCCTTCCAGCCGGCGATCGAGGAGCCGTCGAAGGCATAGCCCTCGGCGAACACCGCCTCGTCGATGCAGGAGGCATCCGCCGTCACGTGCTGCATCTTGCCCTTGGTGTCGGTGAAGCGCAGGTCGACGAACTTCACGTCCTTGTCCTTCATCGTCTTGAGGACGTCGCCGACCGTCTTGCCTTTGTCTGCCATCGCTATGGACTCCCCTGTTCGGATGGATCGAAGTAGAGCGTGAGCCGAAAGTTCGCACAGGCTGGCTCGGGATCGTGTGCCCCTCGGCCGGCCAGCGACGTAATTTGAGCTTGGCCAACCGGCTCACGATCGCACGGAGCGTGCGGGTGAGCCGATCGGGTCAGATGGCGTCCGCTCCGGTCTCGCCGGTGCGGATGCGGATCGCCTCCTCGACAGTCGAGATGAAGATCTTGCCGTCGCCGATCCGACCGGTCTTCGCCGCCTTCTGGATGGCCTCGAGCGCCTTGTCCAGCATCTCGTCGGCGAGCACGACCTCGATCTTCACTTTCGGCAGGAAATCCACCACGTACTCGGCGCCGCGATAGAGCTCGGTGTGGCCCTTCTGGCGGCCGAAGCCCTTCGCCTCGATCACGGTGATGCCCTGCAGGCCGATCTCCTGCAGCGCCTCCTTCACCTCGTCGAGCTTGAACGGCTTGATGATCGCTTCGATCTTTTTCATGCACTGCTCCCGCAGGGTGCCGCGGCAATGCCATCGGCGACCAGCAACTCAACCTCGTCTAAGCACACCCTGTGCCAGAAAGTAAACGAGGAATTAAATCATTCCGTTTCAGCGGGTTAGCTCTGGATCGCACAGGCATTGGGCGGCCGCCTTCCGACGCTTGAGCCTAATGTTTGAGCAAGTCGCCCAAATTCTAGGCGGGCGCTGCGCCACACCCGGTGGCGATCGGTATCGCATCATGCGAGTGTCGGGCTTGCCGCCCCACCGGCCCAACCGCGAGGTGCCATGCGCGTCGTCGGCCTCGATCACCTCGTGCTGACCGTCGCCTCGATCGAGCGCACGGTCGACTTCTACTGCCGCGTCCTCGGCATGACGCACGAGGTATTCGGCGACGAGAAGCGCAGCGCGCTCCGCTTCGGTGCGCACAAGATCAACCTGCACCAGGCCGACAACATGTTCTCCCCCCGCGCCGCCCATCCGACGACGGGCTCGGGCGATCTCTGCTTCCTCGTGGAGGATGTCGCCGGCGTCGCGCGCCGCCTCGCCGACTGCGGCGTGGCCGTGATCGAAGGCCCGGTCGAGCGCCTCGGCGCTCGCGGGGTGATGACGAGCTACTACGTGCGTGATCCGGACCAGAACCTGGTCGAGCTGTCGGCCTATCGCGACGGGACGCCGGCTGCGCAATGAGCAACGGCCTCGAGCTGCTGACCAATGCGGAGATGGCGCTGGCTGATCGGCTTGCCGTCGCCGCGGGCGTCCCATCGCTCGTCCTGATGGAGAACGCCGGCCGCGCGGTCGCCGACGAAGCCGCGAAATTGGTCGGACCCGGCGCCCGCATCTCGGTGCTGTGCGGCCCCGGCAACAACGGCGGTGACGGCTTCGTCGCCGCACGCCACCTCGCGCTGCGCGGCTATCGGCCTCGCGTCCACCTCCTCGGCGCCCGCGACGCACTCGAGGGCGATGCGGCACGCATGGCGGTACGCTGGACCGGGCCATGCGACCTCCTCGAGGCGTTCGATGGCCGCGCGTGCGCGCTCGTCATCGATGCATTGTTTGGGTCCGGGCTCACGCGGCCGATCGAGGGCATTGCGGCGCGGATCGTCGGGATCGCCAACGGTGCCGGCGTTCCGATCCTTGCGGTCGACGTGCCGAGCGGGCTCGACGGCGACAGTGGAGCCGCGGAAGGTCCCGCGATCCGGGCGGCCCGAACAATCACCTTCTTCCGGCGCAAGCCGGGCCACCTCCTGCTCGATGGCCGCGGCCGATGTGGCCAGGTGGACGTCGCCGGCATCGGCGTCCCCGATGGCGTCCTCGACGGCATTCGCCCGACCACCTTCGCGAACGCGCCCGGCCTCTGGCGTGGCCAGCTCGCCGCGCCATCGGCGGATGCGCATAAGTACACGCGGGGTCACGCCGTCGTCGTCTCGGGCGGGCCGGAGACGACCGGTGCGGCCCGGCTCGGCGCCCGCGGCGCGCTCAGGGTCGGCGCCGGGCTCGTCACGGTCGCGAGCCCGCGGGCGGCGTTTCCGGTCAACGCCGCGCACCTGACCGCGATCATGGTCCGGCCGATCGATGTCCCCGACGGCCTCGAGCGCATGCTCGAGGACAAGCGGCTCAACGCCGTCCTGGTCGGGCCGGGCGGAGGTGTCGGTTCGGCGACGGTGCAGCTTGCCGCAATTGCGGCGCGGTCGGGCGCGTCCGTGGTGCTCGATGCGGATGCGCTGACCTCGTTCGCGGCGCGGCTCGATGCCCTGGCTGACCTCTGCTCGGCGGCACCGGGTCGGGTCGTGCTCACTCCGCACGACGGCGAGTTTCAGCGGCTTTTTCCTAACCTCCCGGGGTCGCGGCTCGATCGGGCACGCGCCGCCGCCGACCGTTCCGGCGCGGTGGTCGTCCTCAAGGGGCCCGACACCGTCATCGCCGCTCCGGACGGCCGTGCGGCGATCAACGAGAACGCGCCGCCGTGGCTCGCGACCGCCGGCTCGGGCGACGTGCTCGCCGGGTTCGTCACAGGGCTCCTGGCGCAGGGCATGGCCGTCTGGGAGGCCGCGTGCGCCGCGGTCTGGCTGCACGGGGAATGTGCCAGCCGTTTTGGTCCAGGCCTGATCGCCGAGGATCTGCCCGAGCAACTGCCGCATGTGCTGGAGCGCTTGCAGGCAGCGAGCCCCGGCGGGTAACGATGGGCTAAGGCACTCCAACCATCGAAGTCGAGGATCGAGGACCATGGCGCGGATCAGCGTACTCTGCTGGCAGGAGATCCCCTCGGCGGTCGAGGTGCGCGAGGGCGCTGCGATCGCCAAGCAGCAGCTCTCGCCGCGGTTCATGGAGTTGATCGACATGGCCGCCATGCGCCGCGGCCTCGCCGGCACCGACGCCTATCTCGGGCAGTGGCGCAAGGAGCGCCAGGCGGACCGGGCGGGCAGCGCCGATGAGATCGCAAGGACGATCGCCGCCGAGCTCGAGGCGAATTTCGACACCTATCGCAGCGCGGTCATCGCCGGCGAGGAGACATGACGGCGGACGGCACCCGGGCACGTCCCATCCAGCGCTGGTCGGTCCCGCCGCCGCCGGTCGATGTCGGCCGGCTGCTGCGCGTGCAGGGCTACCGCGATCTGGCCAAGGTGCGTCCGGCGATCCGCAAGGCCGCCGAGCGCATGGCCGCGGCTGCAACCGGTGCGGCCTCGCCCGAGGCGTGCTATCGGCGCGTCTCGATCGAGCGGCTCTCCGGCGGGCGGCTCGAGCTCGAGGACGGTATCGCGTTCCAGTGCCCGGCGTTCGACCGGCTGCTCGCCGATGCGCGGGAGGTCGCGGTCTTCGTCCTGACGCTCGGCGCAACGTTCGATGCCGAGGTCGCGGCCCACCTCGCCCGCGAGGAGCTGCTCGAGGCGCTGCTGCTCGAGAGCGCCGGCTGGCTCACGATCGAGCGACTGACGCGTCAGCTCGGCATCCATCTGCGCGGTGAGCTCGCTCCGCAAGGTTTTGCGCTCGGCTATCGCATGGGTCCCGGCTACAGCTACCGGCCGCTCGAGCGGCAGGCGGTCGACCGGATCAACTGGCCGCTCGAGCAGCAGGGCGAGCTGTTCCGCGTGCTCGCGGCAGCGCCGCTGCCGGTCGCGCTCAACGACAGCTTCGCGATGCGGCCCAAGATGTCGCGCTCGGGCCTGTTCGGGCTCGTGCCGGTGCGGTGAAGGGGCGGCGACATTCATTCGCGACGTCAGATCACGCCGCTCTGCTTCAGCGATGCCATGCGCTCGGCGTCGAGGCCGAGCAGATCGCCGTAGACCTCCGCATTGTGGGCGCCGAGCGGCGGCCCGAGGGTGTCGATGCGTCCCGGCGTATCGACGAGCCGCGGGACTACGTTCGGCATCGCGACCGTGAGGTCGCTGCGCGGGTCCGACACGAACGCGATGTTGCCGCGGGCTTTCACGTGCGGATCCTCGAAGATCTCCGCGATCGAGGCGACCGGCCCGCACGGCACCTGGAACCTCTCGCAGACCTCGATCAGCTCGGCGCGCGACTTGCTCCCGGTCCAGCGGCCGACGTGGGCGTCGACCTCGGCGCGGTCGCGCGTCCGACTGGCGAGCCTGCCCCAGCGGCCCTCGTGAGCGAGCTCCGGCTCGCCCATGGCCTCGGCGAGGCGGGCAAAGATCTTGTCGTTGGTGCAGGCGATCGCGATCCAGCGCTTGTCGCCGGTCGGATAGTGGCTGTGCGGCACGGTGTTGACCGTGCCCGGGCCCATCCGCTCGCGCACGTAACCGTTGAGATGATAGCGGCCCGCGAGCTCGTCGAGGATGCGGAACACGGTCTCGTAGAGGCCGATATCGATCACCTGACCACGGCCGGTGAGGTCGCGCGCGCGCAACGCAAGGAGTGCGCCGAAGGCCGCGTAGAGCCCGGTGAGATAGTCCGGGATCGTCGCGGAGCCGGGGGTCACCGGCGGCCGGTCGGGATAGCCGGCGAGATAGGAGAGCCCGCCGAACGCATTGGCGATGCGCCCGAAGCCGGGCCGTCCGCTGTAGGGGCCGTCCTGGCCGAAGCCCGAGATGCGCGCCATGATGAGCCGCGGGTTGACCGCCGACAGCTCGTCCCAGCCGAGGCCCCACTTCTCCATCGTGCCCGGCTGGAAGTTCTCGACCAGGATGTCCGATCTGGCGACCAGCTCCTTGAGCAGTGCCGCGCCTTCGGGCTTCCTCACGTCGAGCGTCACCGAGCGCTTGTTGCGGCATTCCGAGAGCAGCGGCAGCGTCTCGCCGAGCGGATGGCGCGTGCCGAACGCGCGCAGCGGGTCGCCGACACCCGGCAGCTCGCACTTGATCACGTCGGCGCCGAACTCGGCGAGCTGCGCACCCGCGAACGGGCCGGCGATGAAGCTCGCGATCTCGATCACCCGGATGCCGTCGAGGGGACGCGGCGTGGCGGATTTCGCTGCGGCGGTCATGTCGAGCCTCGGCCTTTTCCGGCGGATGTGATGCGGTCGCGCGCGGCGAGCATGCGCTCGGCATGCTGCATGATCGGGTAGTCGATGAACTGGCCGTCGAGCTGGATCGAGGCGAGGCCCTGCCGCTCGGCGGTCTTGAACGCCGCAATCACGCGCTCCGACCAGGCGGTCTCGGCCGGGCTCGGCGCGAACACCTCGTTGACGGCGCCGATCTGGTCCGGGTGGATGCACATCTTGCCCTGGTAGCCCATCGCCTTGACGCGCACGCAAGAGGCGCGGAAGCCGGCGGCGTCCTCGAGGTCGGCCCACACGCTGTCGAGCGGTGGCTCCAGACCGGCGGCGCGGGAAGCAAGCGCGATCGAAGCACGCGCGTGCGCCAGCTCGGCTTCATCGCGCGTCCACGCAATCCCCATGTCGAGCGTGAAATCGCCGGCACCGAACGAGAGCCGTCGCGCCCGCGTGCCGGTTGCCGCGATCGCCCCGACGTTGGCGACGCCCTTGCCGGTCTCGATGATCGGCAGCAGGTCGATCGCGCCGAGCGGCAGTCCTCGCTCGCGCTCGATCTGGCCTATCAGCCAGTCGATGGCGAAGAGCTCGGCCGGTGTCTCGATCTTCGGGATCATGATGCCGTCGAGCCCCGGACCGATCACCGCGGCGATGTCGGCGTGGCAGAACGAGGTCGCCGGAGCATTGACGCGCACATAGGCGCGGGCCAAACGGGGCCGGCGCAGCGCGGCGACGACGAGGGGCCGTGCCGCAGCCTTCTCGGAGATGGCCACGGCGTCCTCGAGGTCGAGGATCACCGCATCGGCGCCGAGCGACAGGGCCTTCTCCACCCGCCGCGCATGATTGCCGGGCGCAAACAGATACGAGCGATGAACCGCCGTCATGACGCTGGGCCCGAACTGCCGCATCCCATGTGTTCCTCGCGGCGGGGATGGATTATTCTCGATCGACATGTGTCGGAGAGGGTCGTGCGCGTGTCAAGCAAGGCGCGCGCATACGGCCTCGGCGTCGGCGGGAGAAACGAGTTTGGCCAAGGTATCGCACGCAGCGGGGCAGCAGCTGCCTTCGCCGGGTCAGATTTTTCTCGATCACGTCGGCTGGATGGTGCCGGACATGGCACAGGCGAGCGCGATGCTCGAGGCGCTGGGCCTGGTGCTGACGCCATACTCGCCACACCTGCATCGCGATCCGGCGACAAAGGCACTGAAGCCGGTCGGCACCGCCAACCGCCTTGCCATGCTGCCGACCGGATATCTCGAGGTGCTGACGCCGGTCGACGGCATCGCGACGCCGGCGGCCGACCATTTGCGCGCCTGCATCGCGCGCCACGTCGGCGTGCACCTCGCCGCGTTCTCGGTCGCCGATGCGGCGGCCAGGGCCAGGGAGCTCGCGACGGCCGGCTTCACGGTGCAGCCGCCGATGCACTTGCGCCGCTCGGTCGAGGCGGCGGATGGGCGCGAGGTCGAGGTCGCGTTCACGGTGGTCCGGCCGGCCTTCGACCATTTCCCGGAAGGCCGCGTGCAGGTCCTGACCCACCACACGCCGGAGCACATGTGGCAGACGCGGTATCTGCCGGCGGAGAACGCCATCGAATCCCTGCTCGAGGTCGCCTACGTCGCCGACGATCCACCGGCGGTCGCGGATCGGTTCAGCCGGTTCCTGGACCGGCCGGTTGCCGAGGGCGGCCCGTCGCTGATCGATCTCGACCGCGGCCGGGTCCGGTTCATGTCGCGGCGCGAGGCCGCGGAGGCGTTCGGAGCCCGCCGCCTGCCTGAAAATCCGTCGATCGGTGCCATCACGCTCGGCTCGCGCGACATCGACCGCACGCGCGATTGCTTCCTATCCGGCGGCCTGCACCCGGGCTCGCTGGGTGGCGACCATCTGCTCATAGACGCGGCGGAGGCGCTCGGCGTTCATCTCGTCATCGTACCGGTCCGCGGGGCGGGCGGGTGACGGCTCACCTGCAGCGGCGACCGAAAGGAGGTACTGGCCGTAGGTCGACTTCTCGAGGGCGCGGCCGAGCCTCTCCAGTTGCTCACGGTCGATATAGCCCATGCGGAATGCGACCTCCTCGGGCGCGGCGATCTTGCAGCCCTGGCGCTTCTCGAGCACGCGGACGAAGTCCGTCGCCTCGGTCATGCTGTCGGGCGTGCCGGTATCGAGCCAGGCATAGCCGCGGCCGAGCCGCTCGACGAACAGCTCGCCCATCTCGAGATAGGCCCGGTTGACGTCGGTGATCTCGTACTCGCCGCGGGCCGAGGGTTTCAGGCGGGCAGCGATATCGACCACGCGGTGGTCGTAGAAATAGAGGCCGGTCACCGCCCAGTTGGACCTGGGCGCGCGCGGCTTTTCCTCGATGGAGAGCGCCGTGCCGGCCGCATCCATCTCGACCACGCCATAACGTTCCGGATCGTTGACGTGGTAGGCGAAGACGGTCGCGCCCGCCGGCCGCCGCGCCGCGGTCAGCAGCAGCTCGGTCAGGCCGTGGCCATGGTAGATGTTGTCGCCGAGGATCAGGGCCGATCGGCTGCGTCCGACGAAATCGGCACCGATGACGTAGGCCTGCGCGAGGCCCTCGGGGCGCGGCTGGCGGGCGTAGGAGATCCGCATGCCGAGCTGGCTGCCGTCGCCGAGCAGCCGCACGAAGTTCGGAATGTCCTCGCGCGTCGAGATGATGAGCACGTCGCGGATGCCGGCGAGCATGAGCGTCGTCAGCGGATAGTAGATCATCGGCTTGTCGTAGACCGGCAGCAGCTGCTTCGACGTGACGAGCGTCATCGGATGCAACCGCGTGCCCTTGCCGCCGGCGAGAATGATGCCTTTCATCGCTGCTCTCCTTAGGCCTCAGGCCGCCGCCGTCGACTTGGTGCGGCCGATGATCTCGCCGACGCAGAGCGCCGCGCCGATCCGCCAGTTGGGCAGGCTCACACCGAAGTTGGCGATCAGCTTGGCGCAGTTGAGCCGCGAATTGCGCGGGCGCTTCGCCGGCAGGGGGTATTCCGCCGTCGTGATCGCGCGGATCTCGGTGCTTGGACCGCGCAGCCACTTCGAGACCGCCATTGCCTCGAGGGCGAGGCCGCACCACGTCGTCTCGCCGCCGCCCGAGGCGTGATAGATGCCCCAGCCCGAGAATCCGCTGCGCGACGACTGCTCGGCGATCTGGAGGATGGCGGTCGCCAGGTGCGGGCCGTAGGTCGGAGAGCCGAACTGGTCGTCGACGACTGCGATCTCGTCCTTCCGGGTTGCGAGATCGATCATGCCCGATACGAAGTTCCGCCCGAACGGGCTGTGCAGCCACGAGGTGCGCAAGATGATCGATTGCGGATTCGTCTCGACGATCCGCTGCTCACCCTCGGCCTTGGTGGTGCCGTAGACGTTGAGCGGGTCGACCGCATCGTCCTCGACGTTCGGCCTGGTGCTGCGGCCGTTGAACACGTAGTCGGTCGAGACGTGGATGAGGGGCAGGCCGGCGGCCGCGCTGACCGACGCGAGCAGGCCGGCGCCGCGCGCATTGATCGCGTGCGCGATCTCGGGCTCGGACTCGGCGCGGTCGACGGCGGTGTAGGCGGCGGCATTGACGATCAGGTCCGGCCGGTGGGCCGCAACCGCGCGTTCGATCGTCGAAGGAATGCGCAGGTCCAGCACCGGACGGCCGACGGTCGTCACCTCGATGCCGGGGCGACGCGTGGACGCGAGCGAGCGGGCGAGCTGGCCGCTCGAGCCGATGACGAGCACCTTCATGGATCAGGCGACCTTCTGTCCGAGGAGAAGTCCGAGCCGTTCGCCGGCATAGCGGCCGGCTCGCAGCGGTTGCCACCAGGCCTCGTTGCTGAGGTACCAGCTGATGGTGCGTGAGAGGCCGGTCTCGAATGTCTCCTCCGGCTTCCAGCCGAGCTCGCCGACGAGCTTCGAGCTGTCGATGGCGTAGCGGTGGTCGTGGCCCGGCCGGTCCTGGACGTAAGCGATGAGGCGGGCGTGGGGGGCGCTCGCCGGCAGCAGCTGGTCCATCATCGAGCAGATGCGCTCGACGACCTCGACGTTGGTGCGCTCGTTGGCGCCGCCGACGTTGTAGGTCTGGCCGGGCCGGCCGTGCTTCAGGATGATGTAGAGCGCGCGGGCATGGTCGGTGACATAGAGCCAGTCGCGGACGTTCTGCCCGTTGCCGTAGATCGGCAGCGACTTGCCCTCCCGCGCGTTGAGGATCATCAGCGGGATCAGCTTCTCGGGGAACTGGTAGGGTCCGTAGTTGTTCGAGCAGTTGGAGATGAGCGTCGGCAGGCCGTAGGTGCGATGCCATGCCATGACGAGATGGTCGGCCGCCGCCTTGCTCGCGGAGTAGGGCGAGGAGGGGTCGTAGGCCGTGTCCTCGCTGAACAGTCCGTCGCGGCCGAGCGAGCCGTAGACCTCGTCGGTCGAGACCTGGAGGAAACGGAACTGCCGGCGCTGGCGCTCGGGAAGCTGCGACCAGTAGCGCCGCGTCGATTCGAGCAGCCGGAAGGTGCCGACGATGTTGGTCTGGACGAACGCTTCCGAGCCGGTGATCGAGCGGTCGACGTGGCTCTCGGCGGCGAGGTGGACGATCGCTGTCGGCTTGAACGACTCGAGCAGCGCATCGAGATGCGAGCTGTCACAGATGTCGGCCTGGCGGAAGCCGTAGCGCGGGCTCGAGTCGATAGGGGCGAGCGAGGCGAGGTTCGAGGCGTAGGTCAGCTTGTCGACATTGAGGACGCTGTCGCCAGTGTAGCCCATCAGATAGCGGCAGAGCGCCGAACCGATGAAGCCCGCTCCGCCCGTCACCAGAATTCGCATACCAAACGCTCCACGCACACCGAGGGCTGCCGGTCGGCGCAAGACTAATCGGGCGCGGTTAACGAGCCCTTGATGGAACGCCGGAAATGGAACGGACCGGAGCGTTGCGCCACAAAATCGACGCCGTTCGGCCATCCAGATCAGTGCCTCAGCCCATGAAGGCGCTCCGGAGGTTCCATGCGTCGCTGGACATGGTTCGCCGCCCTGTTGATCTTGTTGGCGATCGAGACGGGTGCCGATGCCAAGGTGCCGGCGAAGCAGCCGAAGCTCGAGTCGGCCGACCAGATCCTGCGTTGGATCAACGGCTACCGGGCGCGCCCGCAACCGGAGCGGCTCGCCGACTCCGTCCGCGCGATGAGCAAGGCCGGCCTCTTCCGCGATCCGGAAGCCGCCGGCGTCTACATCGGCTTCATGGCCGGCGTCATCGGCTCCGATCCGAAGCTCGCCGACAAGCGCATCGCCTCGCTGTTCCCGATGCCGCCCGAGGAGCAGGTCGTCATCGTCAAGGCGATCGCGTTCTCTGGCCTCGCGGATTGGAAGGCGGTGCTCGGCCGGTTCTCCGAGCGGATGCCGGCACGGCGCGTGCTGGTCGATCGCTACCTGTTCGGCAAGGCGCCGGCGTTGTTGGACCTGCCGCTCGAATCGGGGCCGCTCGCGCTCGATGCGCTATGGGGCTACTACTTCGCCACCGGTTCCGAGCCGCACGTCATGCGGATCGTCGCCGGACTGGCGTGGTCGAAGGAGAAGAAGGACCTCGAGAAGCTCACCGTCGCCGGCATGGCCAAATGGACGCTCGCGTCCAACGCCACGCGCGACCACGAGCTCCTGCAGTCGTTGCGCCGCCAGCTCTCGCTGCAGCCGCCGGAGGTGCGCGGCACGCTGAAGGAGCTGATCGAGTCGGTCGAGCTTGCCGAGACGTCGCGCATCCGGCGCGATGCGCTCGCAGCCATCGACGACTTGCGCCGGCGTGCGCCGCCGAAGTCAGCCGAGCCGTGGTCGTGGAGCGCGATCGCGCAGGCGACGTCGACCGTCATTGCGCTCGGCTGCGTCGCCGCGAGCGCTGCCGGGCAGGCGGAGATCGGCATACCCTGCATCGTCGGCGGCGCGCTGACGCAGGGCGCCGGCAAGCTGCTCAGCATCGGCGGCCAGTAGCGGCATGCGCGATGCGGGGGAGCATGAGCGGCCGCGGTCGCCGCCATCGGCACGAAGCGCGGCCGCCACCTGGGCCCCGCTCGCGCGCTTCATCGAGCGCGAGGCGGCGCTCGGCGCCTGGGCGGAGTCGAAGGGATCATTCGCAAATTTCTTATACGAATTCGTCCGCTTCGGTGTGAAGCAGGCCTGGGCCTGCCTGTTCGCCGGCCTCATGCTCTCGCTCATCATTGCGACCTATCTCTGGTACCCCAAGGGCGCGGCGTTGACGCGCTACGATTTCCTCACCCTGGCGGCGGTCGGAATCCAGGCGCTGATGCTCTGGACGAGGCTCGAGACCTGGGAGGAGGCGCGGGTCATCGCCGTGTTCCACGTGGTCGGAACGGTGATGGAGATCTTCAAGACGCACGTCGGCTCTTGGGTCTATCCCGAGCCGAGCGCGCTGCGGGTCGCCGGCGTGCCGCTGTTCACCGGTTTCATGTACGCGTGCGTCGGCTCGTTCATGGCGCGCTGCTGGCGGCTGTTCGACTTCCGCTTCACCCGCCATCCGCCGTTGTGGGCTCTCGCGTTGCTGTCGCTCGCAATCTATGTGAATTTCTTCACGCATCATTATGTAGTCGACCTGCGCTACGGCCTCTTCGTGGCCGCGCTGGCGCTGCTTGGCCCCGCGACGATCCACTACAAGGTCTGGAAGGCGCACCGGCGCATGCCGATGCTGCTCGCGGCCCTGCTGACCGCCGGGTTCATCTGGCTCGCCGAGAACATCGGCACGTTCACCGCCGCCTGGGCCTACCCGAGCCAGAAGGCGGGATGGCAGCTCGTCCCGCTCGGCAAGCTCGGCAGCTGGTTCCTGCTGATGATCATCAGCTACACGCTGGTCTTCGCGCTGAACCGACCGGAGCACCGGCAAGCGCGATAAGGCGGCGCGCAGGCCCCGCTCACGGCTTCCTGTCGCACTTGGTCTCGTCGAGGAATGCGAGATCCGCCAACTGGCCCTTGATCGAGAACTCGCCGTAGTCGATGACCAGCCGCCGCGAAACACCGTTCTCGAAGAACACGAAGCCGAGCTCGTAGGTCGGGACCGCGTCCTGCTTCTCCTGGCCCTTCTCGAAGTAGCTGAGCGAGATCGGCCACGCCGGCAGCGCATCCAGCTTCTCGGCCTTGGCGACGCTCTTCAGCGTCTTGTTGTAGCCCGGAGCGAGCCTGCGGCCGATGACGGCGGTCGTGGCGAAAATCTTGTCGCCCTTCTCCGAGCCGTCATAGAGGTCGGCGGTGAACAGCGACTTGCCGGCGCGGGCGGCCTGGAGCAGCGCGACCGAGTGCTGAATCGGAAAGAGCGCGCGATCGTCGAGCTTCAATTCGCGCTTCGTCGGTCGCGTCAGCTGCACCACGATTCTGCCATCACGACGCTCGGCGTCCCCGCTCACCTGCTCGGCGAGTTTCTCGTCCTTGTATTGGCTCGAAGAGAAGCGGAACGACCTCGTGCTCCACTCCTCCCAGCTCGAGGAACGCAGGTCGGTGAGCGTCGGCGTGCCGTCCTGGCCGCTCGTGCGCGTGACGAACCTCATGGTCTGGGTGTAGCCTTCGCAGGTCGAGCCGGTCAGCTCGTAGACCATGCGTCCGCTGAGCTCGGTGACGCCGCCGCCGCGCGCCTTGTCGAGCGTGATCTCGTAGACGGCGCGGTGCGGCACGAGCGGCGCCCCTGCCGATTGCGCGCCGGCCGGCGGCGGCACCAGACAGGCAAGGCCGATTGCGAGACCCGTCCCCGCCACGCTGCCACGGCCCGCTCTGAGCATCACACGTCGTTCCTCGATTGCGCCGTGCGCCGTGCAGGCATGCCATTCGGAGCGCAGAAACACCGATCGTAGTGCGGATGCGTCGGGCTTGCAAAGTGCTGGACGATCGCCGCTATTGAACGGCCGGGAAGCCGGGTGGCGGTGCCGCGCGGTTCTCGACCCGCTTGCGCGCCTGTTCCGGCCGCGTCGCCTCGCGTGTCTTCTTCGGGATGCGCGAGGCGGCGCGCTCCGGAAGGCCCTTCTCGAGCTTGGCCTTGATCTTCTCGGCGTCCTCGGGCTCGGGCTTCAAGGTCAGCGCCTGATCCCACTGGAAGCGCGCCTCGCGGAACCGGCCGACACGCCAGAGTGCATCGCCGAGATGGTCATTGAGAACGGGGTCCTCGGGCCGCAGCTCCACCGCGCGTTCGAGATAGCGCACCGCCTCCTTGAAGTTGTTCTGCTTGTAGTGCGCCCATCCGAGGCTATCGACGATGTAGCCGTCATCCGGCTTTAGGCTCACGGCCTTTTCGATCAGCGTCATGCCCTGTTTGAGGTTGCGGTTCTGATCGACCCAGGTGTAGCCGAGGTAATTGAGCACCAGCGGCTGGTCGGGATTGAGCTGGAGGGCTTTCTGCAGGTCGGCCTCGGCGAGCGGCCACCGCTTCAACCGCTCGAAGCTCGTGCCGCGCGCGTACCAGAAGTTCCAGTGGCGCTTGTCGGGCTTGGGGATCAGTGCGATGGCGCGGGAGTAATACTCCGCCGCCGCCTCGTAGCGCTTGCGCGCGCGCATGATGTTGCCGAGCGTCTCGAGCGGCTGGAGGTCCTGCGGATTGGCCCGGGACTGCGCCTCGAGCAGAGCTGTCGCCTCGTCGACGCGCTCGAGCAGGTTCAGGTTGATCGCCTTGCGCATGTCGATCGAGGATTGCAGCGGGGTATCTTTCGGGATGCGATCGTAGTTGGCGATTGCCTCTTCGTAATGCTTGGTCGTCTCGTAGACGTGCGCCAGCGCCGCCAGCGCGAACGGAAAATCCGGCCGCAGCGCGATCGCCATCTGCAGGAAGATCGCGCCCTGTGGCAGGCCGCCTTCGCCGGCAAGCGCCTCACCGAGCCCGTAGAAGACCTCGGCGAGCCCGTCCTGAGGCTTCTCGATCAGGAGATCGATCCTGCCGCCGGCATTGAGCTGATCGCGCAGCGCGCGGACCATGGGATGGCCGTCGCCGGTCTGCGACTTGTCGATGTGCTCCTTCACGATCGTGCGCGCGAGCTTGAGGTCGCCCGAGTTGCCTGCGTGCATGGCGTAGGCCATCACGGTACGCGGTGCGCGCTGGTCCTGCTTGCCGAGCCGCTCGTAGCTCGCACGCGCCTCCGCGCGGCGGCCGCCGACGTCGGCGATGAGCGCACGGTGATAGCGCAGGTAGAACTGGGCCCACTCCGCCTGCTTCGGCACGTCGAGCATGGCGATTGCAGCATCCGTCTCGTTCTGGGCCGACTTGACCCAGGCGCGGGCCAGCGTGCTGGTCAGCTCGCCGATCGGTCCCTGCGCGGCGGCTTTGAAGTGCTCGTCGGCACCTTGGAAGTTGCCGGCCTTGAAATCGTTCATGCCGAGCACCAGGCGCACGACGCGGCTCTGCGACTGCGCCGATCCGCCCGCCAACTTCTGGGCGAGCGCCGTCGCTTCCTTCCAATTGCCGTTGGTCGCTTCCATCAGGAACGACTGCTCGGTGAGCACGTCGTTCTGCGGGTCCCGCGCAAGGGCGTTGCGGTAATATTCTGCGGCCGCGGCCGTATCGTGCCTGCCGCGAGCGAACCGGCCCGCCAGATAGCTGCCGAGCAGGGACTGGGTCGCGGTCTGCTCGCTGCGAGCAGAAGCACCAGGGACGCTCGGCGAGGGCGCCGCGACGAGCACCAGCGCAAGCATGCCGGCAAGGCGGATCGTCCGCACCGTGTGCATCGAGCCTCTTTTCAGGGGGCTTCGGCCCCGGATGTGATTCTGCCTGCGTGCGACACTACCAAAAACTACGATCCTTTGGCGACTCGAAGGCAACCATCACGGCAATTTCAGGTTGCCGCCGCGATCATGCTTTCGGCGTCTTGCCCGCCAGCACTGTGCCGAACACCGGCCGGTCGATGTTCCCCCCGCACAGGATCACCCCGACCCGGCGGCCCGCCATCCGGTTCTTCTCGCGGATCAGGCCAGCGAGCGGAGCTGCGCCGGCACCTTCAGCGACATTGTGGGTATCGCTGAAATAGGCCCGCATGGCGAGCGCGATCTCGTCCTCCGTCAGGCGCAGGATGCGCGCCGCGCCCTTGGCGATGATGGCGAGTGCCTCGGCGTTCGGCTGGCGGACCGCAATACCGTCGGCAAAGGTCGTGGCCGAGTTGGTGGCGACGACCCGACCGGCCTCGACCGAGAGTGCGTAGGCGGCCGCGTGCTCCGACACCACGCCGACGATCTCGGTATCGAGCCCGAACAGGTCGCGAACGGTAATCAGTCCACAAATCCCCGAGCCGAGCCCGATCGGCACATAGACGGTGTGCAGCTTGCTCACGGCACGGAAGAGCTCGAGCGCGTAGGTCGCGACACCGAGGACGAGGCGCGGGTCGAACGATGGCACAAAATGTAGTCGCCGCTCCTTGGCCAACCTCGCTGCGTGCTCCTTGGCCTCGTCGAAATCTCGGCCATGCACGACGAGCTCGGCGCCGAAGGCCTGCATCGCGGCATTTTTCTCGACGCTGTTGCCTTCCGGAACGACGATCACCGCCGGGATTGCGGACCGGGCCGCGGCGAACGCAATCGACTGGCCGTGATTGCCGCGCGTCGCCGAGATGACACCTGCGACCGGCTCTCCCAGCGACTTCAACCAATCCATGTAGACAAGGCCGCCGCGCACCTTGAAAGCGCCGGTCGGCGTGTGATTCTCGTGCTTCACCCAGACCTCGGCCCCCGTCCGCCGCGCGAGCAGCGGCCAGGCGTACTGTGGCGTCGGCGGCACGGCCGCGTGCACGAGTGCGGACGCCTTCTCGAGCTCTGCAAGCGTAAACAGGGTCATCTGGCCTCGGGATCGTTGCCGGGGGTTGCGGACCGCGGTGGCAAGTGCATGCCGCGGCCCGTCTGGTCGCTCGGCCACTCTGGCCGACCCGGGCGTTCGGCCGCAATCGGCTTCTCACGAGTTTCGTCTTTTCGCACCCGTGTTCCTGCATTACATCACCGGCGCCCGACCGCAGTCATCGGGCAGTTCCGATATCCGACGGCACCGATCTGCAGATCAGCACGCCTCCGGACCGCATGCGAGCCAAGAATGCGATAGATTTCTGGCGCGGCCTGGCATTGGTCATGATCTTCATCGACCATGTGCCGGGGAGCATCTACACCTACTGGACGCTGCAGAACTTCGCGATTTCGGATGCGGCGGAGCTGTTCGTTTTCCTTGCCGGCTGGTCGCTCTGCTATGCGACCGGGGGGCCGCTGAAGCCCGAGTCGCCGGCGCAGACCACACTGCGCCTCCTCTCGCGCGCAATCGAGCTCTACCGGGCGCAGCTGGTCGTCACCGCGATGGCACTCGCCTTGCTCGCAGCGACCGCGATCCTGCGCAACAATCCGCTGTACATCGAGTGGAACAACGCCGGGCCCGCATTCTTCGACCCGCTGCGCACGACGATCGGCTGGGTGCTGATGACCCATCAGCTGCACTTCGTCGATA
>Ga0209398_1000849_pt1 | contig 17362 bp, 17 predicted proteins | sample AshMeaBigSpring_FD_184125 | JGI IMG/M metagenome (GOLD analysis project Ga0209398, IMG submission 184125) | Groundwater microbial communities from Big Spring, Nevada to study Microbial Dark Matter (Phase II) - Ash Meadows Big Spring (SPAdes)... | ecosystem: Environmental > Aquatic > Deep... | reverse complement strand
CCTCCCGCAGCAGGGCGGCGTGTCCATCCATGATGGTTCGATCAGGATCAGTACGGTAAATGGAGGCGTCATCCAGCACGTCGTAGATCGAGGTGGCGTCCTCGAACATCGAGAAAAGCTGGCGAACCAGCGGGAAATGGGCATACAGAATCACGGAGCGGCCGGGCACCGCGGTCAGGTCGGGAACCAGGTGAATGGTGCCCAGTTGGCGGCTCTTTCCCAAGCTGGGATCTACAAAGAACACCGGATGTCCAGCTGCTGCAAACGCCTCCAAAAGGAACTGCGGGCGCTGGCGCATGCGGTCCCACTCCAACCAGGTAGGCAGGTAGACAACTGGACGGGGTGAGCCGGGGGCGGGGTGAGCGCCCCGGGGGCGGCTGCGAAGTGCAGTGCGCAGGCGTTCGCCACCAGGAACTCGTCCAACCATCCGTCGCAACCGGGGCGGGAATCGATGCCGCAGTCGCAAGATGGCGCGAAAGGGAGTGGGAAGCGCCATGATGGGCCAGGATACCGATCAGCCTGTCTCCCCCCTGTTAGGGCGACGCATCACTGGCTGCGCCTGCGTCGTGCGTTTGTGCCCAGTTCCGAGAATGGTCTTCGGGGGTCGACGGTCCTTCCCACCCTCAAGATCGCAAGGGGGGTCTGCGGGGCTTCCCCGCATGTGGGGCTTCCCCGCCCGTCACGCTCTTTTCGAAACAGAGCCCTACCCTCGGCCTGATGCGCGTTCCGCTCGGGCTTCGCAAGCTTCTCCGCCCGCTTATCCCGGATCGGCTGATGGCTCGCTGGCGACTTCATCAACACTCGCGTGATTCGCGTTCCAACCTCGATGTCGTCCTGGACCCTGGCCGGCTCGCCAGTCGCCTGCTTGCCTCCACCCCCGACACGGTTCGAGTCCGGGTTCCGTTTGGGGCGGCCGTCCCCGCGGTCGAGCTGAAGCCGGGGATGTCGCTCCCCTCATTTCTTGATGACTCGGTGGTGCTGATGAGCATGCGAACCCTGACCGAAGTGGAGCGTGCCCGATTGCTGGCGCCGCTGTCTGAAGCTGCCTTGGCAGCCAGTTTGCTGGGCGAAATCGCCCCTCCTCGGTTGGTGGCAAGACGGAGAGCAGAGCTGCGCCCTATCCCGATTGCGATGGCGGTCCGGGGGGGGCGCTTGAGTGAGGTTGGCGGCTTCCCGGGCGGTGAGCTGCCCCTGCCCGGCTTACTTGCGCGCCTGCAAGACGCCGGGCTGGTTTGCGCTCTGCTGCCGGTGGTTGGCGAAGCTGCGTCATCCGTCCGCCGGGACCCGATCGAGGGACCCGCGGTGGTGATCGTGGCTGCGGTCCCGCTCCACGACGTCGGGGGGGGGAGTCGAGGCGCCCAGCTTGCCTTGGAGCTGCTCCAACGTGGCCTGCATGTCACCTATGCCGCAGTGTTCGCCGCTCAGGAATCGACCGATCTAGGACTTCGCTACCTGCATCCACGTCTGGAGCAGGTGCGGGCGGCTGAGTTCAAGGCTTCCAGCTGGGCAGCCCGGGTGGCAAGTGGGGATAGGACGCTCTTGATCGAGTTGCCTCACCCGATGGCGGTCGATTCGGCCAGGAGCTTTGCGGGGGTGGGCGGGAAGACGATCTACGACCTGATCGACGACTGGTCGGCGCCGATGTTGGGAGGCGAGTGGTACCGCCCCGCTTTGGAGCGCGAACTGATCGCGAACGCCGACGGCCTGGCCGCCTCGGCCCCCGACCTACTCCAGCGCTTCTCCGGTCGGCCGGCCACCTTGGTACCCAATGGTGTCAACACCCAGCTGTTCGGACGACCGCCGGGTCCGACTCCCGCCGACTTCCCAGCCGGGGATGGGCCAGTGCTTGGCTACCACGGTTCGCTGTACGGTGCTTGGATGGACTGGGGCAGTCTGGCGAGAGTCGCTCGCCAACGTCCGGAGGCGAGAGTGGTGATGATCGGAGACGATAAGGGGCACCCGGAACTTCCCGCCAATGTCTTCTTCCTCGGACTCAAGCCGCAGACTGAGCTGATCGACTATGTGGCCCGCTTCGACGTAGGACTGCTCCCATTCGAGGTCTCGGCGGTCACCCATGCCGTGAGTCCCCTCAAGGTTTACGAGTACCTGGCAGCCGGCGTTCCGGTTGCCGCCCCCCCGCTCCGCTCATTGGAGGGTTTGGTCGGGATCTCGGTAGATCCTGATCTGGGGATGGCAGTCACCAAGGCGCTGGCAGCTTTCCGGCCCGACCCCGCCCAGGCGCGGGTGTACGGTTGGGACGATCGAGCGATGCGATTGTGGCGGACGATTGATAAGGAGCTGCCGGCACGCTCAGATGCCGGGGCACAGATCGTGCTCCGCCCCCCAATCCATTACACCCGACCTGAGCGACGGGTTGGTTGGTGAAAGTGCGGTGGTCCGAACGGGGGTTCGCCCTCCCGGTAGGGTATGCGACCGAATCGCCCCTGAGCTAGTTGGTCTCCGCTTCATGACGACAAGCCTCATTCTCCTCGTCTCTTTCTCTCTCTACTTTTTTCCTTTCTCAGTTCTCCTCTCGCTGAGGCTCGCTCTCTGTGCCTGACAAATCGATAGGTCTTAGAACATCAGAAAAAGGGGGAATGTATGAAAGCGAAAATGGTGGCAGCTGTAGCCGCGTTGGTATTGTTTGCGGCAAATCCCGCTCAGGCCTCAGATTCGAGTGGGCTTGGAAAGGGAGATGTTCCTGCCGGAGGCCTTGAGTTTCTCGACTCGACCGAAGTCCTTGTGTGGGTCGGAGATCGGGTTGCAGTCGGTCCGCTAGGTGAAGAGCTTGATCCTGCTACCGGCGAGTTGCTGGGTCGAGCCGTCAGCTCAATCAACTCTGGCCTTGAAAACGGTTTCATGAAGGTCAGCCGCAATTTCGTCGTGAAATTGACGAAAGACGGAGAGGAGGAAGCGCGGAGTGTTCTTGGTGAATGCCTAATTGCAGAGAAGGTAGAGGCCAAATGGTACGGCGTGGTTGTGCGGGCCAAAGCGCTATGCACCGAAGCTGCACCGGTCGGCTCTGCGGACGCAGGAATCTCCACTGAGCGACACCAGTCCGGCGACCCGACCGGTGCGTGCACGGTCAGTGTGATCGGTTTAACATTGTCAACACTGAGCACCGTTGTGACGTTTTTCTCGAGTGGTGGCTTGAGCATATTTCTCTCGGGACTTTCAACTGGCTTCACCTTGGGCCAGGTTGTTGATAGCTGCTTCGGCGTTCACTCGGTAACTGAGACCAAGAAAAACGGAGCCAAGGAACCGTGCGTCCTCGGAGGGTACAAGGAATACTACTGGAATGGCGTGCGAAGCGTTCCTCGTTCCATGACTGCGAATTGCTACGCCTAGCGGCCACTCTTGCGGTGCTTGGAGCCGCCAGAACCCTTGACAGATTGGCGAGATCGGAAGGAGTCAGGGACTTGAAGTACTCTTCTACATTCGGAACCGGGTTGGGTGGTGGTTCGAAGGAGCCATGAACAGCGGGCCACGTTCTCTGAGAAAGCGATTCGGAACTAAGTTAGCTGTGGTTCTCGCCGGGGCAGGAACCGGTTGGTGGGCATGGTTCCATGATTGGGCGAGGGGTCCGCTCCTGACCAGCTTGATCTTGCTCGCCGCCTTGGCGTATAGCCTGAAATTCGATGCTGCTAGAGAAGCACGGCGCCTTGCCAAGGCCCGTTCGATCGAGCTCGTTGCTCCACTGCTTGTGATTCTTACCTTGATCTTCGTCCTGGCCACCACACAATCGAGTCTCGGTCATATTGCAATAGCAATCGGGTGCGCGACCATGGTGATCGTGCTCTGGCGCATTATGAAGGTTGCTCTGCGGCACATGCCATAGGAGGATGGATTCTCGCTAGGCGTCCTCGATCAACCAAACCAGCACTGAGCGTGCCCTACTCGGCGATGTCGTGATTCCCAACCCGCTAGCCTCCGACACTGCATGCCACGCCGCATCCTGATCGCAAAACCTGGGCTGGATGGCCACGATCGAGGCGCCAAGGTGATCGCTAGGGCGTTGCGCGACGCCGGGGTCGAGGTCATCTACTCGGGTCTGCACCAGACCCCCGAGCAAATCGTGGAAGCTGCCCTGCAGGAGGATGTTGATGGGGTAGGGCTCTCGGTGCTCTCCGGAGCCCACCGCACTCTTTTCCCGCGGGTGGCGGAGCTGCTGGCTGAGCGGGGAGCAGCAGACATCGTGGTGTTCGGGGGCGGGATCATCCCGGCCGAAGACATCCCCGCCCTCGAAGCGGCCGGACTGCGCGCCATCTTCACTCCAGGAACTTCGTTGGCGACCGTGGTGGAGTGGGTGCGCGCCAACATCCCGGAGCACTAACGGAGCACTAGGGCATGGATCTCTTCGAGTATCAAGGCAAGCAACTTCTCTCCGGGCTGGGAGTCCCGGTCCCCGCCGGGCGTCTGGCGGTCACCGCCGCCGAGGCTGCCGAAGCAGCGCGGCGGCTGGGTGGACCGGTGGTGGTCAAGGCGCAGGTGCAGGTCGGAGGCAGGGGCAAAGCCGGCGGGATCAAGCCGGCCGCAACTCCGGCCGAGGCCGAGGCGGCAGCCGCCGCCATCTTGGGCATGGACATCCGAGGCCATCGAGTCCGCTCGGTGTGGGTGGAGACGGCTACTCATATCACGGCTGAGTACTACGCCTCTTTCACGCTGGATCGCACCCAAAAGCGGCACTTGGCGATGGTCAGCGCCCAGGGGGGGATGCACATCGAAGCAGTGGCGGCAACGGATCCCGCCGCGCTGGTGCGGATGGGGATCGATCCGGTGCTCGGGCTGACCGACTGGCAGTCCAGACAGCTGGTGTATGCAGCCAAGCTCGACCCCGCCGCCTGCCGCCCGGCTGCCGCCATGCTGCGCAAACTGTATGCGGCCTTCGTTGCGCTGGATTGCGATCTACTAGAAGTGAATCCGCTGGTCCTCAGCGGGGAGCAAGTGATCGCGCTGGATGCCAAGCTCAGCATCGACGACAACGCCCTCTATCGCCACCCCGAGTTCTCCGACTTGGCGGCCGCCTTCGAGGTCGACCCGATCGAGGCGATGGCAAAGGCCAAAGGTCTTGGGTTCATCAAGCTGGATGGTTCGGTTGGGATCATTGGAAACGGGGCCGGGCTGGTGATGGCAACGCTGGATGTGCTGGCGCTGGTGGGAGGCCGGGCTGCCAACTTCCTCGACGTGGGGGGGGGAGCGAGGGCCGATACCATCTTTGCTGCGCTCGAGGTGCTCAACCAAGACCCTACGGTAAAGGTTGCCCTCATCAACATCTTCGGAGGGATCACCCGTTGCGACTTGGTGGCCGAGGGGATATTGGAGGCGCTGGCTGGCCGCCGCCCCGCCTGGCCGATGGTTGTGCGCCTGGATGGCACTAATGCCGCCGAAGGTAGAGAGAAGCTGGCGGCGGCCGGGTCCGACCAGCTGGTACCCGCCGCCACCATGCGGCAAGCCGCCGAGCTGGCCAGCGCCTTGGCGAGAGATCGCTGATGTCAATCCTGGTTGATCAAACCACCCGCCTGCTGGTGCAAGGTCTCACCGGCAAGGAAGGCCGGGTCCACGGTTTTCGTAACCGCAGCTACGGCACCCAGCTGGTGGCTGGGGTGACTCCCGGCAAGGGCGGCACCCAACTCGAGGGAGTGCCGATCTTCGACGCGGTCAGCCAGGCGGTGGCTGCCACCCGGGCCAACACCGCCATGGTTTTGGTCCCCTCCCCGTTTGCCGGCGATGCGGTGCTGGAAGCGGCCGCGGCCGGGGTGGAGCTGATCGTTTGCATCACGGAGGGGATTCCTGCCCACGATGAGGCGCGGGTGTACAACTACCTGCTGGCCACCTCGACCGCCCGCTTGCTGGGACCCAATTGCCCGGGAGTACTCTCACCCGGCAAGGCCAACGTTGGGATCATCCCCCCTTCTATCTCGCAACCGGGCCCGGTTGGAGTGGTGTCCCGATCCGGCACCCTCGCCTACCAGGCGATGCACGAACTCACTCAGATCGGGATCGGGCAATCCACCTGCGTTGGGATCGGAGGAGATCCAGTCCCCGGCACTTCGTTCGTTGATGTGCTGGGTTTGTTCGAGGCTGATTCCGAGACTGAGGTGATCGTCTTGATCGGCGAGATTGGCGGGGAAGCCGAAGAAGAGGCGGCCGCTTTCATTCGGGATCGAGTCACCAAGCCAGTGGTTGGCTATGTGGCGGGCGTCACCGCCCCTCCTGGGAGAAGGATGGGCCATGCTGGGGCGATCATCTCGGGTTCTCGCGGCACCGCCAAAGCCAAACAGGAAGCGTTGGCAGCCGCCGGCGTGACTGTGTTGGATGATCCCACCGAGTTCGGCTCGGCGGTGGCACGAGTACTGGTTTCCAGACGGAGTAATGGGTAGGTGAGCGCTCGCATCCTGTCCGGGAGCGAGGCTGCCAAGCGCCTGCTGGCCGGGGTGACGGCCAAAGTGGCCGGCTTGGAGAAGCTCGGTCATCGGGTGGGGCTGGCAACCGTAAGGGTGGGCGAGCACGGCCCTTCAGCTGTTTACGTGCGAGCCAAGCACGCGGCGGCTGCCGCGGTCGGGATGACCTCGTTCGATGTAGTACTCCCGGCCGGGATTCCGCCATCCAAGCTTCAAGAGGAGATCATGGCCCTCAACCTCGATCCGGCGGTGGATGGAATCGTGGTTCAGCTTCCGCTGCCGGAGTGGTTGGATACCGCTCGAACCCTCGAGCTGATCGCGCCGGACAAGGACGCAGATGGGCTGCATCCGGCAAACTTGGGTCGGTTGATGCTGGGGCGGGCCACAGTAACTCCCGCCACCCCCACTGGGATCTTGGCGCTCCTCAACTACTACCAGATTGAAACCGCCCGCCAGCTGGCGGTCATGGTTGGGCGCTCACATCTGGTTGGCCGGCCGTTGGCCTTGATGCTGGGAGCCAAAGGCACGGATGCAACCGTTTGCAGTGCCCACTCACGCACCCCAGAGCTGGATCAGGTGACTCGGAAAGCTGACCTGTTGATTGTCGCGGCTGGCCGTCCGGGCTTGATTGGAGCCCGTCACATCAAGCCGGGCGCGACTGTTATCGATGTCGGGATCAACCGGGTAGACGGGCGGCTGGTCGGCGATGTGGATTTTGCGACAGCCTGCGAGGTGGCTGGGGCGATTACCCCGGTGCCGGGTGGGGTTGGCCCGATGACGGTGGCGAGCCTGCTCGCCAACACCGTCGGTCTGGCTGAGCAGAGCACTAGGTAGCTGGCCTAACCAGGCCGGCGAAAAACGACCAGGCGCGGGTGGGACGTGGGCGCCTGGCATAATCCGAAGTGAGCAGGAGGAATGCACTAGTGCCGAGCCTTATCAGCATGGGTCCCCAGGGCCTCACCGTCCCAGATGAACCGGTAGTTCCTTTCATTCAGGGCGACGGCACCGGTCCCGATATCTGGGCTGCTGCCCAACGGGTTTTCGACACCGCGGTTGCGAAGGCTTTCGGCGGGACTCGCCGGATCGTGTGGACCGAGGTACTCGCCGGACAGAAGAGTTTCGACAACAACGGGGAGTGGTTGCCGGAGGCGACGGTCGAGGCCTTTCGTACCCACCTAGTGGGGATCAAGGGCCCCCTCACAACCCCGGTGGGGGGAGGGATTCGAAGCCTGAACGTGGCTCTCCGCCAGATTCTCGATCTGTATGTCTGCCTTCGCCCGGTGCGATGGTTCAAGGGAGTGCCGTCCCCGGTGCTCCGCCCGGAGCTGGTGGACATGGTGATCTTCCGGGAGAACACCGAGGACGTTTACGCCGGTAAGGAGTTGGAGGCCGGCTCTCCTGGCGCAGAGAAACTGCGGGCCTACGTGGAGGCGGAGTTCGGCTGGCGGCTTCCTGACCGCTGCGGGATCGGTCTCAAGCCGATTTCGGAGGCCAACAGTAAGCGGCTGATACGGGCCGCAATTCGTTACGCGCTCGACCACGGTCGCCGTTCTGTGACGATGGTGCACAAAGGCAACATCATGAAGTTCACAGAAGGCGCCTTCCGGGGATGGGGGTATGAGGTGGTGCGGGAAGAGTTCGCCGAGCAGGCGGTGGCCTGGGAGGACTGCGGTGGAGTCCCGGGAGATCGCCTGTTGGTCAAGGACGCAATTGCTGACAATTTCCTGCAGCAGATCCTCACCCGACCCGCCGAGTACGACGTAGTGGCTACCCCCAACCTCAACGGCGATTACATCTCGGACGCGCTAGCAGCGCAGGTGGGCGGGATTGGGATTGCTCCTGGGGGCAACATCAACTTCATGACCGGGCACGCGGTGTTCGAGGCCACCCACGGTACCGCCCCCAAATACGCAGGCCAGGACAAAGTCAACCCCGGTTCAGTGATTCTTTCCGGCGGGATGATGTTGCGCTACCTGGGGTGGCGGGAAGCTGCCGACCTAATCGACAAGAGTCTCAGCCGCACTATCGAGGAAAAGGTTGTCACCTACGACTTCGCTCGCCTCACTCAGGGCGCCACCGAAGTGCGGACTTCGCAGTTCGCCTCCGCCATGATCGAGCGGATGTAGTAATGAAGGTAACTGTTGTCGGTGCCGGGAAGTATGGTTCGACGACCGCCCTTCGATTGGCTGAGGGCGGACTCGCCGACGAGATCGTGATGACCGATGTGGTGGAGGGACTTCCGCAGGGCCTCGCTCTCGATATCAATCAATCCCGCCCGGTGACCAAACACCGAACGCGAGTGGTTGGCAGCAACGAGTACGCGGCCACCGCCGGCTCCGAAGTGGTGGTGATCACCGCCGGAGTCCCCCGCAAGCCGGGCATGAGCCGGATGGACCTGCTCGAGGTGAACGCCAAGATCGTGAAAGGGGTTACTAGCCAGATCCTCGCCAACACGCCGAATCCGGTGATCATCAATGTCACCAACCCACTGGATGAGATGACCGCTCTGGTGGCTGAGGTTTCCGGGCTTCCCTCTCACCGGGTGATGGGCCAGGCCGGGATCCTCGACTCCTCCCGGTTTGCCAGCTTCATTGCAGAGAAAGCCGGGGTGGCGGTGGGGGAGGTAGTTGCGCTGACACTCGGGAGCCACGGCGAGACCATGGTCCCCATCCCCAGCCAATGCCGGGTCGGGGGCGCTGCGCTGGATCGGGTGCTCAGTCGAGAAGCGATTGCCGAGGTGGTGAAGCAGACTCGAGACGGCGGGGCGGAGATCGTTGCGCTGCTCAAGACCGGCAGCGCCTACTTCGCGCCATCCGCCGCCGCCGCCCAGATGGCGAATGCGGTGCTGGCTGATTCGGGCGCGATCCTGCCGGTATGCGCCTGGACACAAGGCGAATACGGGGTCTCCGGGGTCTATTTGGGGGTACCGGCCCGGCTCGGCAGACGGGGGATTGTCGAGGTGGTCGAGCTCCCGCTTACCCCAGAAGAGCTGGCGGCACTCCGACAAGCCTCGGAAGCGGTGCGGGCCAAGGTTGCCGACCTCGCCTCGTTGGTAACGACCTAACGCCGGAAAACCCTTGGCACGTATGAGGATTCCGGGCGATTTCCGGTTCCTGCCATGACTAGTCCCGCGACGCTTAGAGCGCGAAAACCCTTGCAATACTTGGCATTTGGTGCTTTGTAGGCTTATTTCGGCCTGGTACGGTTCCAGACGGAATACCCCAGTCCCGATAAGGAGGATTTTTCCATGAACAAAGGGGAGCTGATTGACAAGGTGGCAGAAGCCACTTCCATCACCAAGTCGGCCGCCACCCAGGCTGTCGACGTCTGTTTCGACGAGATCACTAGGGCCCTGATGCACGGGGACAAGGTGACGCTCACCGGCTTCGGCAGCTTCGAGGTGCGCAACCGGGCGGCCCGAGTAGCTCGCAACCCCCAGACCGGCCAGGAGATCAAGGTGGCTGCCTCCAAGGCTCCCGCCTTCAAGGCCGGCAAAGCTCTCAAGGATGCGGTAAACGGCCGCTAACCAGAGTCGACAAAATCGGAAAAGGGCGCCCGTTTGGGCGCCCTTTTCCTATCTGTACTCGGCTGCGAAAATCTCTAATACTCCAGGTCCATTCCGGCCACTGCGCTGGCGTACTGGGTGAGGGCGCCCTGGTTCATCATGATCTTGGCCAGGTTGCCCTCCACCTTGAGTTTTCCGGCGATGAAGGCCGCTTGCACGTTGAGGTCTCCCTTGGACAGCGCGATGGCGGTTTGGTAGGGGAGTTTGATGGTGGCGTCTGCATTCTCGGCGTCGCCCATCCCCACTTGGCAACCCCCGTCTGCGATGTCGAAGTGATAGTGGACCTCGCCCTGGGGGGCATCGCCTACCACAAAAGTTAGGCCCAATTTGGCTCTAGCGATCGCTTCCTGGAAGCCGGTGTGGGCGGCGAGGGCCTTGCTGACCTCGTCGATCCATTCTTGACTTAGGTACTTGATTGGCATGCCATGCTCCTTGTGCTGAATTCCGCGGCGCAGCGTATCAGAGTTTTAGACCCTGCCGTTATTACCTAGTGCACCGTCTGGAAAATAATCGTGGGGACTAGCCGACCCACGACGACCCTGGCGGCGTCCTCCTCCTCGACGCAGCGCACGGCTGCGCCTTCGTCGTCGATTTGTGCACCGTCTGGGAAAAGATCGTGGGTCTCCCTGGGCGCCAACTGACGCCCCTGGCGGCGTCCTCCTCCTCGACGCAGCACACGGCTGCGCCTTCGTCGTCGATCCTGGCCAGGGACGCCGTGGCCTCGTCGAACATGAATTCATGGCGCTTCGCCTGGCGGCTCAGCGCTCTCACGCTATTTCCCAGACAGAGCACGGGCCAGGGACGCCGTGGCATCGCCTATCCCCTCACGCTATTTCCCAGACAGAGCACTAGCACCCAACTTGGCCGAGATGTAGTCCCGGTTGAGGCGGGCGATCACGTCGATCGAGATCCCCTTCGGACAAGCCGCTTCGCATTCGGCGTAGTTCGTGCAAGACCCGAAGAAGCGCTCCATCTCCTCGACCATCGCCAACACTCGAGTGGCCTGCTCCGGCTTTCCCTGGGGAAGCGAGTTGAGGTGGGTGAGCTTGGCGCCAACGAAAAGCTGAGCGGCGCGGTTGGGACAAGCAGCAACACAGGCTCCGCACCCGATGCAGGCGGCGGCATCCATGGCGGTCTCGGCCGCCGGTTTGGGGATCGGCACCAGGTTGGCCTCGGGGGCGCTTCCGGTAGGAACCGAAACAAAACCACCCGCCTCAATGATTCGATCAAACGCGCTGCGATCCACCGAAAGGTCCTTGATGATCGGGAAGCCGGCGGCTCGCCAGGGTTCAACCACCACCAGGTCGCCGTCTGCGAAGCTGCGGAGGTGGACCTGGCAGGTGGCAGTGGCGGGTTCGGGTCCGTGGGGTTGCCCGTTGATCATCACCCCACAGCTCCCACAGATCCCCTCCCGGCAATCGTGGTCGAAGGCAACCGGCTCCTCGCCCTGCCCCAGCAGGCGCTCGTTGAGGACGTCGAGCGCCTCCAGGAACGACATGTGCTGGCTGAGGTCCTCCAGTTGGTAGGTGACGAAGGCACCCCGGGTGCGTGAGTTGGGCTGGCGCCAGATCTGCAGCGTGAGTTTCACGAATAGCTCCGCACCGCCGGCTTGACATGTTCGAAGCTGAGCGCCTCCGGGCGTAGGATGGCGGGAGTGTCGGGCCCGGAGTACTCCCAGGCGGCGACGTAGGCGAAGCGGGTGTCGTCTCTGACCGCCTCTCCCTCGGCAGTCTGGTGCTCCACCCGGAAGTGACCGCCGCAGGATTCCTCTCGGTGGAGGGCGTCAGCACACATCAGCCGGGCGAGCTCGAAGAAGTCAGCCACCCGGCCGGCTCGCTCCAAGGACTGATTCATCGAGTCGTGGTCGCCCAGCACCCGCAGGTCCTTGGCGAATTCAGCTTGCAAGGCCGGGATCTGGCTGGCGGCTTGCTCGAGACCGGTTCGGCTGCGGGCCATTCCGCATTGGTCCCACATGAGCTTGCCAAGCTGGCGATGGAACCAGTCAACCGAACGGGAACCTCGAGTCGCCAACAATTGTTGGCTGCGATCGAGCACTTCAGCCTCTACCTGAACGAAGGCGCCGTGGCCTCTGGGGGGTACCGGGTTAGCGAGATGGGGGGCGAGGTAGCCGCCGATGGTGACCGGCAGGATGAAATATCCGTCCGCCAGGCCTTGCATGAGGGCGCTGGCTCCCATCCGGTTGGCACCGTGGTCAGAGAAGTTGGCCTCGCCGATGCAAAAGAGGCCGGGGATGGTTGTCATCAGGTCGTAGTCGACCCACAACCCTCCCATGGTGTAGTGGGGAGCTGGATAGATGCGCATCGGAGTGCGATAGGGGTCCTCTCCGGTTATTCGCGAGTACATATCGATCAGGTTGCCGTAGCGTTCCTGGATGGCGTCTGCGCCCAGCCTGCCGATGGATTCTTCAAGATCCAGGTAGACCCCATTACGAAGCGGTCCCACCCCCTTTTGGACATCGACTACCGCTTTGACGGCACGCGAGGCGACATCGCGGGGAACCAGGTTGCCAAAGGTGGGGTAGCGGCGCTCCAGCAAGTAGTCGCGCTCGGCCTCGGGGATAGCCTCTGGCGGGCGGGGATCTTCCGCCGCGACGGGGACCCAGATCCGTCCGTCGTTGCGGAGCGACTCGCTCATCAGGGTGAGCTTGGACTGGCTGTCATAAGACTGGGGGATGCAGGTGGGATGAATCTGGGTGAAGCAGGGGTTGGCGAAGGCCGCCCCCCGGCGGTGCGCCCGCCAGATGGCAGTTGCGTTGGAGGCCTTGGCGTTGGTTGACAAGAAGAAAACGTTGGAGTAGCCGCCGGTGGCAAGCACCACCGCGTCTGCCGCGTAAGAACGGATATCACCGTTGAGCAGATCACGCACCACGATCCCAACTGCTCGCCCCTCGTGCACGACCAGGTCGAGCATCTCGGTGCGGGTTCTGAGTTCAACCGTGCCGGCCTGGATCTGGCGTGCCATCGCCTGGTAGGCGCCCAGTAACAGCTGCTGGCCGGTCTGACCCCTGGCATAGAACGTGCGAGCCACTTGGGCTCCGCCAAACGAGCGGTTGTCGAGCAGACCGCCGTATTCGCGGGCGAAGGGAACGCCCTGGGCGACGCAGTGGTCGATGATCTGATTGCTCAGCTGGGCCAAGCGGTACACATTGGCTTCCCGGGCCCGGAAGTCCCCCCCCTTGATGGTGTCGTAGAAGAGCCGAAACACACTGTCGCCGTCGTTGCGATAATTCTTGGCGGCGTTGATCCCGCCTTGGGCGGCGACACTATGGGCTCGGCGGGGCGAATCATGAAACGTGAAAGCCTGCACTCGATATCCGAGTTCGCCGAGGGAGGCGGCGGCAGCAGCCCCTGCCAAGCCGGTACCCACCACGATGATCCGGAAGCGTCGCTTGTTGGTCGGATTCACCAGCTGAACTGAGAAGCGGTGCTTGTCCCACTTCTCCTGAATGGGTCCGAGTGGGACCTTGGAGTCGAGGTGCAGCGCCATCAATCGATCAATCCCGTCATCACCGCAATCGGAAAGCTGATATTGCCGGCCGTAACTCCGAGTGCAAGGGATTGAGCTAGCCAAACCCGCCAACGGTTGAAGCGCGGGTGACTCCAACCGAGTGACTGGAACAGGCTCCAAGCCCCGTGATAGAGATGCAACCCCAGCGCCAGGTTGGCAAGGATGTAGAAGCCGGCCACCGGCCAGCGGCTGAAGCTGGCAACCACGTTGTCGTACACCTCACCGCGGACGAAATCGGGGTTGGCCGTTCCCCAGGTGAGGTCGGCGAGGTGGAAGAGGACGAACAGCAGGATGATCACCCCCCCCCATAACATGGTGCGGGAGGCGTAGCTGGCGGCCGCGTAGCTGCGAGGTCCCTGGTACGCCTCGGGCGCCGCTCGCCGATTCAACCTGGTGAGACTGATTGCGGCGTGGAGGTGGAGCCCAGTGGCAACCAGCAGAACCATCCGGACCATCCACAACAGGTTGGTGCGGGGGACTACCGGCTCTCCAACATCTCGCAGGAACTCCGAGTACTGGTTGAGCGCTTCCTCACCCAGGAAGATCTTGAGGTTCCCCACCATGTGAAAGACGATGAAGCCGATCAGGATGATTCCAGTCACCGCCATCGTCCATTTCTTGGCGATGGCTGAGGAGTAGAACTCGAAGATCCAAAGGCGACGTTTGGCAGCGGTCGGCATCCGGTGTCCATTATGGGAGAGCTGTGCGGAGGAGGTCGGCAGCCACTGTTCACGCCCAATGTCGAGGCTGTCAGTGCAGGTCCGTTCACACCCGGCAAGTCGAACCGTTGGACATTCTTGTACCGGGGCGGTCGGTAGGAACCCTGGGTTCGGCCTACCTCTGCGAAACTCTCTTAGTTTCCCCCCTCCAGCCTGTGGAAAAATCGGACGGGCTCTTACTTGACCATTTGACAGCCGGCACCGCTTCTGGGCAGAATGACAAGCGCGTAATTACATGCCTGTGAGGAGCTGTGAGGAGGCACCCCCATGGATGTCAAGTTGCTGGAAGCGTTGTTCCCCGAGGATCTTGCTTGGCAGGACTTTGCCGGTTGCCGTGGCATCGACCAGGATCTGTTCTTTCCGGAACGAGGTGCCTCGACCCGCAAGGCCAAGGCGATCTGCGCCGCCTGCGAGGTGAGGACCGAGTGCCTGGACTACGCCATCCGCCAAGGCGAGCGGTTCGGGATCTGGGGGGGCTTGTCAGAGCGGGAGCGCAGGCGCATCCGCCGACAGCGCAATCTGGTGGCCAAAGCTACCAAAGCTTCCTAAGTCCCGGCCGGTAACCAAGCTCGCCGCCCATCCTTGGGGGCAGTAACCAAGCCGCCTTTCCGAGCTGCGCCTCTTGTGCAGTCCAGCCGGGTTTCCCCGCCTGTTTTTTCTTCGGGGTCGGCAGGCCCCCTGTATGTGGGGCTTCCCCGCCTGTATCCGTGTCGGTGGGAAGGGATAGCTTTAGGATCAAAGCGTCCCAAGGAGCGTGTCTTGCCTACCAGGAGGAAACCCACCGCCACCTCTAGCTTCGGGGTGTCGCGGCGGGAGAACCACGACTCATCCGACTTCTACGCCCGCTTCACCCCCCCTGAGCTGTCTTCCGACTCCGAGATCAAGCGGGACAAGGAGATCGATGAGATCTTCTTGGGTGACGCCCGCTCGATGCCACAAATACCCGATCGGTCGGTGGCTCTGATCGTCACCTCGCCACCATATTTCGCAGGCAAGGAGTACGAGTCCGCCCTCGGCCAGGGCCACGTACCCGCCACCTACTTGGACTATCTCCGCATGCTGGAAGAGGTATTCGCCGAGTGCGTCCGCAGCTTGGAGCCAGGGGGACGGTTGGCAATCAACGTCGCCAACCTCGGCCGCAAGCCGTACCGGTCACTGTCGGCGGATGTCATCCACATCCTTCAGGACAGGCTGCGGCTGTTGTTGCGAGGCGAAGTGCTCTGGATCAAGGGGCGTGGCGCTACCGGTTCCACGGCCTGGGGTTCGTTTCAGCGCCCAGCCAACCCAGTGCTGCGAGATCTGACCGAACGCGTGATCATCGCCAGCAAGGGTCGGTTCGATCGCGCCATCCCGGCCAAGCAGCGTCTGGCGCAGGGCCTTCCCTCAGTGGCTTCGGCTTCCCGCGATGAGTTCATGGAGGCCACCACCGATGTTTGGGAGATACCTCCCGAGAGTGCCACCCGGGTCGGACATCCGGCCCCTTTTCCAGTGGAGCTGCCGGAGCGTCTGATCCATCTCTTCACCTATTACGACGATCTCGTACTAGATCCTTTCATGGGTTCCGGTACCACCGCGGTGGCTGCGATTAGGACTGGGCGCCACTTCGCCGGCTATGACACCGACGCCGACTACGTGAAGCGAGCCCGCCTGAGAGTGGCCGCCGAGAGCAAACGGATTGAGGATCGGCGCGGCTCCGGTGAGGAGATGTTTCCTCTCCAACTCCCCGCCCACAAAACCCAACGACTGGAGGGGGAGGACTTCCAGGCTCGCGCTGTCCGCGAAGGCCGAGCTGCCAAGGACATTGCCGAAGCAGTACTCAGTAGTTGTGGGTTCGGCCGAATCGAATCGGATGTGAAGTTTGCGGATGGGGTTGAGGTGAGCTTTCGGGCATACGACCAAGCCGGAAGACTGTGGTTCTTCGAGGTTTCCGGAGCCTTCACCAGCAACCGGCCTGGGCTGCGGCGCACCGATACTCTCTGGAAAGCTCTCGGCAAGGCCGCGATCCTGCGCGAACTTCGACCAGATGTTCCGCTGGTGCTCTTGACCACGCATGCGCCGCCTGAAAAGAGCGCAGGTGATCGAGCCCTCCAGGTTGTCTTGGGCGAGAACAAGCCGATCTACGCGTTGATCGAGATGCGCTCCGCCGAAGGTCAGCAGCGGCTGCGCAACTTCGCAAAGGGCGAGCGGTCTTGAGCATCACTATCGATGGGCAGCAAGCCTTGGTGTCGCTGGCCACTCACCTCAGCTCGAATGACAAACCCGAATCCGTCACCAACCGGGAACGGTCTGGGTCAAAACCCGCGGTTAGCTCGTTTCAGGCTGCCGCCAGCGCCCAAGGTCGCCAGTTTGCAGAGCAGTGCGATTTCCTACTGAAGAACAGCGGTTTCGTCTTGGGGCGAGCTTCGCTCTCTGTAGCTGAAATCGGGATCGAGATCGATCGAGAGGCAACCAGTCCGGGTGGAACCACAATCTGGTTCGAGTACAAGGGGAGCCTGCAGGGAAAGCGGCCGGGTCTGCGGCGTACCGACACTCTCAAGAAGGCAATCGCCAACGGGGCGTTGCTGCAGGCGGCCCCGGCTAGCCCACCATATGTGGTCCTCACCTCGCACCTGCCCAACGAGGGCGCCGGCTTTGAGATGCTGCGGGCCGCTCTCAAACTTGGATTGTTGAGTGACGTGATCTGCATCTACGACACCGCTGGGACGACACGCCTGCTCACGCTCTAGTACTGCCCTTCGGGGACCAAGACCAGCTAACCGCCGGCCAGCTAGTCGGACGGTTTCACGGGCAGGTGCCCGGCTCGGCAGACTCAATATCATGAGCGGTATGAAAATCTTTCTGAGCCTGCTGGGCCTGGCGATCGTCCTCATCGTCATCGTTTTCGCCATCATGGCTAGGCGGCGGCAGCGGGCCTTGGGTCCAGTTCCCCCGAGAGGTTCTCAACCAGCTATCGGTTCCAGCATGGTGAGCCCTCGCATGCTGGAATTCCACGTCCGGGGAGATGAGGCTCAGGTTTACTTCGAGGTGCCGGTTGGGCCTGGGAAAGTCGAGCCGGTGCTGGCCGATCTGCTGGCCAGCGCTGCCATCGAGGTGGTGCGGGAGAAGCGCCATTCGCTTCCAATCGGGGATGTTCGCAAGCTGGTGGCATT
>Ga0209398_1000848_pt1 | contig 17369 bp, 7 predicted proteins | sample AshMeaBigSpring_FD_184125 | JGI IMG/M metagenome (GOLD analysis project Ga0209398, IMG submission 184125) | Groundwater microbial communities from Big Spring, Nevada to study Microbial Dark Matter (Phase II) - Ash Meadows Big Spring (SPAdes)... | ecosystem: Environmental > Aquatic > Deep... | reverse complement strand
TTTCGGCCGGCGCGTAAGGCCGGGTGAAAATTGGTCCGCCGAAAAATGGACCAGACCCCGCAGTCCATTCTCCACACCGGGGCGGACCCTCCAAGGGGTCTGGCCGCGGGGTGTAACCATTCACGCCCGGATTGCGATTTTGCCCAATTCGAGGGGGTCAAGTACAGGTTCTTCAGGACAGTCGTACTCGTACTCAGTGCAACGGTACTCGTACTCCTACTCGTACTCGCAAGGGTCGCGATGACAGATCATGCCTTCGAACACGAGCGACGGGACATGATGAAATCAATGGTCGTGCCAAATGCGATTTGAAACGAATCGTGTTGCTGCTGACGCGGCTGATCCAACGAACCCAGACTATCGCTGAGCATCGAATCGAGTACGAGTACGAGTACCGCGATGCTGAGTACGAGTACGTGACGCCGGGGGGTGCCGCAGATCTGGCATCCACCCCGCATCGTCACACGGGCGGGGAGGCCCGTGCCACATCGCCCGTGCCACTTCAGGCAACGTTACTGGACCTCCAGCACGGGGCTCTCCGAGTGGCTGTTGAATTCGGGGGCGTACATGCACTGGATGCTGGCCATGCCGGTCTGGTAGCGGCCCTTGTGCTGGACCCGCACCGCATACTCGAAGACGTAGGTGCCCTTCGGGAGGTAATCGATGAAGAAGTGGCTGGCCGTGTCCCGCGTCGATTCGTAGTAGTACAGCCCGTCCTGGACCTTGTACTGCGAGAGCACGTTGACCGGCTCCGTGCCGCTGCCGCGATAGTCCTTCAGGTGCACGTACTCCATGTCGCGATCGGTGCGGAGCACGACGCGGACGACCAGTTCGTCGCCCACCTCGACGGGCCGCTCGACGCGGACCAGCTGGGGTCCCTGGGGCGAGGGCTGGCGCGTGTAGAGCTGCTTTTCCAGCTTCAGCGGGGTTCCCTCGTATGGCGTGATCTTGCTCATGTCCTCCAGGTATTGCCAGTGGACGCTGCCCCAGGCCACGCCGGCGTCGACCTTCTTCACGGTGATCTCGCCCAGTTCCGGTTTGACTTCCGCGCCCGCGAAGCGCTGGGCGTAGTAGCCGGTCCCGGCCTCGACCTCCTCCGGCTGGACCGTCTCGCCCCCCAGCGCGACCTGGACCAGGGCGTCGGAGGCCAGCAGGTTGGTGCCGCGCAGCAGCAGGGCGTAGATCGCGTCGGCCGTGGCCTTGGTCGTCTTCCAGTCCTGCGTCTGTTTCTGTTTCAGCAGCCAGACCTTGCAGTCCTCGACCGCCTGCTGGTCGTCCATCACCTCGTCGAAGGCCTCGATCATCACGGCCTGGGTCTCGATCGGGGCGCGGAACCACCACCAGGACAGTTCCAGCTCGCGCCAGAACATGCCCAGTTCCTCGTCGCTCACGCTGCGCTCCTTGATCGAGGCCATGATGCCGCGTGCCGACTCGGCGTCGCCGAACCGCTTGAGGGCCAGGGCCAGGTGCCCCTGCGATTGCCGCTCGGCCAGCTGCAGCCAGTACTTGCGGGCCTGGCCCAGCCAGTAATCGACCGCCTCGCGGTGCGGGTCGGCCACCGCCTGGTCTTCCAGGAAGAAGCTGCGCCCGTACAGGTACAGGGCGATCAGGGTCGAGAGGTGGTTCTCGTCGCGGTGCGCGGCGGGAATCTGCTGGTACATCTCCGTGGCCCAGGCGTCGAGCCGCCCGAGCGAGCGGACGGCCGGGGCCACGTCGATCGACGCACCCAGGTGCCGCAGCCGCCCGAACCCGGTGGTGATGTAGAGCGTGATGTAATCGTTGGCCGGGCCGCCCGGGAACCAGGGCCAGCGGCCGTCGTCGTATTGCTGCTCGGCCAGCTTCCGCAGGAGCCGCTCGGTTTCCTGGTTCAAGCGGTTCTCGTCGAACAGGATGCCCACGTTGCGGCGGGCCTGGCTTTCGGCCTGGGCCTGCCGCAGCCAGGGGGTCTCCTCGATCAGCACCGCCTTGAGGTCCTCGTTCTTTTCCAGCGGGCTGTCGAGCGTGTCGCCGCCGGCCTGCTTCCACAGGTCAAACGTGCGGCGGATCTTCTCGTCCGAGTTGGCGACGTGCCGGGCCAGGGCGTTGGCGTACAGCCGGTTGAAGGTCTGCTCGGTGCACTCGTGCGGGAACTCCATCAGGTACGGCAGGGCCATCACGGCGTACCAGGCGGGGTTGGAAACCATCTCCACGGTCAGCGACTGGTGCTTCAGCGAGTCGGACTGGCCCGACTGCCGCAGGCGGGCGAAGTCGAACGTCTTGGTCTGCGCGTCGCGGATCGGCAGCGGCAGCGACTCGGTCACGAGGATCCGCCGCGACAACACCGGCAGGTAGCCCTCCTCGCCGTCCGACAGCCGCCCCGTGGAGCCGAGCGCCTTGTAGGTCAGGAAGCCGACGTCGTCGGGCACCGACAGCTTCCAGGAGAACGACTGCGACTGGCCGGCGGGGATATCGAACACCTGGTCGCGCTCGACGTTGCCCAGCTGCGCGTCGACCTTCTCGCGCGTGCGGGCGTCGGCCAGGGCCAGCCGGACCTTGCCCTGCTGCCGCGTGGGCGACTGGTTGCTGACCTTGACGGTGAACTCCAGCTGGTCGCCCTCGCGGAGGAACCGCGGCGGGTTGGGCTGCACCATCAGCTCCTTGGAGGTGACGACCTTATCGGTCAGCAGCCCGCTGCGGAGTTGCGTGTCGTGGGCGAAGCCCAGGAACTTCCATTCGGTCAGCGCCTCGGGCATCGTGAACTCGATCCGCACGGTGCCGTCCTCGCCCGCCACGAGGTGGGGCAGGAAGAAGGCGGTCTCGTTCAGGTTCTTGCGGGCCGAGACCTGGCCCGGATCGGGACCCGCGGCGGGCGGTTCCCCGGGGCCCTTGTCGGCCTGGGCGTCGGACTTCTCCAGGGCCCGCCCGTTGGACGCCATGGCCTTGCGCATCTGCAATCCCTCGCCCGGCGCGGCTGCGTCGGCGGCCAGTGCGGCCGCCTCGGGCAGATCGCCGCCCAAGCCCCCGCCAAAGCCCAAGGATCCTTGTCCGCGGGTGAACGCGTAACCGTAAAAGTTGCCGATGATCTCCCAGGGGAAGTGCCGATAGGTCAGCGAGCCGTCCTTCTGTTCCATCCGCCAGTTGGCGTGGATCGGCTGCAGGCCCTTCAGCTGGTTCTCGAACTGGCTGTAGACCCGCGGCTGGTCGCTATAAAAGACGCCCAAACCGCCGGGCCAGTTGTGCGGCAGGAAGGCATCGAGCGAGGCGTCGTAGAGCGCGGCGACCAGTTCGGCGACCGCCGCCTTGGCGTCCGGGCCGCGGACGACGGCCGTCCAGGTTTCCTTCTGGGCCGGCTCCAGCTTGGAGACGAAGTGCTCCCACTGAACCGTCAGCTGCTTGTTGCTCCAGGGCACCTCCACGCGGCGCGTTTCCAGGTAGGCGCGATTCTCGCGGACCATCGTCACGCGGAGGGTAAAGCCGCCGCGCAGTCGTTCCTCGATCGGCTGCACGATCGCGTGCTGCGTCGCGCCCGGCTCGGTCCAGTAGCTCTGCAGCGGCTTGCCCCGGTGTTCAATCTCCACGAACGCCCGAGCGGTGTCGTAGCCGCTGCCCCAGATCGCGCGCAGCTCCCCGCCCGGCTCCAGCGACCACTGCGGCGCGGCCACGAGCTGGGCGATCCGCAGCGGGAACTTGTGGGCGTCCGGGTCGAGCACCTGCAGGGGCAGCTCGGCGGTCACCGCCTTGCCGAACCGGTCCTGCGTTTCGAGCCGGGCACGGTACATCCCGGCGGGCAGTTGGGCCGAGACCTTGGCTTGGCCCCCGGCGTCGGTGGTCACCGCTTGCTCGAAGACCGCCTCGCCGACGGGCCACGCGTTGGGATTCGAGGGGTCGGGGGGCGGGGCCTGGTCTTTGCCGCCGCGAGCGATAACCCAGGGGTGGTATCCCGGTGACAGCGGCGGCCGGACGACCTGGGCCGGCTGCTGGAGGGCAAAAATCTTCAGCACCCCCTCGGCCTTTTGCCCTTCCCCGTCGAGCGTCGTGGTCCGCACCGTGATCTCGGCCGGCGCGTCGTCCACCTGCCATTCGCTGGCGGCCAGCGTCGCGGCGAGCGCCGTGTAGCCCACGTTGACCGACTGCTGGGCCGAGCGGGTCTCGCCCGTGGTGTCAGTCACGTCCGCATGCACCACGAACTGGAACGTCGGTTCGCTCTGTTCGTCCACCGACAGGTCCGGCCGGGCCGCGAACTGGATGTCGAACGAACCTTCGGCCCCGGTCTGGGTCGTGCCGTGCGCGATCTCCTGGCTTTGCTCCGGCTGCGGAGGCATCCACCAGCAGCGCCAGTACCACCAGATCGGATAGCGGACCTGGCGGACGACGCGCCAGCGGACCTTGGCCCCGTCGATCGCCGCGCCGGTGTAGGCGGTCGCCTTGCCCGTGACCGCGACGTTGCCGTTCAGGCGCGGTGCTTCTTTCGGCGGAGCGACGGTGACCAGGAACTTCGGCCGCTTGTACTCCTCCACGCGGACCTGCGACATGCCCGGCGGCTGGCCCTCGATGCGGATCAGCATCTGGCCCATCAGCCGGTCGCGCGGGGCGGTGAAGCTGCCGCTGAAGCTGCCATAGTCGTTGCTCCGCGCCTGCAGCCGCTCGATCTCCTTGCCGTTCACATCCTGGAAGACCACCACCACATCCCGCTGCGGGATGACGCGATAGTTGTTCTGCTGCTGGTCGATCGCCAGGCAGAGCCCCTTGAAATGGACCGTCTGGCCCGGCCGGTAGAGGGCCCGGTCCGTAAAGATGACGGTTTGCTCGTGCGGCTGGGGAGTGTCATCGTAGCGGTGGACGGCGTAGTGGTTGATCGTCGACAGGGCCTGCTGGCCATGGGCGGCATGTACCAGGAGTACCTGCTGCTGCTCGGCTCCTGGCAGCCGGAACAGGCCGTTCTGGTCGGTGCGGGTGGGCGGCAGGGGGACCTGCTCGTTCTGCGGGCCGCGGCGCCAGGCCCGCACGGCAGCCTCCGCGATCGGCTGGCCGCTCTCGGCGTCCAGCACGAACCCCTCCAGGTGGCCCGCGCCCTGGCGGACGCGGATGACCAGGGCCAGCTGGCTGACCCAGAACTCGGTGAACGAGACCTGGTTGTCGTCGGCGCTGAACTGGTCGTTGTGGCTGGCAATCAGGTAGTACGAGCCGGGGGGCAGGTCCTCCCGCGCCGGCAGCTGTTCCAGCCGCTCCTGGTAATCGTCGGTGGCCGGCAGGTCGGCCGACCAGGCCTGGACCGGCGGGAGCCGCAGCAGGGCCTCGCGCTGCGGCTGGTCCAGTCCCTCCGGTCCCCAGCGCCGCGACTGCGCGTACTGTTCGAAATCGAACCGCACCACGCGGAAGTAGACCTTCGTGATGTTCCGGTAGCGGACGTCGATCGTGGGCCACGGGCGGTTCCAGACCCGCTCGGTCGTGACCTGGGCCGAGCGGGCCTCGATCTGGCGGATCAGGTTGAAGCAGCGCCGCCCGCCGACACTGTCGGGGAAGCGGGCCAGGCCCTGCTGGGCGATCTTCCGCGCCTCGGCCCAGTCGCCCTCCCCATGCACGGCCGTGGCCAGGTTGAAGTGGGCCCGGGCCGAGATCTCGTGGTCCGCGAATTTATCGGCCAGCCGTTTCAGCGCCGCCTTGTAACGCGCCGTCTTCTCTTCGCCGAGCGCCTTGTTGTCGCCGAACTCCAGCCGCGACAGGTCGGCGTCCAGCAGGGCCGCGCGGTCGTCGTCCTGCCGGTGGAAGCGGATCAGGTCCTGGTACAGCCGCACGGCCCGGAGCGTGGGCGATTGCTCGTCGGTCGTCTCCGGCTGCCAGGCGAGGAACTCCTCGGCCGGGGCAAAGATCGGGCTGTCCGCCGACAGGTCAAAGGCGTCCTCGGCCCGGGCCGCCGCCTGCTCGCCCGAGGCGTAGAACTCCAGGGTGTTGTAGACCAGGAAGTCGTAGAGCGTCGGCCGGTAACTGTCCGGCGCGTTGCCCCGCTCCAGAAGATCGTTGTAGTCGGCGACCGGGATCTGGCGGAGCATGTCCGCGGCGGCCAGCGTCGCCGTGAACTGGCGGTCGATCTCGGCGAACAACCGCGGCAGGTCCCAGGTCGTGAAGTCCTCGCCGGGGGGCGCCGCGGTCTGCGTCCGCTGCAGGAACCGCCAGCGGTTCTGCTGGAAGTAGTGCCAGTACCAGTTCGCCAGGATCGCGTTCAGCACCGGCTTCATCTCGGCCGGGGCCTTCTCCATCTCGGCCTGCATCCGCGTGATCTTTTCCTCCGGCTTGTTCCCCTGGATGTTGCCCTCCAAGGCGATCCGTTTGCCGATCGCCTTGACCGCCTCGGCATAGGCCTTGTCCTGGATCGCCCCGTCGATGATCGGCTGGAGCTTCTCGATCGCCGTCTTGGGCAATCCCTTCTCGATCGCCTGGTCGACCTGGCGCCACAGTTCCTTCCGCGGCTGGGCCGCGCCGGCCAGGGCGGCACACATCGTGATCATCAGCATGCTCAGGGTCAGGCAACGTGTCATGGGGAAAATGTCCTTGGCAAGGGGTATGGCCAAGCCGGGGTCTGGTGCATTTTTCGGCTCATCAACCCCGTCTCGCGCAGACGCGCGGGCCGAAAACATGGACCTGACCCCCTCCCATCCGGGCAAGTACTCGACCGGGGTGTGAACGGTTACGCGCAAGTCTACCAGAAGCGGCGATCGCCCCCCCAGCGGCCTGGGGGCAGCGGTGGGACGGACCCGGCCCGTCGCAGCTCGATCCCGCGCCAGCCCTTGGACGATCCGGAGCCGGGTCTGGTTCCGAGCGTCTCGCCCGTGGTCTGCCTCCCGGCGGCCGCGGGGGCGGCGCGTTCCCCTGAATCGCCGAGCGTGTTCCTGGGAGATACGCGACGAGCGAACCAGCGTAGCACGAGACTGCGAGGGCGAGGCACGAGATTGCGAGGGCGAGGCACAAGATCGGGAGGGCGAGGCACAAGATCGGGAGGGCGAGGCACAAGATCGGGAGGGCGAGGCGCGACCGGCAGTAGTCCTCGCCGGCGCACTTCCTTGCCGTTGGCTTCTCGCCGCCGCCCCTCCCCGGCCGTTCGTTCCTCACGGCCGACCCTCCCGGAGGGAGGGTGAAGAATCCGATTCGCAACCTCTTCACCCTCCCTCTGGGAGGGTCGAAGGCGAGGCACGAGCCTTCGGGGAGGGCGAGGCGCGAGCGTTCGGGGAGGGCGAGGCGCGAGATTGGGAGGGCGAGGCGCGAGCGTTCGGGGAGGGCGAGGCTCCTGCCGAGCCGGCGCGTGCCACTGGATCTCGGCTCGGCGGGAGCCTCGCCCTCCCGGAAGCACGAAACCCTATTGGGCGCCGCCCGACAGTCGACTCGCCGCCGCGGGTGGCCCCGCATCCTCAGCCGGCACGCGCTAGCGTCCGGTTGGGACGTAACCGGGGGCTAGCGCCCTCCGGCTGATGGCAGCCAACGCCGGCGACGCGCGTAAAGCAGCGCCGCCAGGCCCGCCACGCCCCAGACCAGCACGCTTGCCGGCTCGGGCGTCACGAACAGCCGCAACGCAAACCGGCCGTCGCCGAGGTCCACGATCTCGTAAGCCCAGCCGCGATAGGGCGAACTGGTGAACTGGGCCATGCTCGTGTCGAGCGAGAAGTTCGGCCCGATCGTGATCATGTTGGCCACCAGCACATCGAAGAAGATGCCGGTCACGCCCGTCAGGCCGGGCTCGAAGTCGTCCAGCAGGTTGATCTTCAGCACCCCGTTCAGCGTGGCCGTGCCGCCCACGTCGTAGATGTCGTAGTCGCCCAGGAAGTTCCCCGCGATGTCGACCACGAACGTCCCGCCCGTCTGGTTGTAGTCGCCCGTGATCGTCATCGTGTCGGGCGAGTCGACACTGTTGATCAGCGTCCCGCCCGACTGGTTCAGGTCTCCGTCGAGCGTATCGACGTTCTCGAGGATGCCCCCGGCCAGGCTGAAACTGGCGCTCGGCGTCGAGACGTCGCTGCCGCCCAGGTCGACCGTGCCGCCCGTAATGCTGATCGCACCCCCCGCGGCGCTGGTGATGCCGCCGGGCAACATGGCCCCGCCCCCAATCACCAGGGTCCCCGTCCCCAGCTTGTCCAAATCGCCGCCCCCGCCGTTCACCAAGTTCCTTGTGACCGTCAATATCCCGCCGGTGACGTTGACACTGTTGCCGTCCACGTCCAGCGTATCGCCGATGCCGTTGATGGCACTGGTGCCGCTGCTGGTGATGGGCCCGCTGATGGTCAGCGTATCGGTGCCCGTGGTGCCGTTCACGGTGCCGCCGCTGAGCGTGAGCGAGGCGACCGTCTGGTCTTGCCCGTCGAGGTCCAGGATGCCCGGACCGTTGATCGTGACATTGGTGGTCGTGGGCAGACGGTCGCTGCCGCCAGCCAGCAGCAGCGTGCCGTCGTTGATCGTGGTCGCGCCCGCGTAGGTGTTGGCACCGCTGAGGGTCTGGGTGCCGGTGCCGGTCTTGGTCAGCGCGAGGGTCCCGCTAGAGTCGGTGATGACCCCGCTGAAATCGCCCGTGCCGCCGCCCGATCCGATTGTCAGCGTGAAGCTGGTTCCCGTAAACATGTCCACCGTGCCGGCGCCGGGGCTGACGCTTTGGAGGTTCCCCATGGTTTCGCCGTCGCCGCTTCCCGTCGGGGCGATGCGCAGGCGGGAACCGGTGTTGAAGAAGATGTCCGTGCTGTCGGGAACGGTGCGGTTGCCGAGGCTGTTGGCGACGCCGATCTGCAGGTCGGCGCTAGTGCTTAGCGTGATGTCGCCCACGAAATCGTTGGCTGCCCCGGCGGGCCGGTCGAAGACAATCCGGCGGTTGGCGGCAAAGGGCGAGGTGACGGTAACGTTGCCCGTGCCCGTGATCTGGCCGGCAAACGTCGTGCGGTCGCTCGAGCCCGCCTGCAGGGTCACGTCCTTGGCCAGCGTGAGCGTCCCGCCGAACTGGGTGTTGGAACCGGCCATGAAATTGGTGGTGCCGATCGTGGCAGTTCCGGTCCCCTGGTTCGCGACCGTGATGGTGTTGTTGATGGTTATCGGCGTCGTTGCCAGCAGCGACGTGTTGTTGGCCGCGGTGTTGGCGTCATTGATCGTCACCGGGCCGGTGCCCAGGGCAGCCGTCTTGGAAAGCTGGATGGTGCCTTGTGAGAGCGTGCTCGTGCCCGTATACGTGTTCGCGCCCCCACCGCTGAGCGTGAGCGTCCCGGTATCCGTCTTGATCAAGCCGCCGGCACCGGACAGGACGCCGGAAAGGGTGATGGTGTTGGCATTCGTGTCGAACGTGGTATCGCCCGTCAGCGTCATGTTCAAGGGGCTTGCCCAGCTTGTACCCGCCGCCAGGGTGCCCGTGCCGAGGCTGATCAGGTAAGAGGCGTTTGCGTCTGAGCTTCCCGTGCGAATGCCGTTGCCGAAGCCCGTTGTCGACGTTAACGTGACCGTACCCCCATTGAGCGTGAACGTGTCGGTACCCGCGGTATTGCCCCGGGCGTCCAGCACAATTGCCTGGGCGGAGACCGACGCCGTGCCGCTGACGGTCAAATTGCCGGTGCCATCCACTCCCAGGTAAATGACGCCATTCTGCTCGGCCGCAACAGCTTGATTGATTGTTGCCGTAGGAACTCCTGTAAGGTTGAGAGCACCGGCACTAATGTTGTAATTACTCGTTTCGGTGGGCCAGTGTCCCATGCGAAACAAACCGCTCACATTCACCGTTCCACCCGTCTGGTTGATCGTTCCAGGCTGACTCGTAGCTTCCCCGTTGGAGATGTTCGTTGCGTTGACCGTATGTGTATCCTTGACGTTCAACACGGCCGATCCGGATCCAGCGAGGCCGATATTGATGGTGGTGACAGTTGTCGTGCCGGCGCCGGCAAGTTCCAGGGTAGTGATAGCCGCAGCCGGCCCGCGTTCGATGCGAATTGTGCCGTAGCTGGCGGTGCCGGTAAGGATCTGCGTGCCGGTACCGTTATTGCCGCGCAGCGTGAGGTTGCCGCCGGTATCGGAACCGGAGAAGGTTTGCGTGGAGCCGAGATCAAGTGTGAACGTACCGCCGCCAGTAATGGTTCCCGCGCCAGAGAGTGCCGCTATGGCATCGCCGAAGCCGTTGCGGTCCAACGTGCCGCCGCTATTGATCGTGAGAATTTCGGCGTTGTTGATTGCATTGTTCTGGTCAAGCCGCAGGGTGCCGCCGCTGTTGACCACGATGCCCGTCGTGCCGGTGGGATTGAATGCATCGCCACCGAGGCCGCCGCCGATCCCGAAGATACCGGCGTTCACGGTCACGCCGCCCCCCGTGTAGGCGGCGCCGATCGTGAGCGTACCCGTGCCGTCCTTTGTGTAAGCGGTGGCCGCGCTGATCGTGGAGGTGATGCGCCCGGTCACGCCGGAGGCGACGTTGACCGAATCGCCGCTGAGTACGAGGGACGTGCCGCCAATGATGGTGATCGTGCCGCTTCCCTCCTCGAACAGGATCCCGTTCGGGTCGGGCGAGCCGCTGAGGGTCACCGTGAAGGGGCCAGTGCCGTCGGCGCCCGCGGAAAACACGGCCTGGTTGGTGTCCGCTCCGGTGAAGGTTGTCGTCGCACTGGCGCCCGTGGAGTCGGTTGTCCAGTTCGATGTAACCCCGACATCCCAGGTGCCGCCGAGGTTGCCGGACCCCGCCGTAGCGCCGTTGACGTCCCAGTAGAGTTGTCCCTGCGCCGATCCGCTGAGAGCTGCCGAGATCAAGAGCGCCGCGCCCGCAGCGAGCGTGCCCGTCCGCAAGCATCGCCCGGATCGCGGACCGTCGACCCTAAGGTGCCGTAGGCGCTGAACCTTGCACGACGACGTCGCCTGTGTACCTGACATTGTTGTTCCGCCCTCCGAGAAGACAGGTGCCAGCGGCGCAGAATTACCGGCAGCCGGCACACCCTTGAGGAAAAAGGCCAGTTTGAGACCACGGCGAAGCGCGGGCTCCGCCCCCGGCTCAAGCACTCAATACCCGCCTGCACGATAATCGAGTTATGCAAGCTTGGCAAGCATTTTTTTCAGTTATCGGTCCGGACCCCGCCCGGTGATACAAGGTAGAGCCCCCCGTGTTGGCCACGTGTCACCTCCCCACCTGGGGCAACCGTTCACGGGCCGGGGTCTGGTCCATTTTTCGGCCGACCAACTCGACCTTGCAGATCCGCGCTGGCCGAAAACATGGACCTGACCCCCTGGAATCACGACCCGCTGCCGCGGGTGGCCCAGCATCCTCAGCCGGGACGCGCTAGCGTCCGGTTCTGCCGCAACCGGGGGCTAGCGCCCTCCGGCTGATGACCGCCAACGGCGGGCGACAGGGGAGGGCGATAGGGGAGGCGACAGGGGACACCCATCCTCGCTCATGTTTGCAACCATTTCACCCTCCCTCCGGGAGGGTCGAAGGCGAGGCACGAGCCTTCGGGCAGGGCGAGGCACGAGATGGGCAGGGCGAGGCACGACCGGCAGTAGTCCTCGCCGGCGCACTTCCTTGCCGTTGGCTTCTCGCCGCCGCCCCTCCCCGGCCGTTCGTTCCTCACGGCCGACCCTCCCGGAGGGAGGGTGAAGAATCGGATTCGCAACCTCTTCACCCTCCCGGAGGGAGGGTGAAGAATCGGATTCGCAACCTCTTCACCCTCCCGGAGGGAGGGTGAAGAATCCGATTCGCTACCTCTTCACCCTCCCTCTGGGAGGGTCGAAGGCGAGGCACGAGCCTTCGGGCAGGGCGAGGCACGAGATGGGGAGGGCGAGGCTCCTGCCGAGCCGGCGCGGTAAGCCGGTTCTCGGCTCGGCGGGAGCCTCGCCCTCCCGCCTGCAAACGGCGCTGCCGCGGCTCGGCGGGAGCCTCGCCCTCCCGCCTGCAAACGGCGCTGCCGCGGCTCGGCGGGAGCCTCGCCCTCCCGCCTGCAAACGGCGCTGCCGCGGCTCGGCGGGAGCCTCGCCCTCCCGGACGCACGAAACCCGATACGGCGTGGCCCGGCGCCCGCTGCCGGACGGTTGCCTGCCGCGGCCGCGAGGGCGGCGCGTTCCCCTTGCGAATCGGCCAACGCGGGGGGATGATATGCTGCCGCCGGTCAACTTTGTCACATCATCGTCGTCTTTCGCTCCACGAAAGAGCGTACTTTCGCGGAGCGAAAGGCGACAATCCCAGGCGGGTGCGGCATCGCCCGGTCGCGGCCGTCCGGCAGGGTCACGGGATACCCTTGACCCGGGCCGTGCACGGATGCAAGGTGCACGAGGGCCTTTGGATCAGTGAGCGAGATTTCCCAGGTACAGTCGCAGCTGCCGCCGCCGGCGCGGACGGTTCGGCCCGCGTCGGGCCGGTTGAACTTCGCCGATTACGAGCCCGGCGATTTTTACGATGAGTTGATCGACCCCGAGGGCCGGCCCCGGCCCGGGGCCGAGTTGCTGGTCGAGAGGATCGCCTCGCTCGAGCCCGGCGAATTGCTGCGGCGGCAGGCCACGGCCGAACGGTCGCTGTTCCGCATGGGCATCACGTTCAATGTCTATGGCGATGCCCAGGGAACGGAGAAGGTCTTTCCTTTCGACGTCGTCCCGCGGATCGTCGCGGCCCCGGAATGGGACCGGATCGAACGGGGGCTGAAGCAGCGCATCACGGCCCTCAACCTGTTCCTCGGCGACGTCTACCACCAGCGGCGGATCGTGAAGGACCGCGTGGTGCCGGAGGAGTTGGTGCTGGGGGCCCGCAGCTACCGCCGCGTCTGCAAGGGGCTCAAGCCGCCGCGGGGAATCTGGTGCCACGTGACCGGCACCGACCTGGTCCGCGACCGCAACGGGGAGATCTATGTGCTGGAGGACAACCTCCGCTGCCCGTCCGGGGTCTCGTACGTGCTGCAGAACCGGCAGGTCATGAAGCGCCATTTCCCGCAGATCTTCCAGGCCTCGCGGGTGCGTCCCGTGATCGACTATCCCAGCCGCCTGCTGCGGACGCTGGAGCACCTGGCGCCGGCCGGCGTAGCCACGCCCGTGGTGGTGGTCCTGACGCCCGGCGTGTTCAACTCCGCCTATTACGAACACTCGTTCCTGGCCCAGCAGATGGGGGTCGAACTGGTCGAGGGCCGCGACCTGGTGGTCCGCGACGGGTACGTCTACATGCGGACCACGTCCGGCTTCCAGCGGGTCCACGTGATCTACCGGCGGATCGACGACGACTTCCTGGATCCGCAGGTGTTTCGCCCCGACTCGATCCTGGGGGTGCCCGGCCTGATCGATGCCTACCGCCGCGGGCACGTGGGGCTGGCCAACGCCCCGGGCACCGGCGTGGCCGACGACAAGGTGATCTACGCCTACGTGGAAAAGATCATCCGTTACTACCTGGACCAGGAGGCGATCCTGCCGAACGTGCCGACTTACGTCTGCGCGGTCGAGCAGGAGCGTCGGCACGTGCTGGCGAACCTGGACAAGCTGGTCGTCAAGGCGGCCAACGAGTCCGGGGGCTACGGGATGCTGGTCGGTCCCCACGCCTCGGCCGCCGAGCGGGAGAAGTTCGCCGAGTTGATCCAAAAGGAGCCGCGGAACTACATTGCTCAGCCAACGCTGTCGCTCTCCCGCGTGCCGACGATTGTCGACGACCATTTCGAGGGGCGGCACGTCGATCTCCGCCCGTATATCCTCTACGGCCAGGACGTGTTTGTCCTGCCCGGCGGCCTGACTCGCGTCGCCCTGAAGAAGGGCTCGCTGGTCGTCAACTCGTCCCAGGGAGGCGGCAGCAAGGATACCTGGGTGATCGCCGGCGACGTCCAGCCGTCGGCCGCCGGCAACCATTAACCGGGATAGTTCAGCAACCGCCGGGGGGCAAACAGGGTTGGCGTGATTCCGGGAGGGCGAGGCGTCTGGGAGGGCGAGGCTCCCGCCGAGCCGCTGGGCCTGGGAGGGCGAGGCTCCCGCCGAGCCGCCGGCTCAGCAGGAGCTTCGCCCTCCCAAGGAAGCTGCGCCCTCCCGAGGGAGCCGCTGGCTCAGCAGGAGCTTCGCCCTCCCAAGGGAGCTTCGCCCTCCCGAGGGAGCTTCGCCCTCCCGAGGGAGCTTCGCCCTCCCAAGGGAGCTTCGCCCTCCCACGATCGTGCAGCTCTGAACAGCACGCGGTTGCCGCCACGGCTGCATCCACCGGACGCGAGCGCGGCTCGGCGAAAATGCGCCGCGGGCTGACCCCGCGCGCCGCCAGGGGAAGGTCAAAGATGTTGAGCCGCGTCGCCGATTCGATGTACTGGATGAGCCGCTACGTGGAGCGGGCCGAGAACCTGGCGCGGTTCGTGGACGTCACGTTCAGCTTGCTGCTCGACCTGCCCGCGGGGTCGGAAGGGCAGTGGCAGCCGCTGGTCAGTGTCACGGGCGACCAGGATTGGTTTCGCGCGCGGTACGGCGAGGCCACGCAGGAGAACGTGGTTCGTTTCCTCAGCTGCGACCCGGACTATCCCAACTCGATCCTCCTCTGCGTGACCCACGCCCGGGAAAACGCCCGCAGCATCCGGGAAACGATCTCCTCGGAGATGTGGGAGCACCTGAACAACTTCTACTTCCTGGTGCGGGACGCCGCGGACCGGCAGAAGATCGAGGATGCCCCGCAGGAGTTTCTCCAGGAAGTCCGCATGTTCAGTCATCTTTTCAAGGGGATCACCGACGGGACGATGTCCCACGGCGAAGGCTGGCAGTTCGCCCGCCTCGGGCGGCTGATCGAACGGGCGGACAAGACGTCCCGCATCCTGGATGTGAAGTACTTCACGCTCCTGCCCGCCGCGGAGGACACGGTCAGCCAGTTTGAGGAGCTGCAGTGGTCCGCGGTGCTGCGGTCGGTGAGCGGCTTCGAGATGTTCCGCAAGCGGCATCGCGGCATCACGCCGGAGCGCGTGGTCGGATACCTGATCCTGGATCGCCTCTTCCCTCGCGCGATCATGCACTGCGTCAACGCCGTGGACGAGTCGCTGCACGCGATTTCCGGAGCTCCGCCCGGCACCTACTGGAACCTCGCCGAGAAACGGGCCGGGATGCTGCGGAGCAAGCTGGCCTATGCCCACGTGAGCGAAATCATCGCCGGCGGGTTGCACCCGTTCCTGGACGAGCTGCAAACGAAGCTGAACGGGATCGACAACGCCGTCTACCAGACCTTCATTGCCCTGCAGAGCGATTCGTCGTTGGCCCGCCCCTGAGGCCCGTCGTCCGCGGGCGGGGTCGGGTCCATTTTTCGGCGCACACGCGGTGCCCTGCCGATGTAACCGTTCACAGCCCGGTGGAGGATTTTGCCTGGAACGGCCGCGCGCCAACCAGGGCTGCACGATATTTTGGGGGGAGGGCGAGGCTCCCGCCGAGCCGGCGCGTTGAGCGGCGCTTCGGCTCGGCGGGAGCCACGCCCTCCCAGAATCACGACGGGGTGCGCCCCAAGGGGTCAGGTCCATGTTTTCGGCCAGCGCGTATCCGCGAGGTCGAGTTTGTCGGCCGAAAAATGGACCAGACCCCGACCCGTGAACGGTTAGCACGACGCCGTGTTTCGGAACCGCCTCACGGGCTGCTCCCGCCGCCGCGTCACGACGACGCCGGCTTCCACTCGGGGATGCCGGTCGCCTCCAGCTGCTGCCGGTACAGCTCGTGAAACGGCCGGGTGGGCGCGAGCGGCACGGCCTCGTTGACCAGCCGCGGCCGTATTTCCTGCCACCACGCCTGGTAGGCCTCCTTCATCCGCTCCGCCACCTCGGGGTGTTGCTCGATCACGTTGACCTTCTGGCCAGGATCATGGTCCAGGTCGTACAGGGCCCGCTGGCCGACCAATCGAAATCGCTGATTGCGCACGGAAAAATTCCGCCACTGGTAGTCATCAGGGTTGTCGCCCTTGGGCCAGCGTGCGACGTGGGTAAACAGAAAGCGGTCGGGCCAGTCGGCCGTGGGGTTCTCGACGAGCGGCAGCAGGTTGCGTCCTTCCACCTGTGCCTTGGGCCACTCGGCACCGGCCAGGGCCGCGAGCGTCGGCAGGATGTCGAGATGCGCCGCGAGGCGGTCGATGTCGCGTCCGGGCCGGATGCGGCCGTCCCAGCGCACCAAGAACGGCACCCGGACTCCTCCCTCGTCGGGGCTGCCCTTCAAGCCCTTCATGCCGGCGTTGTAGAACCGCAGCGGCGTCCCGTCCGGGGCGTGCCCCAGCACACCGTGCCCCGCCCCGCCGCCGGTCATCCCGTTGTCGGACATGAAGACCAGCACCGTATGGGAAAGCAGGCCCCACGCGTCCAACTGGTCGACCAGGCGGCCGACGTTCTGGTCGATGTTCTCGATCATCCCGTAGAACCCGGCTGTCTCCTTGCCGAATCCCAGCTCGGTGAACCGCCGCGCGCTCGACTTGGGAGCGTGATACGGCCCATGGGGTGCGTTCGGGGCGACATAGGCGAAGAAAGGGGCGTCCCGGTCCTTGACCTGCCGGATCCAATCGAGGGCAGCCGAGAAGAAGACATCGGTGCAGAACCCGCGGGTCTTCACGAACGATCCGTTGTGCCGGATGACCGGGTCAAAGTACCCGTTGTGCGGGGCGTCGGCGCAGCTCCCCGGGTAAACCTGGCCGATCCCCCCTCCGCCGTGGATGAACGCCTCGTCGAAACCGCGGCGATGTGGCTGGTAGGGCTCTTCGTCACCCAGGTGCCACTTGCCGAAGATGCCGCTCGTGTAGCCGGCGGATTTCAGCACCTGCGGGAGCGTCGCGGCGTCCAGGGCCAGCCGCTCCCGTTCGAGGATCGTGTGCGTGACTCCATTTTTCATTTCGTGCCGGCCGGTCAACAGGGCCGCCCGCGTCGGCGAGCAGGTGGGGCTGACATAGAAGCGGGTGAAGCGGACGCTGGCGTCGTACAACTGGTCCAACCGCGGGGTCTGGAGCCACGGGTGACCATGCCGGCCGAGCGGCGGAAATCCCTGGTCGTCGGTGATGATCAACACGATGTTCGGCCGCGAACCGGCCAGCGGGCGGGCGGCGTCGTTGGCCGCCGCGGCGACGGTGAGGATCAGGCTCAATCCGCCACCGAACCAGATGGGCTTCATGAGATGGCCTCACGATTCTTCGCCGGGTAATCCGGGGCGCTCGGGGGTCCGTAACCGTTCACAGGCCGGGGTCTGGCTCATTTTTCGGCGGGAAGATCGCGGGGCGCCGTGGGCCGCTGCCGCCGAAAAATGTGCCTGACCCCTTGGGGTGCAGCAGGTCTGGCGTCCATTGCGTGAACGGTTACGGGGGCCCCGGTCGACTATCGACACTAAGGCGCTGCAAGACAATTACCTGCCGGTTTTGTGGATCAGCCGCCGGGCGCTAGCCCGCGGTTTTCGTGCTCCAACCGTGGGCTAGCGCCCGGCGGCTGATGAGTGATTTCGGCAACTTA
>Ga0209398_1000847_pt1 | contig 17370 bp, 12 predicted proteins | sample AshMeaBigSpring_FD_184125 | JGI IMG/M metagenome (GOLD analysis project Ga0209398, IMG submission 184125) | Groundwater microbial communities from Big Spring, Nevada to study Microbial Dark Matter (Phase II) - Ash Meadows Big Spring (SPAdes)... | ecosystem: Environmental > Aquatic > Deep... | reverse complement strand
TGCCAAAATCAATTATATTCTTATCTTTTGAAAAAATCAAATTTTTATAAATGGGTTTGTAACCTTGAAACGAGAAAAGAATAATGTACGATCCATTTGCAACATCTTTTATTTCAAATGATCCATCTTCTTTCGATAAAGCATATACTTCAGCTGTAGAATCTTTTGCATCTAAAATGCTAATCGTAGCATCTTTTAAAGGTTGTTTAGCAATGCTATCAATTAATTTACCTTTTACAGTAGTTGTTTGGTTGTAAGCAGCAAGAATAATAAATACAGAAAGCAGCGTTAGTAAACTTTTTTTAATAAGCATAATTTAGTTTGTATGGTAAAACTATTTGCATTACATAGCAATGTTGTAGACACATTCATTCAACGGTAGGTTTAATTGATTGTTGGTGATATGGTGAAAAAAATCGGTGAATAAATGTGTATTTTACACTTAAAATATTTTTTTGGGTGTTTACTTGATTTTTTGAATAAGTTAATAGAATAATTACTTTCGAACAAATGATTCTAAAATCAACTAACTCATTGTGAAATTAGATGCTATTGATGCTTTACTTACTCCTGTTTCTATTTCTGATAAGCAGCAATTATTACTTTATGTGCCTGATATTCAAGCAGTACAAATTGAATACAATAAACAAATCCAAACGGATGATTCTATCGTTTTTCCTTTTTGGGCAAAAATTTGGGATTCTTCAATTGCATTAGCCGATTTTTTACAAAAAAATTGGGTTCTCATTCAGCAAAAAAAGGTGTTAGAATTGACTGCAGGTTTGGGTTTGCCTTCATTTATAGCTTCAGCACATGCAAAGCATGTAATTTGCTCTGATTATGTTCAAGCACCATTGTTTTTTGTTGATAAAACCATTGAGTATCACCGTTTTGAAAATATTACAACACAAATTATTGATTGCACCAACGTTCCAAAAGAGCTAGAAGTAGATGTAGTGTTAATGAGCGATATTCAATACAAACCTGAACTATTTGCTGGAATTTTACAGACGATTCAATATTATTTGTCAAAAGGTGTTACCATCATTATTACAACTCCACAACGAATTATGGCAAAGGAATTCGGCAATGCCATTCAACCGTTCATAGTTCATAGCGAACATTATCAACTACTAGCAAAAGAAACCACCATTCAATTATGGGTTTTAAAAAAGTGGGTATAGAAAAATGAGAAGACTATACGTCAATAGCAATTAATTTAAAAGTGTTGCTCCATCCATCGTAAGTAAAACTGCAATATTTCAATACATCTCTACCAATTACGCCATCGTAAGGTGAGTTGTTGTAATTACCTTCAACCACATCAATAGGCATGGCTCGTTCACCAAAAATGGGTAAGTACAAAATACAACGATACAATTTTACATCATGCATACCACCAACACCATCTACTTGAGCATTCCCCTTGTATCGTTTTAATTTTAAACGCTGAATAAACGAAGTGTCTAATCCAGAAATATTAGAACCTGTATCAATCAATAACTTAACACTACAATACGCATCGTTGCCATTGTTATTTTTAATTGAGATAAAAGTTTTATCGTTTGTGTGAATTTCTGCTTCAATAATCGGCCCATCATCTAGTAGGGTAGGAAGCGTAAATTGTAAGCCTTTCATGCTGTGAAAATAATAAAAAAATACAACGTAACTCGTTGATTTTTAGTTGTTCATATATTTATTCCATATGGCTTTGAGTACTTAAACAAAAAATGGTTTAAGTTTATATTTTGTGTGATTTCTTTAACATTGAACATAAAATAATTCATAAAATGAAAAATTAATTAAAGAGACATTTTGAGATTTTTATTTTAATTAGAAGTGGAGAACATGGAAAATGATAGAATTAAACTGTACTGTTTTAGCTAGCCAATTGCTGAAAACAAAAATGTTTCAACTAAAAAAGTCTTACAATAATTTATTTTTTTTATCTTCCATTCTTATTATTAAAAACTAACGAGTTATGATTAAATTACAAGTAATTGGAAATTTGGGAAAAGATGCAATCGTAAACGCTGTAAATAGTAAAAACGTAATCAATTTTACTGTTGCCCATACTGAAAAATACAAAGACGCTCAAGGTGTACAAAAAGATAGAACCACTTGGGTTGATTGTGCATATTGGACAGATAGAACAGCCATTGCTCCTTATTTAAAAAAAGGAACTATGGTATATGTAGAAGGAACACCAGATATTAGAACCTACACTACTCAAGACGGTAGAAATGGAGCTTCTTTAACCCTTAGAATAGCGAATATTCAGTTATTAGGTGGTAGAAATGCAGACGGTGAAGCACCTGTTTCTAGCAATAATTATCAACAAGCTGCTGCACCTCAACAATCTTATACATCGGCTCCAGCAGCTTCAAGCATGTCTGAGCCTTTAGATGATTTACCGTTTTAGTTTTTTGTTTTATTGTTTTGTTTTTTTGTTTAAGGCTATCTGAATAGGATAGCCTTTTTTATTGCTTGTTGTTTTCAAATGCAATCACCCATTTTTCAATATCTTGTTTGGTTACAGGCTTGGGAATATTATTGATATTTATTACCACAAGCATTCCTTTTTTTTCTTCAGTCTGTAAAAAGGCATTTACCAAGTTTAGCTGATGGCTTATTTCTAATTTACCCGTTGTATTATTCCAAATTTCTTTCGCACACAAACAACCTAAAGTAGGTGTGAATGGATAAAATGATTTTTCCTTAAATAATTCTGCATCAATGGTTGTTCCGTGTGCAATAATTTCTGTTCTCCCAATTTTTCCTGCAAAAAATGATTCATATATGGGTACATAATTTTGCCAACTTTTTGGTAATAGTTGTTTGTAATCAGTTGTTGATGGATTGTTTTTATAGAATAAACTATCATTTTCAAAAGGCATCAATAACTGTAAATTGGGTGTTGGACCGATAAATAAATTGGTAGAAACATCAATTCCCTGAATAGAAAAAATACCTTGTGGTGTACTGCCATTGGTAATAAAAAATGGTAAATCACTTGCAGAACGAGCCAACTGTTCAAACACCAATAAATTTCCTTGTTTATCTCTTGCAAATTGTCCATTTTCTAATTGAATAATTGCTAATCCTGCATAATTTCTATTCCATCTTTGAAAAGAATAAACCGTTTTAATTCCTTTATTTTTTTGTTGAATAAACCAATCTTTTACAGCTGGAAGTAATTGTGTTGTTTTAGTTTCTTTTGTTTGAATATGTTGGTTTAGCTGAATAATCATTTCCTCATTCTTCCAATCATTTGTTCTTTGTTGTAAAATGGATATGTATTTACTCTTTTTTGCATGTAGAATGGCAGCTCTTTGTAAATAAACGATTTGCATAGCAAATAATTTCGGTATTGTTTCTTTCTGCGAAAGCTGCTCAATTGGTTGTACAAATTGAAATGGATAATTTGCATAAATGGCTTCTAACAAAGAACGTTTGGTAGATGGTTGTAAAAGTGTATAGTTTTTTAGTAAAGAAGTAAAACCTTTTTGTACAATAGGTTTATTAATTAAAAATTGGCTAATTGCCCAACAAGCTTCTTCATATTGATGTTCTAAAGCGGTATCAAATGGTTGATTAAAAACAACGTCAATCGTTTTTACGTATAAATTTTGAATTAAATCGGTTCTTCTTTTTTTTAATACAAAATGGCTATAAATACTATCTTTCGAAAATTGAGAATACACCAATTCTGTAGTTAAAAGGCAGATTAAAAAGCAAACTATTTTCATTTGCTAAAAATAAATGCTTCTTTCAGCTTAAAATTAAAAATCTTAGCAGCAGAACAATAGATTTGCAAACATTTATTGTTTCAGCCTATGTCTACCACACATTTTTCATATCAACATTTATTTCATTTTACGCATTCTGTTTTTCTAAAAATGGGGTGTTCAGATGTTCATGCAACAACTGCAACAACTGCTTTGCTTTCTGCCGATATCAGAGGTATTGATAGTCATGGTGTAGCAAGATTAAGCGGTTATGTTCGTTTATGGAAAGCAGGTAGAATAAACGCTACGCCTAATATTCGTATTGTTCATGAAACACCTTCAACGGCTGTGGTAGATGGAGATGCAGGTTTGGGTTTGGTAGTTGCTCCTTTTGCTATGGAAGTAGCCATGAAAAAAGCAGAAGTGGTAGGTACAGGTTGGGTAAGTGTAAAAAATAGTAATCATTTTGGTATTGCAGGTTATCATGCCATGATGGCTTTAGAAAAAGACATGATTGGTATGGCAATGACGAATGCTAGTGCTTTGGTGGCACCAACATTTAGTACTGAAAAAATGTTAGGAACAAATCCAATTGCAGTAGCTATTCCAGCTCAGAATCAACCTCCTTTTGTTGCTGATTTTGCAACTACAACAGCAGCAAACGGAAAACTAGAAATATTGCAGCGAAAAAATGCGGATACGCCTGTTGGTTGGGTACAAGATATTGCTGGTAATTCTTCTACAGATGCCAATATTTTAAAGAAGAATGGAGCTTTACTTCCATTAGGAAGTGATAGAGAACATGGCAGCCATAAAGGATATGCATTAGGAAGTATTGTAGACATATTTAGTGCAGTTTTAAGTGGTGCAAGTTATGGTCCATGGGCTCCTCCGTTTCCTGCATATATTCCTATGCCAGCAAATATGCCAGGTGAAGGTTTGGGACATTTTTTAGGAGCCATGCGTATTGATGCTTTTAGGCCTGCTGAAGAATTTAAGCAACACATGGATAATTGGATTTCTAGGTTTAGAAATGCAACACCAATTGAAGGTTATGAACGTGTATTGATTCCTGGAGATCCAGAAAGAGAAATAGAATCTATTCGTATGCAAGAAGGAATTCCATTGTTAGCATCTGTTGTAAACGATTTGCAATCTATAGCAACATCAATGGGAGTAGAGTGGTAGTTGATAATTTATTTTGTTGAATACAAAATAAAGGTTAACTTACTTTTCTAAAACGATTGCTATATGATTAAATTCAATGAACTTAAAATCGGCGATTTTGTGAATGCCGAATACGAAGGTCAGCTTTGGTCTGGCGAAATTGTACGTTTAAACAAAGATGAAAAACAAGTCTGTGTGCTTACAGCCGTACAAGAATTTTGGTTTACAACCGAACATTTGTTTCCAATTCCATTAAATGAGGAAGCTCTACTTGACTTAAGTTTTACAAAACAAGAAAAAGAAGACGGTAGTGTAAAATACATGAAAGGTGCATTTAGAATTGTAACCCCAACTGTAGGCGATTTTTCTAAATTAGAGATTTGGTATAGAGAAGATAGACGCCATCATCCAAATGTGCATTTTGTGCATCAATTGCAAAATCATTATTTAGACATGACTAAAATTCATTTAACTAGAGAGATGGTATAATCATTTCTATACATAAAAAAGCCTGTAGAACGAAATTTTACAGGCTTTTTTGCTTTTTGTTATCTAAAATTTTCAAAATTTATTTCCTCCTCGTTGAGTCTCTTTCAACAATAATTGGATTGAGTACAATTGATTCGATTTTGGCGTAAATGTTTTTTCTATCTTTTAGTTTTAGAAAAAGGTTTGCTGCTTCTTCACCCATGTGTACCGTTTGTTGATCGATAGTTGACAAAGAAGGAGAAATGTATTGACTAAACGATTCGTTTGCAAAACCAATAATGCCAACCTCTTTCGGAATTTTAATATTTGCTTCTTTAAGCATTTGCATGGCACCTAAAGCAGTAAAGTCTTCTACACAAAAAACGGCATCAATTTTTTCATTATTTTCTAATAAATATTTCATTCCTTCTCTACCACTCTCAATCGAGTTTTTTCCATGAAAAACCATTGAATCATGATATTCCATGTTATACGATTTAAGAGCATCTAAATAGCCTTTTAAACGATCTCCAAAAATTTGAACGTGTTGTAAACCTGCAATATGACAAATATTCTTGTATCCTTTTTTAATTAAATGTTCTGTAGCAATGTAGCCTCCTGTATAGTCATCTATTTTCACTGTATGCACACCTAAAGATTCTTCAGCTCGGTCAAATAATATAAGCGGTATATTTCTATTTTTTATTTCAGCGTAGTGTTCGTAATGTGTTGTTTCTTTTGCAATTGAAGCAATGATGCCATCTACATTTGCATGTAAAAAAGTATCAATGCCCTTCATTTCATATTCAATAGATTCATTCGATTGAAATAAAAGCAGATTGTAGCCCATTGGATTGATAATTTTTTCTATCCCATGAACCACAGAACCAAAGAAGTTTTTTTCTGCACTCGGAATTATCACACCAATTACATGGCTTTTACCTGTTTTTAATGAAAGGGCAATTTTGTTTTGTTGGTAATCGAGTTTTGCAGCCGTTTTTCTAACTAATTCTTTTGTAGCCTCACTCATGGCTGGGTGGTTACTTAAGGCTTTCGAAACCGCAGATACGGTTAAATTTAATTCGTTAGCAACATCTTTTAAAGTAGCCCTTCTAAACATGCATTCGTAGATTTTGATAAATGTAAATTCAAATAGGTAAAAAAAAAAATTATTAAAAGTTTGGTGGTATGAAAATTAGTTTTACTTTTATTCAATCGTTTGAAATATTAAATGAAAGATTGTTCATCATTCTACGAAAACGATTGCAAACTAATTACTTATTTTTTAACAAAACACACGCCTTATGAACCAAAGAAAGCTACTCTTTTTATTTCTATCGTTGGCATTAACAAGTATTCATTTTGTAAATGCTCAGACAACAACTTATTACACACAGGGTAATATTACTATTACAAATACAAGTGGAATAACAGTTACAGCAGGGAAATTATATAGTGCACCTACAGGCGGTACTGAAATTACAAATATTCCAACTGCAAATTTGGCAACTACTGAAATTGTTGTAGGTCATACAGTTACAGCAACTACAGCCATTTCAATCGGTTATTTAACATTTAACAATGGTACTTTAATTACTGCTAGTACAGGATCAAATACAAATGTTATTGTTACTGTTAGATTAACGGGTACAGGTAGTATTTCTCAAAGTGTTGCCAATAACCGTCTAGCAATTAATCCTGGTGCTACTATAAACAATGCTAGTTTGTCTACATCTGGTAGTCAAGCAGCAACTATTTCCTTATTAGGAAGTAGTCCGGCAACTTATACAATCAGTGGTACGTGTGTGTTACCTGGTTTGCAGGCAAATGCCACGGGTAGTCCAGCGAATATTACGGTTGCTTTATCTTCTAATACGTTTCTAACTTCAAATTTTGCTAGTTTTAGTACTTCTAAAGTTTTAAGTACACCCAATGATTCTAGTGTTAAAATATATGTGCCATCATCGGGAACTTTGTTTTTTTCAGGTGGTAATGGATATCTATCTAAACTTACAGGAAGCAGTTTTAATTTAGGAACTAGTGGACATATACAAAATATTACTGTTTATGACAGTTTAAATGTTTTATCAGGAGCATTAACGGTTAATACTTCTACAACACTTACCTTAGGTAGCAGAGCGGTAGCAGGTTTTGCAACTACAGCATCCTTACTCATTAATGCCTCTTCTACAGTTGATTTTAATAATCGTCCAGTTACCCTAAGATCGGCTTCAACAGGAACAGCAAGAATTCAGGCTATTGCAGGTACATTAAATAACGCTACAAATGTTACACAACAAGTTTTTATACCAAGTAATTTTAGAGCTTTTCGTTTGCTTGGTCATCCACTCAGTACTTCTGTTCCCTTATCTAGTTTAACATCATCCATTGATATAACAGGAAGCGGTGGAGCTGCAAATGGTTTTACTACTACTGCTAATAACAATCCATCAGCATTTTATTTTGATAACACAAAGCCAATTGCAACCGCTTGGACACCTTTTACAAACACTAGCTCCACCATTGCTAAATGGCAAGGATTTAGAGTGCTAATACGTGGAGCAAAAGGTGAAGGATTGAATGGAGAAATCCCTGTAACTAGTGGTGCTACTTCTGGTCAATATGTACCTTCTGCTGTTACATTAGCATATACAGGAACAATTAATCAAGGTTCTCAAATTATTCCAATTGTTCCAACAGATGCGGTAGATTCTTTCGTTTTAGTTGCAAATCCATTTCCAAGTCCAATCTCTTTAAATTTAATAACGCCGTCTGCCAATATTGCATCAACATATTATATTTGGAATCCCCAAAGTTGGACATCTAGTCAGAAAGGTAACTGGGTAAATCTTGCTTTTACAACCCCTAACGTTTTACCTACTGGTGCTGCCTTTTTTGTTAAGACTACCGATGGGGTTGCTGGTAGTTTAACCATTGCTGAAACGAATAAATCAGGTTCAGCTGTTACAAACACCGTTTTATCAGAAAACAATAATGAAAATTTACTTTTGCATGTTAAAGAAGAGGGGGTACTAGTTGACCAATTTGAGTTGAATTTAAACCAAGCAGCACAATTAGAACTTGATAAATATGATGGTGAAAAAATGCTGAACAGTGGCGTAAATATCTTTAGTTTAACTGCTAATAAGAAAAAATTAAGTATCGATAATAGACCATTTTCTACTAATGAAATACCCCTATCTTTTACTAGTAGAACTTATTCAAATTTTACTTTCTCTGTAGGTGGATTTAATTTTTTAGCTGGAAAACAAATCTTTTTGTCAGACAAATATTTAAATACATTAACTGAACTAAAAAGTGGAATAGATTATCAGTTTTCAGTTAATGCAGATGTTGCCTCTCAGGGTGAGCGATTTGCTTTACTTACAAAAGCTAGTGAAATTACTAATCCATTAGATATATCAAACCTTGGTTTAAAAGCAACATTATTAAATAATTTTTCGAGTAATCAATTCGCTGTACGTATTTCAAATGCAATTGATGGTAAAGTAAGTGTTAAATTATTTAATACGGCTGGACGGTTAGTGCAAACAAGTAATCTAAATGCTGCAAATGATGTAGTGAATATAGATGCCACTCGATTAAGTTCAGGTTTATATTTAATACAAGTGCAAAGTGGTAATGAATCTATCATTTTAAAAGCAATGAAAAACCCATAAAGCAAGCAATCTGGGTGAGGCAAACATGAAGAGTGCCTCATTAGTAGTGCACTCTTCTTTTTTAATTTTAATACAACTAATCATGAAAAAAAATACAATAATTCAAATATTTTCTCTCATACTTTTTATGACTTTACCAATGTTTTTGTTGGCACAGCCGGGTTTTGATGACGATGTTTCTGATGTTCCTGTAGATGGAGGATTAAGTTTGTTAGTAGCAGCCGGAGTAGGATATGGGGCAAAGCGATTAAAAGCAATGAAAAAAAACGTGAATAAAAACTGATAATTTTTCTCATTACTTACTATATTTATTTAAACGATTGAAATTTTAGCTTATGAAAACAAATTATTTTATGTTTTTAAAAGAGGCAATGGTAAAATTGGTTTTTACCACTTTTGCAATTAGATATTTTAAACCTGCCTTTGTATTATCAGTTTGTTGCACTACTTTTTTTATGTCAACTTCAATTCTTGCCCAAAATCTAGCAGTTTCTGGCAATGTAACTAACGATAAAGGCGTTGGTTTAGAAGGAGTAACCATTAGGGTTAAAGGAACTTCTACAATATCAAAATCTGACGCAAAAGGTAATTTTACTATTAAAGCATCAGTTGGGCAAACTTTACAGTTTTCATCAGTTTCATATAACGATTATGAAGTTATTGTAAAAGATGCTAAAAGTATTTCTGTTAATTTATCTGTAAAAGCAGATGAACAAGATGAAGTTATTGTAGTAGGATTTATCGCTCAAAAAAGACCAGATGTTTCAAACGCAGTTTCAACTGTTGCCCCCAAAAACGCAGATAAAGGTGGTTACTCCAACTTTCAACAAATACTAGGCGGTCGAGCTGCAGGGGTAAATGTGATGGAAAATAACTCAGAGCCTGGCGGAGGTATTAGTATCGAGATAAGAGGTGTAAGTTCCATTACGGGATCTACACAGCCACTATATGTAATTGATGGTGTGCCTATCGAGCAACCTAATTTAAACTTAAATGCGAGTGTAAACATAAGCAGTTGGTATGGTAACAATTTAACTGCCAACCCTTTATCTATGTTGAATCCCAACGATATAGAAAATATTGAAATTTTAAAAGATGCAGCTGCAACCTCATTATACGGATCTAGAGGTGCTAATGGAGTAGTGGTAATAACTACAAAATCTGGTAAAGTTGGAAAAGCAAAAATTAGTTTCAATTTCAACCAGTCGGTAAATAACCCTCAACGTAAAGTTGAAATGTTGGGTGCACAAGATTATGCAAATTATGTAAATGAGGCTTGGAACTACAGAAAACTTCTAGGTTTAGCTTTACAAAGTACAGACACACCTTATTATGCTAAAGAAATCCCATTGTTAAAAACATATGATCATCAAGAAGATTTAGCGGCATCGGCTATTACGAGAGATGCTTCTGTAAGTATTAGTGGTGGTGCAATTAGTGGAGCCAAATATTATGTTTCTGGTCAATATTTCGATCAACAAGGTATTATTCCTGGAACCTATTTGAAAAGATATTCAGGCAAAATAAATTATGAAGTTCCTTTAACGCAAAAGTTACAATTAAACGTAAACATAGGAGTGACTGCAACTGACAGGTTTGGGTCACCAACGCAAACACTCGTTTCAAGAGCAATTAGCTGGGCTCCTACATCTCCATTATTAAATCCTGATGGTGGTTTTAATAGAATTAGTGATTTTAGATACGGTTATGGTGATGGGTTATTTAACGATCCTCAGTATGGCAACGTTTATTATAATGCCAGAATTCCTGTTTCCTTAATTCAAACAGTATTGAGAAATGGCGATGCAATGGGAAATAGTGGAAGTTTGAATCCTTTATTGTTTACTTCTGCTAGAGGTGTTAGAAATGCAAACACTTCTACTCAAATTCTAGGTATGGCCAGTCTTACTTATAAGTTTAATTCTAAGTTAAGTTTGGTAGGTAAAATAAGTATTAATCAATTTAATTCTTTGTTACAAACGTATGTACCAATTACCATTCCTTTAGTTTTTAGTAACTATAGAGGCGAAGCTGCATCAGGGAATTCACAAAACAATAGTGTTTTGTATCAATTAAATCTAAACTACAAAACAAAGTTTGGTCAGCATCATGCATTCAACGCTGCTTTGGTAGCTTCTGCTGAAAAGTTTGTACAAAAATATCAACGTTTGGTTGTAGGTGGTTTTGTTTCAGATATTGTTGGTTACAATGCTTTACAAGCTGCTACTCCACAAAACATATCTTCAACTTATGCTGCTAATCAGTTAGTATCTTCTATTTTACAATTAAACTACATTTATAAAGGTAAGTTGGTTACCAATCTTGCAACAAGATATGATGGTAGTTCAAAATTTGCACCAGGTAATCAATTCGGTTTTTTCCCATCTGCTAGTATAGCTTGGAAAATAGAGCAAGAAAAATGGTTCCGTTCTATTAAACACATCGTGAATGAGGCAAAGCTTAGATCAAGTTGGGGATTAGTAGGAAATCAAGGTATTGGTGCATATCAAACACAGTATACTCTATCATCAAATCAAGTAGTTTGGGGTAATAACTTCAGTCAAATCGGTTTTTCTCCTAATAGATTAGCAAATCCATATTTAAAATGGGAGTCTACTAGTTCTGCAAACGTAGCTCTCGATTTAAGTTTCTTCAAAAGCAAGTTATACATTACGGTAGATGCTTATCAAAAAACAACAAGAGATTTATTGTTTAATGTAAGAACGCCTGGTACATCTGGATCTTCTACAATCCAAGATAATATTGCCACACTTAGAAATCAGGGTATTGAAATTACGCTTGGGGGAAGAATTTTGAATACCAAAAATATTCGTTGGGATATTCAAGGTAACGTTTCTTTCAATAACAATAAAGTTATTAAACTACGTACGAACGACGAAAATGATTTTTATACTAATGGTGTTATCGGAACAGGTGGGTATATTACCAGAATTCAACCTGGTCAATCTTTAGGTAGATTCTTTGGTTATAAAGCAATTGGTATTTGGAATGATACCTCTATTCTGAATAAGCCTCTTGATTTTCAGTCTGCTGCAAGAGAAGGAGATAGAAGATACCAAGATTTAAATGGGGATGGAAAACTGAATGATTTAGACAGAACTTGGTTAGGTACAGCAATACCTACTGCTTTTGGAGGTATAAACACTACTGTTAGCTACAAGAATTTTGAATTGAGTGCCTTTTTTAGTTATGCTTTAGGCCATCAAATTTTTAACTATTTCGAGATTAACTGGGGTACAATGACAGGTATTAATAATGTAAAAAAAGATACTTATGATAACCGCTATCGATATGTTTTCCCAGGTACCGATCCTAAAATTGCAGAAGAAATTCGTAAGCAAAACTTAAATGCAAAAGTTGCAGTTGCTGGTTCAGCTTATGAAGTACGTGAATCAACCGATTTTTATATTGAAAATGGTGATTATTTCCGTTGTAGAGATATCAGTTTATCGTATAAATTACCTGCTAGCTTTGTAAAGCGTTTGCATGTAGAATCAATCAGAATATATGGAAACGTTCAAAACCTATTTATAATCACTAATTACACTGGTTTCAATCCTGAAGTTGGCGGATCCGCTAATGGATTTTTACGTGGTGTCGATAATGGGTCAGCACCACTAGCAAAAGCTTATCGTTTTGGCTTCACTGTTAATTTATAAATGCATACATATGAAAAATAACATTCTTATAATTATATCTTTTTTATTTGTTTTTTCTTCTTGTAAAAAATTTTTAGAAGAAATTCCTCAAGATCAGGTAACTAATGCCAATTTTTATCAAACCGATAATGATGCCATTGCCGCAATCAATGGTGTTTATCAAGCAATGCGTTTCGAAGTTGGTAATGGTATACCTACTACATTTATGTTAGAGCAAATTTCTGATGATGGCTGTAATTCTCCATTAAGCTCTAACGTTCAAGAAAGAATTGATTTAGATATTATGAACTATAACTCTTATCACACAACAGTTGCAACTGTTTGGAATAATAGTTACACCGTTATCAATAGAGCGAATAATGTAATAAAGTTTGTAACTGACACTACAAAAATTAAAGATTCTATTGTAAGAAGGGTACAAGCTCAAGCTCGTTTCTTACGTGCATTCTATCACTTCAGATTGGTACAAATGTTCGGTGATATTCCACTTATGCTAGAACCCGCAGATGTTCAAGCTGGTAATTTATTTCCGAGAAGAACGCCTACGAAAGTTGTTTATGACACAATTATTAGCGATTTGAAATTTGCTGAAAGAAACTTAGATAGTTTTTATGCGTATAGTTCTGCAAATGGTGGCAGAGTAACAATGGCTGCCGCAAAAGTTTTGTTGGGAAAAGTTTACTTAACAATGGCTGGTTATCCTTTAAATTTAACTGCTAATTACTCACTTGCTGCTGACAAACTAAATGAAGTAATTCAAAATAAAATCGGATTTAATACAGATTTAAATACTTCTTACGCTAATATTTTTACCACAAACGTAGCTACTAAACAAGCAGATAAAGAACGGATTTTCTTTACAAGAGGTACATCTGGTTTAGCTGCAACATTTGGAGCATTTACTAGAATGGGATGGTCATTTAGAGATTTTAGATTCACTACACCAACCAAAGATTTTGCAACCAACGCAATTGCTTCAAGAAGAGTCTATGAAACTGGCGATTTAAGAAGAAACGTAGTGGCCAATTCTTTTGATACTGCAGGTGCAAGAAATTCTTTAGTGGTAAAATATGCAGCAGGAACAGATGCTGGTGATGATTTTATTTGGTTAAGATACTCAGACGTATTAATGATGTATGCAGAGGCATTATTAGAAATTGGAGGAACTGCAAATTTAGATGCGGCTCTATCTTTAATAAATTCAGTTCGTAGAGCCCATGGTGGTACAACTATTCCTTTACTTACATATACAGACCAAGCAGATTTAAGAACAAAATTGCAGCAGGAGCGTCGTAGAGAGTTTGCTTTTGAATGTCAACGTTGGTTCGATTTAAAACGTTGGGATATTTTAATTCCGTCAATCAAATCTTCACTTGTATTTCATAATAATACCAATATTGCTATATATGATTTCATTGATAAAATTGATCCAAATAGATATAAAGTATTACCAATTCCTTTTCAAGAAACAGTGAATAATCCTAACATTACTCAAAATCCTGGATTCTAGACGGAATATTTTCAAATAATAATTGTATGATAAAATCTGTAGGGGAATTTTCCCGTTCATTAAGATCAGAGTATTTACACAGTGATTTAGTAGTTATTGGCGGCGGTTTGGCAGGCGTTTGTACTGCCATTACTGCTGCAAGAGCTGGAATTAAAGTGGTTTTAGTTCAAGATAGACCCGTTTTAGGAGGAAATGCTTCAAGTGAAGTACGTTTATGGGTTTTAGGTGCAACTTCTCATATGGGCAACAACAATCGATGGGCAAGAGAAGGAGGTGTAATTGATGAAATTTTGGTAGAGAATACCTATAAAAATCCAGAAGGTAATGCAATCATATTTGATTCTATTTTATTAGATAAAGTAATTTCTGAAAAAAATATCACGCTATTGTTAAATACCGCTGTTTATGGTGTTAACAAGGTTTCGGATGAAAAGATTCAATCGATTGAGGCTTTTTGTAGTCAAAATCAAATCCACTATCATATAGATGCTCCTTTGTTTTGTGATGCCTCAGGTGATGGAATTGTTGCTTTCTTGGCAGGTGCCGCATTTAGAATGGGTGCAGAAAGTAAAGAAGAATTCGGCGAAAAATTTGCTCCTTCTAAAGAATATGGTGAATTGTTAGGTCACTCGTTATACTTTTATACGAAGGATACAGGAAAGCCAGTAAAGTTTACGCCTCCTTCTTACGCATTAGATGATATTACCAAAATACCTAGATATCGAAATTTTAATGCTAAAGAACATGGTTGTAAACTTTGGTGGATTGAATATGGTGGAAGATTAGACACGATTCATGATACCGAAAATATTAAATGGGAATTGTGGAAGGTAGTTTATGGTGTATGGAATTACATTAAAAATTCTGGTAATTTTCCTGAGGCCGAAACTATGACTCTTGAATGGATGGGTACTATTCCTGGAAAACGAGAAAGCAGAAGATTTGAAGGCGATTACATTATGACACAGCAAGACATTGTTGAACAAAGAACGCATTACGATGCAGTCGCTTTTGGTGGATGGAGTATTGATTTGCACCCAGCTGATGGCGTTTTTAGTGAAAAATCTGGTTGCAATCAGTGGCACAGCAAAGGAATTTACCAAATACCTTACAGAAGTTTATATAGCAAAAATGTAAGTAATCTTTTTTTGACTGGAAGAATAATTAGTGTATCTCACGTGGCATTTGGCTCAACAAGGGTAATGGCAACAAGTGGTTATGTAGGACAATCAGTAGCAATAGCGGCTAAATTATGTATCGAAAAAAACTTATTACCTAGAGATTTATCTTCCCCTAATTTAATACCCATTTTACAGAAAGAGTTGCTTAAAACTGGGCAATTTATACCTTCATTACAATTAATTGATGAGAACGATTTAGTGCAAAAAGCTCATGTTTCTGCAAGTAGTGAGCTTGAATTAAATGAGTTGTTTGATAATGGAAAGTTATTATACTCATTAGAATATTCAGTTGCTCAAATGCTTCCGTTTGACAATGGGAAACTACCTGAAATTATTTTTCATGCACAGGCAGAAAAAGAAACAGTATTAAATATTGAACTAAGATTAAGTAGTAAAGAATCCAATCATACCCCTGATGTTACGGTTGAAACATTTGAATTACCTGTGCAAAAAGGAAGAAACTGTTTGAAAATTACACCACAGTTTGTAAAAGAAAAATCAGGTTATGTGTTTGTTACATTTATGAAAAATGCAGATGTGCAATTACATTTTTCAGAACAAAGAATCACTGGAATTTTATCCGTTTTCAATCATATTAACTTAGCTGTTTCTAATTATGGAAAGCAAATTGTAACAGAAGATATTGGTGTAGATGAATTTGAATTTTGGTGTCCTAAACGCAGACCAGCAGGTCAAAATGTTGCTATTAAATTAGGTACTCCCGTTCAAGCATTTAAAGCAAGCAACATTAGCAACGGAATTGATAGACCAACAGATACAGTAAATGCATGGGTAGCAGATTTTGCAGATAAAAATCCATCATTGCAATTAAAATGGGATACAAAACAAGTTATTAAAAAAATAGATTTATTTTTTGATGCCGATTATGATCATCCAATGGAATCAGTATTAATGACGCATCCTGAAACTGTTATGCCATTTGTGGTTCGTAATTATACAATAAAAGACGAATTAGGTACTGTAATTTACTCAATGCAAGGAAACTATCAAACAATCAATTCTATACAATTCGATACCCCTGTAGAAACAAATAGATTAATAGTAGAAGTTGAGCATCCATCTGCCGAAACACCAGCAGCTGTTTTTGCAGTAAGATGTTATGAATAAATTATATGAACTAATATACCAGTTAAAGTAAGCATAACTAAGTAGAGTAGGTAAAATTTTCTGAATGAAATGTTTATTTACTCTACTTTAAACAATCTAGAAATGAGAAAGATAAAAGGTTTACGATGGTGGGTAGTTGCTTTACTTTTTACAGCTGCCGTGTTAAATTATATAGATAGGCAAACCCTATCGGCATTAGCACCTACCATACAGAAAGATTTAGGAATGTCTGATGGTGATTATGCCAATATTGTAAACATCTTTTTAATTGCTTATACAATTGCATATATTATTTCTGGTAGAATAGTTGATAAAATTGGTACAAGATCAGGTACACTTTTATTTGTAGTATGGTGGTCGGTTTCAAATATGCTTACTGCAGCAGCAAGAGGTATCACTTCTTTAGGAACTTATCGTTTTATGTTGGGTTTGGGGGAAGCTGGAGTGTGGCCAGCAGCATCAAAGGCTGTTTCAGAATGGTTTCCTGCAAAACAAAGAGCCTTTGCAATTGGATTATATACTATGGGTGCAACAATTGGTGCAACTGTTGCTCCATACATTGTAATTCCATTGGCAACTTATGGTTATGCTGAACATTTGCCTGCAATTTCTAATTGGTTAGGACAGGGAACCGGATGGAGATTGGCTTTTATTATTACTGGTTTGGTTGGTTTAGTTTGGATTATTCCTTGGTTAATTATTTATCGAAAACCCCAAAACAGTAAATTAATAACAAAAGAAGAATTAGCATTTATTGAAGATGACGAAAATGATGAGAAAAAAAATGCTCCAGTTACTGAAAGTTGGTCGTGGAAACAAGTACTAACA
>Ga0209398_1000846_pt1 | contig 17423 bp, 21 predicted proteins | sample AshMeaBigSpring_FD_184125 | JGI IMG/M metagenome (GOLD analysis project Ga0209398, IMG submission 184125) | Groundwater microbial communities from Big Spring, Nevada to study Microbial Dark Matter (Phase II) - Ash Meadows Big Spring (SPAdes)... | ecosystem: Environmental > Aquatic > Deep... | reverse complement strand
TCTCATCGCCTGCATGTCCGGCAAGGGTTCCTGCCAACTTGCCGGCACCGAGTGGAGGCTGGAACCCGGCGACCTGCTCTTCCTGCCGCCCCGTGAGCGCCATGTTTACAGCGCGAACCCACGCTCTCCATGGACGATTTTCTGGATGCACTTCCGGGGTCAAAGGGCCGAGGACTACCTCGAAAGCCTCGGGGTCTCGCCCTCCCGGCCGGTTCTATCCGTCAACGATCCGGGCGTGTTTTTCGACGCCTTTGAAGACACGTTTCGCCATGTCACCCACGGCTTCAGCGAGGCCGCCCTCACCGGCATGGCCACCGCTTTCGCACGCCTGCTGGGGCTCGCCAAGGTCCACCAACGCGAACCCGGCTCCCGCTCGCACAAGGCGGAAAGCCGTCTCTTGAAAGTATTGGCGCTCATGCGCGACAACCCCGCCCATCCATGGACCTTGGAGGAGCTCGCACGCGAGACCCGCATCAGCGTCCCGCATTTCACGGAACTCTGCCGCCGCCAGACCGGAATGCCGCCGTTCGGGCTGCTCATCCGTCTCCGACTCCAACGTGCGATGGACCTCCTGCAGCAGGGAAACCACAACGTCGCCGAAGCCGCCCGGGCGGTGGGATACGACGATCCGTTCTACTTCTCCCGCTTGTTCAGCAAACACATGGGCATCCCGCCCTCAGCCTGCAGGCAGGGCCCATGACGCTGGAACCAGCCCGAAACCCGGAATCAAGCCCTCCGGCGGCGGAATGTGAGGACCAGCCCCGAGAGCACCGCCATCACGGCAGCCGAGGGCTCCGGGATCACCGAGAGCGATACATCGATGCCATAGGTGCCCAGGATATCCGTGCCGCCAAGGTCCGCACCGCCCGCCATGAGCGAGTAGTCCCCGGCTTCGAGCCACATCGAGGCGGTGACGGTTCCGTCGGCAAGGCCGTCGCCATGGATTCCGGAGGCGGAGCCGAAATTCGCGGAAGTGCCGTCCGCCGCATTCGTCACGTAGGTGAGTGAACTGAGCTCGCTGAAGTTGTAGTTTCCGAGACCGTCCGGAAGACTGGCGTCATTGCCCATTTTCCAATCGCCGAGCGCGTTGAAGGCTCCCTCGCGCGGCTGCGGACTGCCGAGCGTGGCGAGATAGGCGGTCGTGATGCCGGCGGTGTCGTAATCCGATCCTCCGCTGGTGTGAAGCAGGCCGGTATAGAGCGAGAAGGCCGGCATGAACGGCAAGGCGCCGGTGCCGCGGCTGGTGTTGGACGCCACGGTGATCGTCGCCCAACCGGCCTCGGCGAGGGTGAAACGGTAGGCCTTGATGTGGTGGGCGTCGCCGAAGTCCGCGTCCGTCCCGTGCGCCCAACCGAAGTTGGACGTCACCGTCTGCGCGGTGTTGATGGTCTTGAAATACGGTGCCAGCGGATTGAATCCGGTGATCGGACCGCTGGTGGAACCGCTCACCGGCCCGAGGTCGCGCGCCGTGCCGCCGTAGCTGGTGTGCGCGTCCACGGCGGACGTGAGGGCGAGGATGCCGGAGGCGAGGATCGTGTCTCTAACGGTTTTCATGGGGTTGTGGTTTGATTCGTGTGTTTTGTTTTGTGTGGGGGGAAAATTCAGGGAGCGGGAGGTGCCGCCCAATCGTAGGAAAGACGGTAGAACGCCGCACCGGACGGCGGTGAGGGATCGGTGAAGGTGGCGGTGGCGGCGGTGGTTCCCGTGACGCTGCCGATCGGCGTCCATCCGCCGGACGGGTTCGTGGAGCGCAGGACGGTGAAGACGATTCCCGTCTGATAGGGTTCCCACACGCCCATCTGGCTGGGCCATGTGAGCGTGTAGCCGCCGGGCGCGAGTGCTCCGGCGGGCTGGAATGACGGCCCGGCGCGGAAATGGAACACGAACGGCTCGCTCGGCACATGCCAGGGACCGCCGTCCGGTCCCGACGTGCTGCGGTCCACGAAGCGGAAACTGACGAAGTAATCCCCGGGCTTGTCCGCCGTCCACGAGCGGCCGTGATAATGGCCGTGCGGATCCTGATCGACACTGTCCGTCCCTCCACTTACCACGAACGCCAAATCGCCCGTGGGCTGGTTGGTCGGGAATGCAACCGTGGCCGTGTCGTAAGCCGCGGCCCTTCCGACCTCCCAAAAACCGAAGTTCGCTCCGGGCGGCCCCTCGACCGCGATGATTTCCATCCAGATCCACGCTCCGGTGTGGGCGTGGTTTTCCTCCTCGATCTCCTCCTGGCCGTCCGAAAGTGCCGTGAACGAAAACGCATCGTTGGGAAACAAGGTGCGCGCGTTTTCATCGAGCACGTAATGGCCACCGCATTTCTGCACGGGCCGGAATCCGGCGGGGCGCGCGAGCATGTGGAAAATGCGGCTGGAGATATCCGGGCCATACATTGCCAAGGCCTCGCCCGCATCGGGCAAGCCATTGTTGTCGGAGTTTTTGACGCCCGCGGCGAAGTGGTCGTGGGCATTGGCGGTTAGTGTCACCGCGGCAAGCACGGAAGCGGCTGATATCAGTGGGGATTTCATGGATTGGTGGGTGGGGATGGATCAATGAAGCGGGAGTTCTCCGCATCGAGGCGGGCAAGAACCTCGCGCTTCGACAAGGTCTCGACGTGGCCGTCCGCGAACAGATAGTTGGCCTTGCCGGAATGGGCCTCGGTTGCCACCTGGTGCTCGAAGACCTCGGGCGGAAGCTTTCCGCCATGGTAGTCCGAAAAATGGAGGTGGTCGGTGTTGCGGTAATCCGGCGAAGCCTCGGCGAAGAGAAGCGTGGCGGCGGGTTGGTCGATCATCGCGAGGCGCGAGAAGTCGAGATCCGGAGCGCCAGCTGGATTGGGGGTGAGGAAATCGTTGATCAGGTAGGTGTAGGCACGTCTGGAATCCGGGTCCTTCGGGCACTTGAAGGAAATGGTGCCGGAGGCATAGGGCTGGAGCGTCAGCGTCCATGACTTGCCGCCCTGGCTCCGCTGGTGCGAGGTGACGGGCAGCCTCATCTGGTTGTCGCCCGCATACATCATCGTCGCCAGACCGATCTGGCGAAGGTTCACGGCGCAGTACACCGCATGGCTGCGCGCCACGAGGGAGCGCGCCACGGGGACGGCGATGGAGAAAGTGATCACGACGATCGCGATCACGACGAGCACTTCAACCAGGGTAAATCCCCGGTTGGAACATGGTGATTTCAATATGGATGTGCGGTTTGGTGCCTGGCCGGCCACGGCTGTGCGTGCGGCCCATGCCATTCGCATGGGACACGCCGACTGCCGGACCCGGTCATTGGGATCGAACACTGCGTCCGGGCGCGATTCCTCCCTGAATCAGGCGGATGGACACGGGGACGTTTCTATCACGATCGATCAGGCACCTCGGGGCGGCTGCGTCGGCACGCCAAGGCACACTTCGGAATCGAGCCCGAAGTAGCCGGGAACGGGAATCGAAACGGGAACACCCCGCTGTGCCTTCAAACGGACGGGAGCGGGCAGCGCCACCTCCATCTTCGATTCCGACTTGAGCAGGGGCTTCTTCTCCTCCTGCTTCTTGCTTTCCCGAACGACCTTGCACATCGGACACGGATGGTCCCCGTCAAAGGTCTTCTTCGCGGCATCCGCGATGGACTCGGTTCGGGAAAAATCCCGGAGCATACCTGCCCAAGCGATCGTCTGCATCACAGCCAAGTGGCCGCCGAGGGAAACGAACAGCGTCCCTATCAGCATCCAATGACCGGCGCATCGAAGCCACTTCGACATCGGAGAAAGAGTTTGCAGAGTCGAAATCAGGATCAACCCAATAGCAAAAAAGGCCCGGTGTTTTCAGAATTCCCAGGAAACCGAGCCGTAGGCAAAGCGCCCCGCGGAGGGGATTCGCTCGCCCGTGGCGAGATCGCCGCCGGTCACGCGGTTCACGCCGCCGAGGTGATCGGCGTAGCGCTTGTCGAGCAGGTTCTCGACACCGGCCTCCGCGCGCAGGGTTTTCATGAAGGTTTTGGCAAAGCGGAGGTTGAACACCGCGAATCCAGGACTCCGGGTCTCACCTTGGACATCGGAGACGCGGTTCTGTGCGTCAGCCCACACGCATTCGAGATGACCTTCCCAGCTCTCGCGATGCCACGTCAGATCGACGATGCCACGCAGCGGGGCGATCCGGTAGAGATCGTCGCCGGTTTCCTTGTTGCGGCCTCGGACGTAGCTGAGCGAGGAGTCCAGCGACCACTCGCGAGTGATGTCGTATCCGCCGGAAATTTCGAAGCCATACAGCTCGGCACGGCCGATGTTCTGATATTGGAGGACCGGCTTTCCGGCGGCATCCGTCCTGGAGGTGGGCATGCCTTGGATGTAGTCGGAGACGCTCTGGTAGAACGGTGTGAGCTTCGCGTTCCATGCGGTGCCGGACCGTTCCATGCCGAGGGCGATCTGCACGGCGGTCTCCGGATCCAGGCCGAGATTGCCCAGATAGGTCCGGCCGTCGGCAAATCCGGCGCTGGCGTTGAGCGGCGTCCAGAGGTAGCGCTCCACGAGCGAGGGCGCGCGGTTCTTGACGGCCACTGCCAGTTCGATGGCGCTCTTTTCGTCCGGTTCAAAGCGGATGGCGGACACCGCATCGACGAGCACGTCCGTGAACGAGCGATCCGCCGAGTTGAAGGTGGCCTGATCGTTGAGGATCATTTTCCTCATGGCCGCGGACGGTGGCAGGATGGCATTCGCAACCGCGCCGGCATCACTGGAAACCATGTCTCCGCGGATGCCGATGCGCGAAGTCCACGGATCGCCCCACCGGCGCTCCCAATCGAGATAGGCTCCGGCACGGCTGCGGACATCATCCGCGAAGGTGTCCCGGCGCATTCCGGTGGCGGCCGCCACCTGTTCCGCGTCGAACTCGTTTCGGTGCAGATCGATTCCGGCCCGCAGCTTGTGATCCCCGCGGGGCAGCAGCACATCGCTCCTCCAACCGTAGTCCCGGCTTGAGGACGGGGCATACATCGCCGTCCCGGGTGCCGCCGGGCGCAACGTGAAATTGTCCATCAGGTGCTGGATGTCATGCACGTAGAGGCGGCTCTCCAGTCTGCCCCACCCGAATTCCTGCTGCTGGGAAAATCCGAATTTCCACGCGTCATCCTCGATCATGTCCATCGGCAACGCGGGCGTGCCGGCGTCCCGGGTGGCGGAAAGCCCCGCGTCCACCGCGAGAAATCCGCTCTTGGTGCGCCACGCGCCCTGAATGCCGTGGCTCGTCGTTTCATAGCCGCTGTCGCTCACGCTGCCGCCCGGGAAACGCAGATCCCCGGCGCTCGCCGCGGATCCCCGGTAGCCGACTGCGGCATCGCCCCTCGCATAGCCCAGGTCCGCCGACAGCATGGACGCATCCTGGCTGCCTAGGAAAGATGCCCCGAGTTTCCCGTGAAATGCGGGGGTTCCATCTTCAGAAAACTCAGGTTGGGGACGCGCGAGGCTCAACGAACCGCCGATGTGGTCACCACCCTCGCTCACCGGGGAGATTCCGGCGAACATTTCCATGAGATCCCCCGCCCCGGCATCCGCATAGTGGAGCGGCGGATCCATGTGGTTCGGGCAGGCGGGAGTGATCGTCATGCCGTCCACGCGGACGGCCACCCGGTCTCCGGAAAGGCCGCGGAGTTGGACGATGCCGGTTTGCGGGCCGTTGCGCACGACTGCCGCACCGGGGAGATTTCGGATCAGCGAGGCCGCGTCGGGATTGCGAAGATGGTCGGCTCCGATGACCTGTTCACGCGGACCCCAGGGCTCCGCGACGCTTCTCCCGCGCACCAGCAGCGGGGAAAGGACCGGCACTTCATTCTGGGCGATGGAAAGGACCGGGAACCCGCAAAGCCACGCGGTGCCGGTTAGAAATGGAAGGAATGGTTTCATGATCGTTTTGAAATGGGTGTGAAAGGAACGCGGCGTTCTCAATGAAGGAGGACGAACCACCACGCCACGCCGCAACGGCGGGGATGGCCACGCCACGCGGCCCGGTCCGGCAATGGGCCGGTCGGGAATCCCGCGTGTGTCCGGGGAAATCAGTCGCTCAGGCGCGCTCGGGAGGCGGAGGGATCGGTGAATCCTTGCACCGTCCGGCAGGTTTCCCGCATTCGGGAATCGCTTGCGACCGAAGTTCGCTTTCGGAGTCCCGCGGCAACGCCAAGGACTCCGCCATCATCATGTCACCCCATGAGATGCGGAAGGGCTTCTCTTCCTGCGGCCGGCCGGGCGGATCGCCGCCCTCGCGTTTCCGGAGATCCGCCGCCTTCGCGCACATCGCGCAGGGATGATTCCCGTCGAAGGTTTCGACCACGCCGCGCGCCAAGCCCTTCTCACGGGTGTAGGTGACCAGCATCTTCGCCCATGCCACCTCCTGCACCATCATCGCCGGCCCCTGCATCAGCAGGATCAGCCCCGCCGCACAGATACGCTTCATCAATGACTTGATCCGGAGCATGGGAAACATCCAAACGATCACTCTCAAGGCGAGGGTGAGTCCTTGATTCCCACCGAGCATCGCATTTGCCGCCCAATACCGGGCAATTCCTCTCACCCTGCCTGCGGGAAAGGTTTCCAAAATACCAGGGCCCCGCTAATGTCCGGGGACGCCCATGCAAAACCCGATCTCCACGGAAAAACTCGCCGATCTGACGCAGCGCATGTCCTCCCTGGGCATCGCCGAGGGCGATCTGCTGGAGAAATTCGTCCGCGGCTCCGGCTCCGGCGGCCAGAAAATCAACAAGACGTCCAACTGCGTCTTCCTCAAGCACCTGCCCAGCGGCGTCTGCGTGAAAGTGCAGATGGACCGCTCGCGCGAAATGAACCGCTTCCTCGCCCGCCGCGAACTCTGCGAACAACTGGAGATGATCCGCGATGGCAAGGCGATCGCGAAAACCCAGGCCATCGAGAAAATGCGCCGCCAGAAACGCCAGCGCTCCCGCCGCTCCAAACAACGCTCCGTGGCGGACAAGCGTCTGCTCTCGCGGAAAAAATCCCTGCGCCGCCCGCCCGGCGGCGAGTAGTTGGGATTTCTTTTCTCACTTTCAGCTTTTCAGAATTTCAGCTTTTCAGCATCTACTCGCCCATGGACCGCTGGTTCCTCATCGCCGCCACCCTGTTCGCCGTGATCGGCGCGGTCTGGGGCATGGTCTCGGTCCACCGCGGCAGACGCAGCAAGTGGACGGTGTTCTGGATGGGAGCCTGCTTTCTCTGCCAACTCGGATTCCTCTCGTTGCGCGGCCAAGCGCGTGCCGCCTGCCCGCTGGCCGACCACGGCGAGATTCTCGTGTTCCTCTCGTGGTCCCTCACGCTGTTCTACCTCCTCGTCGGCTCGGCCTACCGGATCTCGCTGCTGGGAGTCTTCACCGCGCCGGTGGTGGTCGTGTTCCAGACCATCGCCCTGGCATCCGGAGCCCTGGAGCGGAACCCGCAGCGCATCCCGGGCGGAAACCCGTGGCACGAAACCCACTCGGCGACCTCCGTGCTGGCCTACGGCGCACTCGCCCTCGCCGCCGTGGCCGGCGTGATGTTCCTCGTGCTGGACCGCCAATTGAAGGAACAACATCTCAAGAGCGGATTGTTCCGGAACCTGCCGCCCGTGAGGGAGTTGCTGGTCTCCATGGAGCGCCTGCTCTGGCTGGGGGGCGGGCTCCTCACCATCGGCATCATCGCGGGATTCATGATGCCCCACGACTCGGCGGCCCTCGGCCACCTGCTGGCCGCGGTCTCGGTATGGACGGCCTACATGGTCGTGCTGGCCATCAAGAAAACCAGGGGCCTCACCGGCAGGCGGCTGTCCCTGCTGGCGGTGGCGCTTTTCATCCTTTCACTCGGAGTCTTCGCGTTCGTCTGATGCAACTGATCTGCCTGGGCCTCAACCACAAGACGGCGCCCGTGGAGGTGCGCGAGCGTTTCGCCGTGGGAACGGCACGGCTGGGCGACTCGGCAAAGGAACTCATCGCCACCACCGGAGTGGCGGAGGGCGTGGTGATCTCCACCTGCAACCGCACCGAGTTCTATCTGGTGGCTGCGGAATCCCGCGAGGCCTTAGCCCGTCTGGAATCCCACCTTGAGGAAAAAACGCCCGGCCACCATGACGTGGCGACCCATTTCTATCGGATGGAGAGATCCGAGGCCGCCCGCCACCTGTGCCGCGTGGTCAGCGGGTTGGACTCGATGATGCTCGGCGAGACGGAGATCTTCGGCCAGGTGAAACAGGCCTATCAGGCCGCGCTCGACGCCGGAGCCACGTCCTCGGTGCTCAACAAGCTCTTCCAGCGCGCCTTCGGCGTCGGCAAGAAGGTCCGCACGGAGACCACCATCCAGACCGGCTCCACCTCGGTCGGCAATGTCGCCGTGGATCTCGCCGAGAAAATCTTCGGGCACCTCAAGGACAGCGAGGTCATGATCCTCGGAGCCGGTGAAATGAGCCGCATCACCGCGCAAAGCCTCGTCTCCCGCGGTGCGCGCTCGATTTTCGTTTCGAACCGCTCCTTCGACCGCGCGGAGGAACTCGCCACGGAAATGGGTGGCAGCGCCGTCCGCTTCGACGCCTGGCAGGACGTGCTCGCCCGCGTGGACATCGTCATCTCCTCCACCGGCGCGCCCCACGCCATCGTCCGGCGCGAGGACGTGGAGAAAATCCGCCGCGCCCGCAAATACCGCCCGCTGTTCTTCATCGACATCGCCGTCCCACGGGACATCGACCCCGCGGTCGGCGAGATCGAGGAGGTCTACCTCTACGACATCGACACCCTCGAACAACTCGCCGAGGAGGCCCGCGCCAAGCGGCAGAAGCAGATCGAGGAATGCGAACGCATCATTGACGCGGAGCTGGCCAAGCTGAATCTGCCGGGGACGTGAAAGTGGCGCGTGATCGACACGCGAACTTGCCGGAACGGATGGCAAAATGCTGGCAAACCTCCCCAAAAAAGATCGTATCTTGCGCGATGCCGCGACATCCTGCCTCTACGGAAGCCATGCTTTGCCCGTATCACAAACAGCAAACGATTCCTCTCCTTCTACTGGTCATCATCGGACTCGGTGTCGTCGTGACAGCGGTAATACATCGAGGTTTCCATCCGATTCTGCTTTCACTGCTGCCCGGACTGGTGTTCACGATTTTCTATTGCATTTGCATCATTGGAAGACAGCGCAAATCCTGGCACCACTGGATTTGGAAGGCATCAATCTGGTGGAGCGGAATTTGGCTGATTTGTTTCGTCATGGGTTTCATTCTACCGGTGATCACATTTGGGTCCTTTACATTCATCCTGACTTGGATCGCGCTCATGCCGGCTGGTTGGGCGGTGGAATGCGGCATCAATCCATTCCTTGCAGCCGGCCTGCATCTCCTGGCTTGGTCATGCTCCCTGGATGCCAGCCGGAATGAGATTCTGGTCGAGACTTGACTTGCCGCAATCAGGCCAATTTCTGGAAGGTGTATGCGAACTTCTTTCGGGACGCGCCGATGACGGGTTTGAGCGGAGACTCTCCGGCCGCGGTCCCGGGATCCCGCCGTTTCCACGCGTTCATTTCCACACGAGAACCCTGAGTCCTTTCACGCGCTTGAATTCGCCGCCGTTCGCAGTGACAAGAGTGGCATCGAGACTACGCGCCTGGGCGGCGATGAGGAGATCGAGCGGACCGATGGTCTTGCCTTTCGATTCCAGTGAGGCGCGGATATCGGCATAATGCAGGGCGGCAGCGAGGTCGAAGTCCGCAAGATGAAAGAGACCGAGAAACGCTTCGAGACGCGCGGCATGGTGGGGGTGGGTTTTGAGATTCTTCCTCACGCCGGTCCAGAGTTCGGCCGCGACGATCACGGGCATGCCGGTGAGGGCCGGGTCTGGCAGTTTTTCAAGACCCGCCTTGTTGCGCAGCACCGGAATGCACGCGCTGGAATCCAGAAGAAATGATGGTTTCACCGGGTGGGCGGTTCAGAGTTCGGGAATCGGGCGTTCGTGCTCGGATGGCCGTGGAGGAGGCTCCGGAAAATCGCCCGCGTTCGGAAATTTTTCCGCGAGGAAGCAGGCGATTTCAGTGAACGTGCGGAATTTCCGTGCCGGCAAGGGTTTGAGAACCACCTCGTCCCCATGCCTTTCAATGAGCACCTCAGTGCCTTCGAAACGGAAAGCCCGCGGCAATCGCACGGCCTGGCTGCCACCATGCTGGAAGATTTTCGCAGTGGTCATAGCTATCGTCTGTATCTATAAGCGGCGTCCGTCAAGGATTTTGGAATCCGTCGGATTTCCAGCTTGGGCTTGCGTGGCGGAAAGTCCTTGGTCATGGAGGGGGCGTCGCGCACGAGATTTTCCCGCCACCCCAAAGACCCAGGATGACTGACGAAACCACCACTCTCTTCACGGTAGGCACCCGCGGCAGCGCGTTGGCGCTGGTGCAGGCGAATGCCACCGAGGCCGCGTTGGCGGCGGCCTTCCCCGATCTCCGTATCGAGCGGAAGATCATCAAGACCACCGGCGACCGCCGCACCGACGTCTCTCTGGCCGATGTCGCGAAGGCCGAGGGCACCTTCGACAAGGGCGTCTTCATCAAGGAACTGGAACAGGCTCTGGACGACGGCTCCATCGACGTCGCAGTGCACAGCCTGAAGGATCTCCCGACCGTCCTGGACGAGCGCTTCGCCCTCGCGGCGGTGCTGGAAAGGGCACCCGTCCGCGACGTGCTGGTCACCCGCGACGGCGGCGGATTCGATTCGCTGCCTCTCGGAGCGCGAGTCGGAACCAGCAGCGTCCGCCGCGCGCGGCAGGTGAAATTCCTCCGCCCGGATCTGGTGGTCACCGACCTCCGCGGCAACGTGCCGACGCGACTCGAAAAACTCGCCGCCGGAACGGACTACGACGCCATCCTGCTGGCGGAGGCGGGACTTGTCCGACTGGGCTTTCTCATGCCAAGCGCCGGGAGTGACGGCCCTGAGCCGGTTTCCGACATGCCGGGGCTTTTCGCAACACGGCTTGCTGAAGAATTCTTCTTTCCCGCCGCCGGGCAGGGGGCTGTCGGTCTGGAGATCCGCGCCTTCGACTCCCGCAGCCGGGTCTTCGCCGAATCCATCGGCCATGCGGACACATGGCTGCGCATCACCGCGGAACGCGAGTTCCTCCGGCTGCTCGACGCTGGTTGCCACACCCCGGTCGGCGTTTCATCCACGCTTGCGAACGGAGAGTTCCATCTCAAGGCCCGGGTATTCCCGGAAAATGAAGGCCTCCCGAGAACCGGCGAGGCCACCGGCACCGATCCGCTGGAGACCGCACTGACCCTTTTCCAATCCCTCTCATGACACGCCCCGGAATCTGTTATCTCGTCGGTGCCGGACCCGGCGATATCGGCCTTGTCACGCTGCGCGCCAAGGAACTCATCGAGCGGGCCGACGTGCTCGTTTACGACGCCCTCAGCAGCCCGGAACTCCTCCAGTGGACGAAACCCGGCTGCGAAAAAATCCACGTCGGCAAGCGAGCCAAGGACCACACGCTGCCTCAGGACCAGATCAATGCCCTCATCGTGGAGAAAACCAAGGCGGGAAAATCCGTCGTCCGCCTCAAGGGCGGCGATCCGATGATCTTCGGCCGCGGCGGCGAGGAAGCGGCCGAACTCGCCGCCGCCGGCGTGCCCTTCGAGATCGTGCCCGGCATCAGTTCCACCATCGCGGGTCCCGCCTATGCGGGCATCCCGGTGACCCACCGCGACCACAACACGCAGCTCACGATTTTCACCGGCCACGAGGATCCGACCAAAGGATACAGTTCCATTGATTACGCCCAACTCGCGAAAGCCCCCGGTACCAAGGTGTTCGTGATGGGAGTCGGCAGGCTCCGCGAAATCACCGCTTCGTTCATCGAAAACGGAGCCGCTCCGGAAACCCCCATCGCCCTCACGCAATGGGCCACCACCGGTGCGCAGAAAACCATCGTTGGCACGCTCGCCACCATCGCCGACATCGCGGAGAGCGAGCAATTCGGCTCCCCCGCCGTGGCGGTGATCGGCAGCGTCGTGAACGAGCGGGAGAAAATCAACTGGTTCGAGAAACGCCCGCTCTTCGGGAAACGCATCGTCGTCACCCGGACGCGCGAACAGGCGGGTGAACTCAGCAAGGCGCTGGCCGAACTCGGCGCGGACGTCATCGAACTGCCCACCATCCGCATCGAGCATCCTGAGGACAAGCAGGGCTTCGCGGAGATGGTCACCCACGCACACGAATACGACTGGCTCGTGTTCACCAGCCCCAACGGGGTGGAGCGCTTCTTCGATGCCTTCTTCTCGGTCTATCCGGACGCCCGCAGCCTCGGCAACTCTCGCATCGCCGCCATCGGCGCAGGCACCGCGAAGAAAATCCGCGAATACCGCTTCGCCGTGGACCTCATCCCGCAGAAGTTCGTGGCAGAGGGCCTGATCGATGCGTTCAAAAAGGAATCCGTCGAAAACCTGACCATGCTCTGGGTGAAGGCCGCCGAGTCGCGCGACGTGATCTATGACGGCCTGACGAAACTCGGAGCGATCGTCGATGAATGCATCGCCTACCGCACCATTCCCGAGACCGAAGATCCCACCGGCGCCAAAGCCCGCCTCGCCGCGCAGGGCGCGGATCTGATCACCTTCACCTCCGGCTCCACCGTGGACCACTTCTTCGACCTCGGTCTCGATTGGCCGGAAGGCTGCGTGGCCGGAAGCATCGGCCCGGTCACCAGCGAGACGCTGAGAAAACACGGCCAGCCCCCCGCCTTCGAGGCGAATCCCCACGACATTCCGGGGCTCGTCGCCGCCATCACGGCCCACTTCCGGAAAAAAGGGGGCTAAAATGGCAAGCCCTGCATTGACCCGCAATAATCCCCGCTCATCTTCAACCGCGAATCGATCACCCCATCCCGCACCAACCCCATGAACACACGCCGGAAATTCCTGTTCCATCTCGCACTCTCCGCCGGAACCCCCGCCCTGCTCTGCAGCCGGGCCTTTTCTCAGGCACCGCCGCCCCCTCCCGTCAAACTGGAGGAATCCGATCCCGTCGCGACCGCCCTCGGTTACAAGGAGGACACCACCAAAGTGGATGCCCAGAAATACCCGCAGCACACCGCCGAGCAGAAATGCACCGCCTGCGCCCTCTACACCGGCAAGGAAGGCGAGGCATCCGGCCCCTGCTCCGCCTTCGGCGGCAAGATCGTCATGGCCGGCGGATGGTGTGCCGCGTTCGCGAAAAAACCGGAACCCGCCAAGTAAAGCCCCGTTTTCCGAGCCCCCGGATGCCACCGTGCCGCCGGGGGCTTTTTCGTGCCCGCCACTTTCCGCTTTTCCGCCCGGATGCGGCGGCCTACCGTCCCGCCGACATGAGCAGTTGCGGCCCCAAAATGAACATGGACCCGGCCTTGCACCGGACCCAGAAGCCATCCTGGATCAAGGTGCGCCTGCCCAACAATCCGGAATTCTGGTCCACCAAATCCCTCATCACCGATCTGAAACTGGTGACCGTCTGCGAGGAGGCCCAGTGCCCGAACCGCTGGGAATGCTGGAGCCAGCGCACCGCCACCTTCATGATCGCCGGCGAGAAATGCACCCGCGCCTGCGGCTTCTGCGCCGTGAAAACCGCCAAACCGGACGCCCTCGAGGCCGATGAACCCCAGCGCGTCGCCGAGGCCACACGCCGCATGGGACTGCGCCACGTGGTCATCACCGCCGTCGCCCGCGATGACCTTCGTGATGGAGGAGCCGAGCACTTCAAACAAACCATCGAAGCCGTCCGCGCGGCCAGTCCGCAGATCATCATCGAAGTGCTCGTGCCCGACTTCAACGACCGCGACTGGGCCCTCCAACTCGTGATGGACGCGCGCCCGCACATTTTCAACCACAACATCGAAACCGTCGAACGCCTCACACCGCTCGTACGCTCACGAGCCCAATACCAGCGGAGCCTGACGGTCTTGAAAAAAGCGAAAGCCATGGTGAACGGCAAGGTCGCCACCAAGAGCGGCATCATGCTCGGTCTCGGCGAGCGCCGCGAGGAGGTGTTGCGCGCCTTTGACGATCTCCGCGCCCATGATGTCACCGTCCTGACCCTCGGCCAATATCTGCGCCCGACCCCGAAGCACCTTCCCGTCGTCGAGTTCATCCCTCCGGAAATGTTCGATGAATACAAACAGATCGCTCTGGAGAAAGGATTCCGCCACGTCGCCAGTGGTCCGCTGGTGAGGAGTTCCTATCACGCGGCGGAATTCCGGCCCGAGCTGGATGTTCTCGAGGCCATCGAGTCCGATCTCCGCGCGGCCAGGGGCATCGAACTCGGCCCGGAACACCTGCCTCTGCCGTCCCTCAAACCGGAACTCGAAAAGGCCATCGCCTGATGAATCACTGGCTCATCAAGTCCGAGCCGGACGTCTTCTCCATCGAGGATCTCGCCCGGGTGAAACGCGAGCCGTGGACCGGCGTCAGGAACTATCAGGCCCGCAATTTCATGTGGAAGGAAATGAGGCCGGGCGATCTCGCGCTCTTCTATCACTCGAACGCGACGCCGCCGGGCATCGCCGGAGTCGCCAGGGTCGCCACCACCCCCTACCCGGACGAAACGCAATTTGATCCGAAAAGCGAATACCACGACCCGAAGGCGACCAGGGAAAACCCGCGCTGGTGGCTGGTGGACTTCGAATTCGTCGGGAAATTCAAGGAACTCCTGCCGCTTGAAACCCTCAAGGCGGATCCCGTCCTGTCGGAGATGACGGTCTGCCAACGCGGAACGCGCCTCTCGATCACCCCGGTGGATCCCCTCCACTTCAAGCGGGCCTGCAAGCTGGCGGGTTTCAAGTGACGCGCGGATCGAAGCGGAACACTTTCGGCATCGAAACGCGCAGTTCACGGGCGCTCGGATGCTGCGGATTCAGCAATAATGTGAACTCCTCGGGGATCACCGCGCTCGGCAGTTTGAAACCGAGAATACCGCTTCGCAACCAGCGCCCGCCATGAAGCCGTGCTCCGGGAGAGGATGGCAGCGCCTGCCAGTCGTCCGGAAGCGCATCGGGTTTCACGGTTTCAATCGCATCGTCCGGCACTTCGACTTCGAGAATCCGCCAATCAAGGGAGGTCACTTCGCGCTGGGCGTTGACAATGATCTCCAGCGCCGCCAAGGCCCTTGACTCCGCCAGATAGACTGCAGGAACACCCGGCGGATTCCAGCGACCTCCGAACAGACGCGCACCCTCCCCGGTCATGGCGGAAGCGGCCCGCTCCGCCTGCAAGATGCGGTAAAAAGTCGCCATACTCAGGAAAACACGCCGTGTTGAATGCGCCCGAGCAATGCCTCCACTTCACGTGCGCCGATCTCGGTATCCGCATAATCCAACGGGCACTCGCCATGGAAGGCCCGGGCGGGCGCGGCCAGCCACGAGCGGGCACCAGTGACTCCCCCCAGCGTCTCGCTGGCCCGCAAGAACAGCCGCGCATAACGCACCAACCGGTCCGACTCCGCCCGGTCCAGATGGCCGCTTTTCTTCCTGCGGTGCAGCGTGGCGCGCGACATCCCGAGCAGCGTCGCAAGGCGTTCCTCACTGAGTCCCAGCATTTCCCGCAGGGACTGAAACTCCGCCATCGGCAGACCGTCCCGCACCCGTCCGAGAATGTAGGCGGCCTCCGGCTCCCTAAGCACCGACTCCCCTCCGATGCCGAAGTTTTCTTCCGGCATTGGATACTTGATGGATTTCTTCTTCATTAAAGACAATAAATCCCCTCATTTGGAGCAGGCAAGCCCTTTCTCAAAAAAACGCCCGGGTCCGAAAACCCGGGCGCTTGGTGTTTGAAAGGCTTGACGGATGCAATTTGCCTACGGCCAACAGGTTGGCGCTTCGCTTCGTCTTTTGTCGCTAACGCTCCTTCTTTGGTTTGCCGCAGCGGACATCAATAACGGTAGTGATCAGCCTTGTAGGGTCCGTCCACCGGCACGCTGATGTAGTCCGCCTGCTCCTGGGTGAGCTTGCTGAGCTTGGCTCCGATCTTGGCGAGGTGGAGTCGGGCGACCTCCTCGTCGAGATGCTTCGGCAGCACTTTTACTTCGCCGGCCTTGTAGCTGTCCTTGTTCTTCCAGAGGTCGATCTGCGCGAGCGTCTGGTTGGTGAAGCTGTTGGACATCACGAAGCTTGGGTGTCCGGTGGCGCAACCGAGGTTCACCAGGCGGCCTTCGGCGAGCATGTAGATGCTGTTGCCGGCGGGGAACGTGTATTTGTCCACCTGAGGCTTGATGTTGGTGCGGACCACGCCCTTGGCCTCGTTGAGCCTGTCGATCTGGATCTCGTTGTCGAAGTGGCCGATGTTGCAGACAATGGCCTGGTCCTTCATCTTCTCCATGTGCTCCAGGCGGATGATGTCCTTGTTGCCCGTGGTGGTGACGTAGATGTCGCCCCAGCCGAGGGTGTCCTCGATGGTGAGCACGCGGAAACCCTCCATGGCAGCCTGCAGCGCACAGATCGGATCGATTTCGGTCACGACGACTTGCGCGCCCTGGCCGCGGAGCGCCTGGGCACAGCCCTTGCCCACGTCGCCATAGCCGCACACCACGCCGACCTTGCCGGAAATCATCACGTCGGTGGCACGCTTGATGCCGTCCACCAGCGACTCGCGACAGCCGTAGAGGTTGTCGAACTTCGACTTGGTGACCGAGTCGTTCACGTTGATGGCGGGGACCAGCAATGTGCCGGCCTTGGCCATCTGATAGAGACGGTGCACGCCGGTGGTGGTTTCCTCCGAAACGCCCTTCCAGTCCTTCACGATCTTCGCGAAAATTCCGGGCTGCTTGACCTTGATGTCCTTGAGGAGGTCCTTGATGACCTGCTCCTCGTGGCTGCCGGAGGGGGTGTTGATCCAGTCGGAGCCGTTTTCCATTTCGTAGCCTTTGTGGATGAGGAGCGTGGCATCGCCACCGTCATCGACGATGAGCTCCGGGCCAAGGCCCGCCGGATTGACCAGCGCCTGCCAGGTGCACCACCAATATTCCTCCAGCGTCTCGCCCTTCCAGGCGAAGACCGGGATGCCGCGGGCGGCGATGGCTGCGGCGGCGTGATCCTGGGTGGAGAAGATGTTGCACGAAACCCAGCGGACTTCCGCGCCGAGGTCGGCGAGGGTTTCGATGAGCACGGCAGTCTGGATGGTCATGTGCAGCGAGCCCATGATGCGCACGCCTTGCAGCGGCTTCTCCTTGCCGTATTTCTCACGGGTGGCCATCAGGCCGGGCATCTCATGCTCGGCGATCTCGATTTCCTTGCGGCCGAAATCGGCGAGGCCGATGTCGCGAACTTTGTAGTCGGTGAAACTCATATTTCTTTTATTTGTTAGATCAGTCTGATTGTTCAGATCCGACAAATCCGTCGGATCTTCCTGAAAATCACCCCACCGCCTTCTTGAGTGCGGCGACCTTGTCGGTGGCCTCCCAGGTGAGATCCTT
>Ga0209398_1000845_pt1 | contig 17434 bp, 18 predicted proteins | sample AshMeaBigSpring_FD_184125 | JGI IMG/M metagenome (GOLD analysis project Ga0209398, IMG submission 184125) | Groundwater microbial communities from Big Spring, Nevada to study Microbial Dark Matter (Phase II) - Ash Meadows Big Spring (SPAdes)... | ecosystem: Environmental > Aquatic > Deep... | reverse complement strand
CAACGAGGCCGTCTGCGCGAGGCAAGGATCGCAATCAGCAACCACTACAATGAAACCTCAAGACATCAAAGCCACGCAAATCCGCTTCGGAATTGAACTCGAAACAGCCGTCCCCGCCACGTGCGGGATCACCGTTGGTTCCTACCACGGCGGCCGGCCCGTCACCGCCGGCAAACGCTCCACAGACAACACGATCCTCGCCGCACCCGCCTTCAATGGTTCCACGTGGAAAGCCGAGCGCGACGGGTCCATCCGCTACAATCCGGGCGAGATGGCCTGCGAATTTGTGTCGCCCATCCTCCACGGCGAGGACGGGGTGGCCCGCCTGTGCGACTTCGTTGGATGGCTCAACGGAGTCGGGGCGCGGGTAAACGATTCCTGCGGCTGCCATGTGACGGTGAGCGTGGACAGCGTCATCGGTTCCTCGGATACCCAAGCCCGCGCGGACTTCGCCCGCAAACTCGCCCACGTCGCCCAGTGGCACGCCCGCGCGATCTACGGCCAGACGGGAACCGGACGCCATCTGAACCACTTCAGTCACACGTTCGCGGAAGACGTCGCCACGCTCGTCAAGCGGATGCAGGAAGCGCCGGATGTGCGGCGGAAGGAGAACGCGGCGGTGGCCTGCGGGCGCGGGATGGTCAACTTTAGAAGGCTCTTCAGCCACGGCCTCGTGGAGTTCCGCGCCTTTGCCGGCACGGTCAGTCTGGCCAAAGTCCAGCATCACGTGGCCACCGCGCTCGGGCTCTGCCGCCGCGCTCATGAAGTCCAGTGCCTCGGCGGCTTCAAAAAGAACAAGCTCCAGCAGGCCCGCACCCGCAACGCTGTGGAGTCGGTGCAATTCCTGTGGGACTACCTCGGATGGACGGGACGCAGCCGTCCGGTCGCCCTGGGTCTCTTCGGCCGCCTGCACTCTGACTTTGCCAATCACAGCCGCGAGGCCCTGCGCCTCTGCCGCCAGTTCGACGGACGCTATGCCGACGCGAACCTCTAATTTTTTGCCCAAAAGATACGCGTGTCGCGTAGCGCCGGGGCAAAAGCAACCAACCAACCAGAAAGGAAAGTAATCGTATGTGTGTAATCCTCGTTTGCCCGCCGAAAGTGCGGCCGGGCCTCAATGCCCTGATGGCCTGCGACGCCGCCAACCCGCATGGTGCGGGCGTGGCGTGGCGGGAGAAGGGCGAAGTGCGGTGGACGAAAAACCTCGGCCCCGTGGAAGTGCATCAGCTCGTGCGCAAGCTCAAGGGCGAAGTGGTGATCCACTTCCGGTGGGCAAGCGTGGGTGGTGTGAGTCCGGAGCTCTGCCACCCGTTCCCCGTGAACAAGTCTGCGCAAACCGCCCTCGTCGGGAAAGCCACCCGCGTCCTGTTCCACAACGGGACATGGGGCGGGTTCAGAGACGCGCTCGCCTACATCGAGCGGGCGGAGAAGCGCCAGATCGGCGGGCCGATCAGCGACAGCCGGGTCATGGCCCTGCTCGTCAACCACCTGCACGACCCCGATCTGCTTGAAAGCGTGGATGGCCGGTTCGTGCTCATGAGCGCGAGCAAGACGAGCCTCTTCGGGCAGTGGCGGGAGTGGCAGGGAATGCGGTGCTCGAACCTCGGGTTCCTCTACGAACTCGAACGCTCGTGCAACCCGCGCTGGAAGAAGAGCCCGAAAGCAACGGACCAACTCGCCCTCTGGGCGGCAGCGGGAGAGGAGGGGGCAAAGTGAAACTCTTCAAACTCGTTGCAAGCCGTGCGAACGTGATCGTGTTCGATGAGCGGATCGAGGCGGAAACGCCCCGCGAGGCCCGGGACAAGATGAAGCAGTCGCTCGGGCTGGAGAGCCTGACGGGCGTCGTCTATGCGATCACGGAAATCCCGCTGGAGTTGATCCGCGAAATCGTCACGAGCCAGATGGCCGCGATCACGACAACCCGCCGGGGGGCAACCGCGGTGGACATCCCGAAGCTCGTCGGAGAAGCGGTGAACGCGATCACGGGCACCGCGCTGGGCGGAATCCAGCAGCGGATGGCAAAACTGGAGACGGAGAAGCCGGTCGGCCGGTTCAACCCGCTCGCCACATCACGCTACCGCACGTTCAATGACCCGGAGACGCCGGAAACAGGCAATACCGACACCCCAGAGCCCAAGCGGCACGCGGAAACACGGCCAATTCCAGCGCCCATCCGTGCGATCCTCGGACCGGACTGGAGGGCCATCAAACGCCGCTACAAGAAGGACCGGAACGTGAAGCAGACAGCGGCAGAGTTCAACGTGTCGGTGAACACGCTCAAGTCGCGCATCCGCAGAGAGGGGTGGGCGAAATGAACTCGCTCTATCAGCCGGAAGTCGTCCCCGCTGCCTGTGGGCGGGGTTGGACGGTCGTGCGCGGTGGCCGGGATGAGGGCGGGGTATTCGAGCGGTGGATCGGGGAGAACTTCCCCATCCACGAGCAAGCGGAAGCTGCCGCCCGCGAGTGGGAATGCCGGGAGCCATCAACGCGGGAGGAAGCGCCATGATCCGGGTCGCCAAATACAACCGGTTCTGGGCGGTGTGGCACGGAGGCGATCTCATTGCCGTCGTCGTGTATAAAAAGGGCGCGGAGGCCGTGGCCGCCATCGCCCGAAAGCTGGAGGGCCGTCCATGACGCACTACGAGAACTCCACGTTTGAGGTCCGCATCCAGCGGCTCAACGAAACGCCAGGATCGATGAAGCTCGATGACGTGTCGTCGGCAGCGGCCTACTGGCGGGAAAAAATCACGGCAATGCCGTGGTATGACCCCGAGCGGGAAATGTGCGTGGCCGTCATGCTTAACGCCCGCCTTACCGCAATCGGGCATTCGCTCGTCGGGATCGGGTCGCTCAACGAATGCATCGTCCATGCCCGCGACGTGTTCCGGGCGGCGGTGGCCATGGGTGCCTATGCCGTGATAGTGATCCACAACCACCCGAGCGGCGAGGCAGTGCCGAGCGAAGCCGACCGGCGGATCACCCGCCGACTCTCCGAGGCCGGGGGCATCATCCAGATCAGCCTGCTCGACCACCTGATCGTGAGCGCAAATTCCTGCTTCAGCTTCCGGGAGGCGGGACTCGTATGAGATCCCCCGCCTCATTTCGCCCGGCTGCGCCGGATGACCTGATCGGTTCCGCCAGGACTGCCGCCCGTGCGCTCGTCGCCAAGGCGCGGAGGATCCGTGTCGGCAAGGACGGGCCGATGAAGATCCTGCTCTACGGTCCGCCGGGAGTGGGCAAGACGACAATCGCCGAGCTGGTAGCCCGTGAGCTGACCGGCGGCGAACCGTGCGCGATCGAAGACCACAACGGGCGCGAGATTACGGTCGAGACGGTGCGGCGGTGGATGGACGGGCTCGCCTATGCCAGCCTGTTCGGCGGCGGGTGGAGCGTGCGGATCGTCAACGAGTTGGACCGCTGTTCCCGCGAGGCGCAGGACCTCATGCTCACCTACCTCGACCGGATGCGGCCGGGGCGGGCGCTTGTGGGCACGAGCAACCTCCAACTCGACCTGCTCACGGAACGGTTTCAAACGCGCTTCCAAGCGTTCAAAATCACCGGTCCAGAGTCGGATGAAATCGCCGCATGGCTCGTCCGTCGGTGGCGGGCACCCAAGCGGCTCGCCCAGGAAATCGCCGTTGGCTGCGGCGGCTGCGTGCGGGCCGCCCTCGCCGATCTGGAAAGCGCAATGGACATGAAGGAGGCAGCATGAAGAGAGGCGACTGCTACGAGGCGGCGGCTCACTTCGTCATCGGCAACGCCCGGTGCCCCGGCATCCGGCTCGTTCACGGCGAGGTCACCGGGCAGGGCAAGATCGCCGGGATCCGCTACGGCCACGCGTGGGTGGAACTCGGCGATGCCGTCATCGATCCGAGCAACGGTCGGAAAATTTGCATGCGCAAAGCCGACTACTACGAACTCGGGAAAATCACCGGTGGTGTTGTGCGGTATTCGCCCGGGGAGGCGAGGCACATGCTCGTGGAAACCCTCCACTACGGGCCGTGGTCGGAATCTCCCCCTCCTCGCCGTCCGGCCTAGTGGATTCTGATGCCTGTTAAACGCGGCTTACTTTCGGGCAACGCGCCCACTGCGAAGCCGATAAAACTTGAAGCCTTGCCTAATGGATCTGAGCTTCTCCGTCCACGGAGTCAGCGCCGCAGGAATCTCCTCGCTTGACGTGCTGTGCTTGGGGAGCAGAATTCGCCCAAGATGAAGGAGCGAAACATACTGGTTTTGGTAGCGGTTTTCGTTCTTCTTCAGAATGCAGTTCCACTCCGGGCAGCCACCACCCACTCGATCTCGCAGAATATTTCCTATTTCGGATGGCTCGACCAATACAGTCTCGACAGTGCTGCCTACAATTTCGTCGGACCGGAAGCCTGCGTTCCAACGAGTGCCACGAACGCCATGACCTACCTTCAGAACCTCGCTCCCGGCGTGTTTGGAAGCGCGCTGACCGGCATGACCTACGAGACTTGGATGTCCGCCGATGCCACGCTCGCTTCTGCCCCTTACATGAATACGGATCCTGACGACGGCACCGATTACTATTATGTCCCATACGCGCTCAACAAATATATCGTTGGCGACAAGGGGTTCGCCTTTGTCGAATTCTCGGGGATGTATCCGATCGATTACTGGGGCCCCGCCCCCTACGACAAGCCGTCGTATATCACGGACGGAACTCCAACGATGGAATTTCTGCTCAATGCGCTCACCGCAAACAAGGCCATCCTGTTTGGTATCAGATATGCCGAAGGCGGCGGGCACGCGCTCCTTGCCGGCGGGATCGATTGGACCGATCTCAACGACGACGGCATCATCCAGCAATCTGAAAACGCGCACCTCTCTTTTGTTGATCCTCTCGATCCCTCCGCAACTTATAACGACGGCCAACCCAGCGGTTTTGCAAAATTCACCCAAGGCCATATTTGGAATAAAGACGATCTCCTGACAGGCACTCTCCAACTCGATTATTCCCAGTATGCAGGCACGCTGCCCTACACCAGCGGCAACTACTCGATGACAGGCGCCGCATCAATCGATGTGGCATTTGTCGTGGCCGTGCCCGAACCGTCTGTCGGATTTCTTTTATCTGGAGGTCTCATGACCGTGCTCGTCTTTTGTAGGCAGAGGCGTAAATAATAATTTTTGACTAGAGGAACCTGCCTAAGTTCCATTCCCTCAGGGAAGCTTTCCTTTCGGCATCCCTATAAAACCCGGCGCGGCCCCGCCCGTAACGCGGCAACAATTCATGCTCTCAGCATTTCGAGCCGGTGCAGGAAATAGCTTCCTACGCCTGTTAAATACAGTCCGAAGCGTCCGTGCGGCCCGCTCAACATCCATGCCAACATGAGGAACCCGCGCAAAATGGGGGAAAATATGGTGTCATTCAGTGATGGATCATTTTTGCCATCTGCGCGAGGACAAGGAGGATGCAAACAACAATATTTTGCGCCAAAAGCTACGCGAGTGACGTAGCTGCCGGCGCAGCCAACCAGAAACCAGAAAACCAAGACAATGCCCGATAATACTGACCCAGAAATGATGCAGGACCGTGAGGACAGCCGCACGCCGCGACCCCGCCGCAACCAGAGCGCACAAGCCGCGCCGGTCGGCATCCTCGTTGATCCTGAATCCCGCCACGACCTCTCCCGGCTTGTGCTCCAACGCACGGTGCGGGAGGACATCGCCGCCGCCCTGCGCTCGATTGAGATGCGCGAGGAGTTGGAGGCTGTGTGGAATTTGAGCGCGATCCAGCCTCAGGCCGGCCGCTGCATCCTGAACTTCTACGGCCCGCCGGGGACGGGGAAGACCCGCGCCGCCCTGGGTATCGCGTGGAAGCTCGGCAAGCCGCTCTACCAAGTCGATTACAGCCAGATCATCAGCAAATTTCTGGGCGACACGGCGAAGCACATCGCCAAGGCGTTCAAGGAAGCCGCCGAGGCGGATGCCGTGCTCTTCTTTGACGAGGCCGACAGCCTGCTCTCCCGCCGGGTGGCGATGGGTGAGAGCTGCGCGACCTCGATCAACCAGAACCGCAACGCACTCATGCAGGAACTCGACCGGTTCGGGGGTGTGGTCGTGATGACGACAAACCTGTTCGGAAATTACGACGAGGCCATCCTGCGGCGGATCGCCCGCCATGTGGAATTCGCCCTGCCCACGGCGACGATGCGCGAGGCGATCTTCCGCAGCCACCTGCCGAGCATCGGGCGGGTGAGCGCCGATTTGCGGAACGTGGCCATGAGCGCGCGCGGGCTCTCCGGCGGCGACATCCTGAACGTGTGCCTGAACGCGATCCACGCCGCCTCGGTTGATCCCGATCCGGCGAACTGGCGGCTGAGCGAGGACATCCTCATCGCCGAGGTTCGCAAGGTGCAGGCGAGCAAGCACGCCCACGAGGGCCGCACGGCCGACATCAGCCTGAACTGAATATGATTGCTGCCCACTTCCAACGAGCGCGCACAACGCGAGCCCACTACGACCTTGGTCACTGTCCGGCCTGCGGATGCGAGCACGAGGCCCCGCACTTCCACCTTGCCCGCCGCTGGGTGCAGGCGGTGGCGTGTTCGGCGGATTGCCAGCGAACGGTCGCCCTAGCCCGGGTCGCCTGCTGCGAGCAAGCCGCTCAGATCTGCTGCGTTTGCGAAATTGCATTCCGCTGCCCGGTTCACGGTGAGCGCCACTTCGGAACCCATGATTGAACCAATGAAATCACCCTGCGACGGTGCTGCCCAAGTCGGCTACACGAAAGACTTCCGCGCCATCTGGCGGCGTGGGAAGGAACGCCCGTTCTTTGTCGTCTATGACGCCCGAGGCAATCCGTATGTGATGCCGGTCCGCGTCAAGGACATCGCCAGAAAGTGCAACCCGCCGATACCCTACAAGCCATGACGCCGCGCCAAAAAGCCATCCTGAACTACCACCGCGACGTTGCCACATTCGCGACCAACGCGGCTCGGCCGGTTTTCGTCATCCTCGACCTCGACGACAGCATCGGGTTTGAAATCGCATCGGGGATGATGCAAAACTGCGCAGACAAGCGTGATTCGATCAAGGCGGGCGGTGCCTATCCCGCGTTCACGCTCGTCATGCCTATCACCGATGCCAATCGGCTTCTCGCCCACGGTTGGCCGAACGCGAATCGGATCCAATCGATCCCCACCGACATGGTGGCCGTCGTCCTCATTTCCGAGGAGCGCTGTCTTTCGGTTCTCATGCGACGCGAATGACCTCCGGGGTTATCCCCCTACTTGCCACTCGGCAAAAGGGAGAAATCAGGCTGATAAACGAGCGTCATAGCACGGCTCTCGTTCCTGCCGCATGGGACACGCCGGGCGGTCAGGTTGCGGAAGATCGGCGCGGGAGGGAACGTGGGGATGGAGGATGCGAGGAGGTTCGTGCGGGGGATGATCGGCGAGGGCGGGCAGGTGTGAGAGGGCAGCGGGTATACTACCACTCCACCCGCGGTCGCTTGCGTGGGTTCACAGGGCGATAAATGAGCGGGCTGGTGCGATTCCGCCAAGCACTGATAACGGGGAGCCATCGGGTTCCGTGCATTTTGATATTGTGTAGGCTTCGCTCGAAGACATCCCTTTTCCGCTAGAATTTCTATTTCGGGCAGGACTGCGCCAAAATATCTTGATGCGGATCATGCTAATCACAATGCCGCCAAACATCATGGCCATTCGTCACATAATAGAGCCGTTCGTCACAAAGTTGAGTTGATTGTGCCGAGAATGGGATAGCCTTGTCCTGTGTGTGTGCTAATGCCATTTAAAAAGAAGCGGGGACGTTTTTGGATCCTGTTTGGCGCAGTGTTAACATTAGTGCTTCCGGTTTCCGGCCAGCAGACTTGGAACAACGTCAACAGTGGTAGCTGGAGCAAGACTTCAAACTGGTCTCCTGTTGGAAGTCCAAACGCAATTGGCGCGAGCGCGACGCTCGGCGATGTGATCAAGGCCGCCAGAACGGTGACTTTGGATGTCGACGTCACTCTGGGAACGCTCAACTTTTCCGGGGACAACAACTACTCGATGGCCGGCACCAAGTCCCTGACGTTTGATGCGACCGCCGGAAACGCAGTGATCAATATCTCCGGGAAGAACGCATCCCAAATCGGAACCGCCCCGACCAATCTGCTGACGGTGAGCATGGTCCTGACCGACAATCTTGTCATCAACCACAGCGGATCTGGCGATTTCAAGCTGGCCGGGGCAATCAGCGGAGCCGGGGGTATCGTGAAGAACGGAAGCGGCACAGCGCTCCTCTATGGATATCATGAAAACGCGTATACCGGCGCGACAATCGTGAACGACGGCATGCTGGTGCTCGACACCTACACCCTGCGCAACGGATCGATCAAAGGAACAACCGTCGTCGTGGGCGACGGGATCGGTGCCGCCGAATCCGCTGTCTTGCGCAACGGTCCCCTCATCGCCCCCTACGCCGATGAGATGATCAACGACGCAGCGACCGTGTCCTTTGGAAGCGATGGGCTCTGGGCGATCAACAACGAAAACGAAACCGTCTCGGCGTTAAACTTCGCCGGGGGCAGGGTTCGCACGGGAACCGGGCTTCTCACCCTCGCCTCAGCAACACCTGTCACAACTGAGGCATCATCCGGGACTGCCCTGATTGAAGGGAACCTCCGCGTCACCGGGGGCGGAACGGGAGAAGCGCGCTTCGAAATTGCAGACGGAAGTGCCGCAATCGATGCTGAAATTTCAGCGGCAGTCAGCGGCACTACCAGGTTCGTCAAGCAGGGCGAAGGCTCGCTGCGCCTGTCGGGAGCATCCGCAAACACACTCTCAGGCACAACAACGGTTGAGGCAGGCACCCTGGAGTTGGCAAAAGCGGGAGGAGTTGCTGCGATTGCGGGTTCGTCAATCACCGTCAATTCCGGTGGCACGCTTCTTCTGGGAAATTCCGAGCAGATTTCGAATTCCACCGGACTGATTCTCAGCGGGGGTGAGTTCAGCACAGGCGCAGGGTTTAACGAGACGCTCGGCACGCTGACGCTCACCTCCGACTCGCGAATCACTTTGGGGGACACGATTCACAACCTCCGGTTTGGCGCTAGCAATCTGGCAGGATGGGACGCGGCAGCCTCTCTTACGATCTATGGCTGGGCAGCTGACCCGTCCGGAGCAGGAATTTCTAAAGTCTTCTTCGGAACCAACACAGGTAGCCTCACGACCCAACAACTCAGCCAGATCCATTTCGATGGATTTACGGGCAGCATGCTCCTCGCCAACGGGGAACTCGTCCCGACTGCCGTTCCTGAAGCTGAGGCTTATCTCGCGGCCCTCCTCGTTGCATGCATTACCGTCTGGCGCGAGCGGACCCGCTTCCTTCCCCGACTGCAGAGCCTCTGCTTGCGGTAGGTGGCAGCATTGCTCCATCGTGAGCAGAGGCAACGCGAGCGCCACGGTGTTGGCTGGTCAAGAATTCAACCCTGCCTCATCGGTGGAGATGTGCTTCTGACAAGGAAAACCTGTGCCGAATTGCCGAGGCCGGCCATGTCGTGATCACGTTCCCAAGCGACCATACTCCCGAGAGGCGGAAGCGGATCAGGTCAGCCGGGTTCCTGCGCAGGGGGAACTGCGAGCGGTCAGGTTGCGGAAGATCGGCGCGGGTAAACCGCTGCGGCTCCGCACAACGATTTGAATGCCGGATCGATGTCCGAGTCTGTGTATTCCAATTTACAGACGAGACCGTCCCCGCACCAACCGCCGCGCACCTTCCATCCCCACGTTCCTATGCCTCCGAGGGAATGCAACTCACATCTGCTGCGACCGCTTTTGCATTAATCAGTCGCACTTGGCCGAGCAAGAGCGGATTTTTGCGATGATTTCCGCGGCCTCCACCTGGGGATCTTTCATCGGGGTGCGGAGCGAGTGGGCGCGATCCCCGTTTTCCTTCCATTTCCCGTCGGCGGCTTTGACGGCCATGTCATCCCACTCCGGGCACCACTGCCCGAGGTCGTAGCCGTGCCACGGGGTTTCGGGATAGAGCGGTGGCAGTCCGAGCTTCTCCCAGATCGCTTTCGCCTCCTCCATGAATTTTTTCTTCGGGAGGGCGACAGGCGGGAAGTCGGATTTCAGCGTGGCATCTATGAACAGCGTGGATTCCGTGCCGGTTGAGGCGGTGCGGGGGACGTGACCCGGCGAGCGGTAGTTCAGGATCTGGATGTCCGAGACCGGGTTGGCGCGGTAGGCGATCGCCCAGAGCAATTGGTCGGAGTTGTCGGGATCAATGTCCTCATTCACGGCGACGCAGATTTTTCCGACAGCCGGCTGCAGGGATGCTACTCCCTGCAGCGCGCGCCAGACCTCGGTCTGTGACACATCACGATCAAGCACGACCGAGACCACCTTGCGCAGGTTGGTGAGCGGTTCGTGCATCGAAACCCGCCTGACCGATTTGATGTTGAGATGATTGCGGAGGTGGTCGAGAAAGATCGGCTCGTAGGCGAGCTTTTTGATGACGCTCGACTCGCTGGGCGTGATCTGGGAAATCATCGAGGTGATGATGGGATTGCGGCGGAAGGTGATCGTTTCGACATGCATGACGAAGTTGTATTCCTCGATCTGCATATACCCGTGGCTTTCGCCAAACGGACCCTCGGGCTCAAGGATGTCGGTATCGATCCACCCCTCGACGATGGCTTGCGCCTCGGCAGGCACAACCAGATCGACGCTCTTGCAGCACACGACATTGATCGGTCCGTCGGCCAAGGCGCCGGCGACCCCGAGTTCATCCTGTCCCAAGGGAAGCTTCTGCGGTCCGGTGAACTCCACAATCGGAGGCGCGCCCAGCACCAAGGCCACGGGCATCCGCTGACCCGCCGCCTGATACTTTTTCCAATGCACATAGCCACCTGCCAGGGTGGACATCTCCATCATCACTCCCACTCGGTCGCAGGATTTGATGTGACCGCGATAAACCCCCATGTTTTGGACGCCGGTCTCGGGGTCTTTCGTGATCCAGCATCCCGCGGTGAAATACGGTGCGACGTCGAACCCTGGAGTCGAGATCGGGACAGGGAGGAGGTCAAGGCCGTTGCCATCGCGGATCTCGGAGCGAGCAATGACGACCTCCTGACACTCGGCGGTTTCGACCAAGCGCGGAGCGATCGGGTTGGCCATGGCCGCGAGCCACTTCGGACCGATCTCCTCCGCTGTGGCAGCCATGCCGATTTCATAAATGCGCTGGTTGGAAGCCAGCACGCCGACTGCGCATGACCCCGCATACCTAGTGCCGTCGCCATCGGTCACATTCGTAAAGTGGAATCCCTTGCGCTCGCCCGGCGCGATCCCTCCCCGGAACTGCCAGCGCACGAGCGGGTGAAGGTGTTTGTCCTTGTTGATCGGAGCCTCGATCACATGGAGCAATCCCTGCGACTTCAGGGCGTCCAGATGCTCGTTGAGATCGTTGTAGGTTCGTGGGTTCGTCATTGGGGAGTTTCTTTCCAGCGTTTGATGCCGGGCACATCGATGTCGAAGAGGTCGAGAACCCGCCGAACCGACTGATCGACAATATCGGCGACTGTTTCCGGCGCGTGGTAGAACGACGGGATCGGCGGGGCGATGATCGCTCCCATTTCGGCGAGGGCGGTGAGGTTGCGGAGGTGCCCGAGGTGGAAGGGCGTTTCGCGGAACATCAAGACGAGACGCCGGTGTTCTTTGAGCACGACATCGGCTGCCCGGGTTATCAGGGAGCCACTGATGCTGTGGGCGATGCTCGACATGGTCTTGACCGAGCACGGCGTGACGATCATCCCCATCGTGCGGAAGGAGCCGCTTGCTATCGAGGCGCCAATATCCCGGTTGTCATGCACCACGTCTGCCAACGCTTCGATTTCCTTGATCGGACGCCCACCTTCCTCGCTTGTGGTCCGGGCTACGGACTCCGAAGCAACGAGATGGGTCTCGATGTCACCGAGCTCCCGGAGCATTTCAAGCACACGAACTCCGTAGATCGTCCCCGAGGCACCGGTGATTCCGACGATCAAACGCTTTTTCATGATGGAGATCGCCTAGAATTCCGAAAGATCCTTGGCCGAGAAGTCGGGAATCGCATCGTCCGCGACCGGGAACCCTGCAGGATAACGGACCTCACCGGTTTTCTCGTCATAGATCGCGGTGGCATGTCGGGGAACACCGGTCGTCGGTCCACCGATGGCATCGGTAGGCACGGATTTCTCTGTTCGGATGCCATTAAGGAGCCATTTTCCATCAACCGCCCGCTGGGCGCAGGCATCCCATTCGTCGCACCAGTCGCCGAGGCTGTAGCCGAACCATTTACGGGCCGGGCGGACAGGTGGCAGCCCCGCCTTTTCCCAGAGTTCTTTGGCTTCGAGCATGAACTCCTTTTTCGGCAGGGCGACGGGTGCCATGTCGTATTTGAGCGTGGCATCGATCATGACGAGCGACTCCCAGAACATGTGGCGAAGCTTTGGCGCGTGGCCGTTCGCCTGATAGTCGAGGACTTCGTAATCCTGCTTCGGATGTGCTCGGTAGGCGATTGACCAGAGGACTTCCTCAAGGTTCGTGGGATCAATATCCTCGTCCACCGCCACCGTGATCTTCCCGACCGAGCGCATGATCACCGTCGCTCCGCGGAGGGCGCGCCAGATTTCTGTTTTCGGCGTGTTGCGCTTGAAGACGATCACTGTGAACCGTGAGACGCCGACCATGGCCTCGTGTAAATCCACTTTGAGAACCTGTCCGATTCCGAGAGTGTTTTTGAGAAAGTTCAGGGTAACGGCACTGTAGTTGAGCCTCTTGATGACGCCGGATTCGGAGGGAGCCATCTGCGAGATCATCGACGTGATAATTGCATGCTTTCGGCGGGTGATAGCAGTGACATCGATCCGGTGGTTGTATTCCTCGATGCTCATGTAGCCATGGGATTCGCCGAAGGGGGCCTCCATTTCGAGGACCTCGGGATCGACCCAGCCTTCGATAACGATATTCGCGTCAGCCGGGACAAAAAGCGGGACCGTTTTGCAGCGCACTTTGCGGATCGGTGCGCCGACCAGTCCGCCCGCTATGTCCAAATCATCAATGTTGCCAGGAGTTTTTTGCGGGCCGATCAACTGGAGGGACGGCGGTGCTCCGACCACGAGCGCGACCGGCATTTTCTTTCCGGACTTCTTGTAGGTCTCCCAGTTTTTATGGGCGTCTCCGCCCGTCTGGATCAGCCACATCCCGCACATGCGGTTCGAGGCTTTGATGTTCGTGCGGTTCTGGGAGAAGTTTTCGCGTCCGCCATCGAGCGGCTTGGTGACCCACAGCCCGGCAGAAAAATACGGGGCGGTATCGAAGCCTGGCGTGTTGTTCGGGATCGGCAATGAAGCGAGCCCCTTGTCGTCGCCGACGAGATCGTCGCCGGTGAGGATGATCTCGTGGACCGGGGCATCCTCGGAGGGAACCTCAACGGCGGCCACCGGGTTACCGAAGGCGTGCGCCCATTTATCCGCGATGGCCTGGCTGAGAGCCTGAACGTCAATCTCCGGCTTCGTCACATCAAACTGCGCGTCGAGCCCCATCGAAACCGCATAGACGTGCTCATTGCCGGCGGTCGTGGCCACGCAAACATCGCAGTTTCCTTTGTAATTTACCCCATTGCTGTCAGTGACATTGGTGAAATAAAACCCTTTCCGCTCGCGGGATTCGAGCTGGGACACATAGCTCCACCGAACGAGCGGGTGCAGGTTGCGATCCTTGTTGACCGGGATGTCAATCGTGTGGAGAAGCCCGTAGCCATCGAGCTTGGCGAGGTGCGCTTGAAGGTCGTCGTATTTGCGGGGAGTCGTCATCATGTGGTAAGCATAGCTCAATCCCACTGCTTGGGAATCAGACGAATGTCGTATTCTCCTGGCGGGGCGGATTGACTCCGCGCACGGGGACGTGTCAGAATTGCACCAGTGAAAAACGACGCATCGATGCTGAGTTCATTGGACAGTATCATCGCCGAGAAAGATGATCGCGAGCTGGCCGAAAATGCACTTCGCATTTTTGCCAATGTGGTTCACGGCGATTATTATTCGGCTGTTTACTATGCGGGGAATCCGCTGGCCACCGACGTCTTTCATCCAGATGCGGGCTGGTGCGGCCCGTCATCTCCGGTGGCAATGTTCCTTCAGAAAAATCACCTAAAGCACCCATTTGCGCGCCATTTTTTTCTCACCCGCCAGCCGGCATGCTACCGCCGCAGCGAGATGGTCGCCGACCGGGAGTGGAAGCGCTCGGGTTTTTACAACGAATTGGACCGTCCCTTGGGAATAGAGGATATGGCGGCCATCTATCAGGTGACAAGAAACGGCGACATCATTGTTCTGACCTGCGGCCGGTCAGGCACCTTCCGACAAAAGGACATCGATTCCGTAGGCCCGTTTCATCGGGTATTATCGGTACTGGTTCAGTCCCGCCAGACGCCGGGCGCGGGCCGTCGCAGTCAATCGGGTGCCGGCAAACCGCTTTCGAAAAGGGAGCGGGAAGTTATGGGCTGGGTCAGGGAAGGCAAGCGCAACAGCGAAATATCCGTGATTCTGGGGCTCAGCACACATACCGTTCGCAAGCACTTGGAGAATGCCTTTGGGAAGCTTGAAGTCGAGACCCGCACTGCTGCTGCTCTGGTGTTCGCGGCAGATTTGTGAACATTCGGCACCGATTCAGGTTGTACGCAGAAATGCGACCGATTACCTGCCATCCCATGTAACTGGCGGATAAGTCTCAAAAAATTCCAACAGCAATGCGGGGCTGCCAAGCACGTTCCGCACGGTTGAGTCGATGACGCACCGGATGCCCGCGCTCGTAGCAGATGAAATCCTCCACCAACTCCGCAAGCCGGTGAGCGCGGAGGCACTGGCGGCGATCAAGCAGCGGCAACGCCCTGTCGAGCCGGGGGTGCTCGCCGAGCGGCTGCGGCAGTGGCGGCGGGCCAACCGGCTCAACCGCAGGCAGGCGGCCGACGCGCTCAAGGCGATGGGGTTCGCCACCACGGCGCGGACGATCTGGGTGTGGGAGTCCGAGCGGATGTTGCCGAACCGCCCGCTTGCCCTCCTTGAAAAGCTCGCGGAGAAGCCGCCGAAAACCGAGCCCCGGCGCGAGGAAGTCGGACGCCGGTTCGGTGAGCAGATGCGCCAGTGGCGTCGGAAGCGGGGGCTGAACCAACGGGAGGCGTTGGCGATCCTCGGCGAGGGCGACGATCAGCGGAAAATGTCGCGATGGGAGAGCGGGAAGCAAGTGCCGGCGAACATGCGCGAACTGCTCGCGAAGATGGAGGCGGCGAAATGAGCGCGTGCGATTACCTCAGCGATGCCGAGACGGACGTGGTGCTCGCGCTCAACGGGATTGCGGTGCTGAACGAGACGCCCGAGGCCGCGCCGGGCACCGTGGATCCGCTGCGGCCCGCGTATGCGCGGCTGCCCGACTACGTGCGGGAGATGCTGGAGAAGCCGCTGCGGACGATCCGGGCGACCCACCCCGAGGCGGTGACGATGCTGCGCCAGCGGCTTTCGATCCTCGAAAACGCCCGCCAGTTCGGGAGCAACTTGAAGCTGGAAAGTCGGATCGCCCGGACCCGCGCCGTGCTTGATCACGCGCTCGCCATCCGCGCCACCCCGACCAGTGAGGAGAGGATCGGCGAGGTTGTGATCCGCGACGACGCTGAGGCCGGTCAGGTCGTGATCACGTTTCCGAGCGACCACACGCCCGAGCGGCGCAAGCGGATCAGGTCGGCCGGGTTCCTGCCGCAGGGGGAGCGCCGGGCGGTTCGGTTGCGGAAGATCGGCGTAGGGGTGAATGCGGCGATGGAAGATGCGCGGCGGTTCGTGCTAGGGATACTTGACGACGGCGGGCAGGGGTAAGAGGGGAGCGGGAAAATACCATCACTCCACCCGCGCCGCTTGCGTTGGTTCACATGGCGATAAACGAGCGAGGAACTCTGCTCTCGTCAGCCTCGACCTTGGCACGTCATCGGTTTCAGAAGCACTCCGCGCCCATAGACGGAATTAACACTCGCTTTTTTCGGAGCCCGGATTTTCCAACGACTTGCTACGGCTCCTCGGTCATGGTAGCATTTACGTATTCCCCCCTATGAAAAACACGATCACAACAGCTGTTGCCGTCTTCCTGTTTGCTGTCGCTTCAGGTAAGGCGCCAGGCGCGCAGTTTGGCGGCATGTTTTTTTCAAACGAAACGCTCGCCGATATGAGCAGGTGGTTTGACTCCCAGCCTGAGCATCCGCTACCCGCAGCGGGCTTTGTGCCGAAGGGCTCGGCAAACCTTCTGGGCCACCTTCACTACACACCTATTCTGCGTGACCAAGCGCCGACAGGCACCTGCTGGATCTGGTCGCACACCGCAGCAATGTCCATCGATTTTGATACCCAGTTCGGGGGAAGCCCTCACGTCCAGGAGGGACTCTCCGTGCAGTTTCTTGCGTCAAATGCCTGGATGGTCGGCTCGGACCTGAACAAGGGGGGACATTCCGGGTTGATCAAGGATTTCTACGACAGGGTCGGCTACGCCATCCCTTCCAAAAATACCTTCGCCATGTGGAACGCGGTTTGGAATACCACCGAGCAAGCGTGGGAATGGGACGAGAGCAAGGGCATCAGGCCGTCCATGTTTATCCACTCAGGAACACCCTGGGCGCCGGAGACGGCACAAACAAATTATCCCATCAAACAAATCGATCTGGATGTCATAAAAACCTTCAGCACCGCCAACGCGACGGTGACGAAACAAGAGGCCATAGATAGGATCAAGGCCGTGCTCGATTCAGGTTTTCCGGTCCCGATGATGTATACACTGCCGACGGCTGCGGACTGGGCGGTATTCGATGGTTTCTGGGACACTCAAGCCGAATCGGTCGTGACCAGCTTCGACTACGCGAAGGGTCACGTCTGGGAAAATAATGGAGGCGGGTGCGGACATTGGGTGCTGTGCGTCGGCTACGATGACAGCGCTCCGGTTCCCTATTGGCTCATCCTTAACTCACATTATGCCGGAGATAACCGCCCGAACAACGTCTTCCGTCTCGCCCAGCAAATTGACTACGATGCGACCTTCGTGGGCGGAGATTATCCGAGCAACCGAATCTACAACTGGGTTTATTTCCACACTACATTCGCCGACAAAAACACAACCTTCCCGAACAAAAGGGGGCTGAAATCTCTCGCCGTTAGCACAAGCAGTTCTTCGAAGACCGATATCGACAGCATTTTGGTCAATTCGGTGACTTTTTCTGGAAACGTCACAACCATATCTTCAGCCACCTTGACCTTGAACTACAAGACTTACGCCTGCGATAGTTCAACCGGAAGCTGGAAGAAAACCGGCGCAATCTGGCAGTTCAAATCTTCCCAAAAGTCACGCCCGGCGATCACCGTCACAGTGGATATCAAAAAGAAGTGCTG
>Ga0209398_1000843_pt1 | contig 17442 bp, 13 predicted proteins | sample AshMeaBigSpring_FD_184125 | JGI IMG/M metagenome (GOLD analysis project Ga0209398, IMG submission 184125) | Groundwater microbial communities from Big Spring, Nevada to study Microbial Dark Matter (Phase II) - Ash Meadows Big Spring (SPAdes)... | ecosystem: Environmental > Aquatic > Deep... | reverse complement strand
CGAACTCGGCAAGGAAGTCGCCATCGAGGCGCAGCGCCTGGGCGTCGAGGTGATCGCCGCCGACCGCTATCCGAACGCGCCCGCGATGCAGGTTGCGCACCGCTCGCACGTGCTGAACATGCTCGATCCCGCCGCGCTGCGGGACCTGGTGCTGCACGAGCAGCCGGCGCTGATCGTCCCGGAGATCGAGGCCATCGCGACGCCGGCGCTGCTCGAACTGGAGGCGGAAGGATTCCGCGTGATTCCGACGGCCCGTGCGGCACGCCTCACCATGGATCGCGAGGGCATCCGCCGCCTCGCCGCCGAAGAACTCGGACTGGCGACCTCGCCGTACCGCTTTGCCGACACGCTCACGGGCTACCGCGACGCGATCGAGGCGATCGGGTTCCCGTGCGTCGTGAAGCCGGTGATGAGTTCGTCCGGCAAGGGCCAGAGCGTGGTGCGCGGTCCCGACGACGCGCTGCCAGCGTGGGAGTACGCGCAGGCGGGCGGGCGGGCGGGCGCGGGCCGCGTGATTGTCGAAGGGTTCGTGCGCTTCGACTACGAGATCACGCTGCTCACCGTGCGTCACGCCGGCGGGACGAGCTTCTGCGCGCCGATCGGCCACCTGCAGATCGACGGCGATTACCGTGAGTCCTGGCAACCGCAGCCGATGAGCGCCAAGGCGCTCGAGGCAGCGCAGCACATCGCCCGCACGGTCACCGACAACCTCGGCGGCGCGGGCATCTTCGGCGTGGAGCTGTTCGTGCAGGGCAACGACGTGTGGTTCAGCGAGGTTTCGCCGCGCCCGCACGACACCGGCCTGGTCACGCTCATCTCCCAGGACCTCTCGGAGTTCGCACTGCACGCCCGGGCCATCCTCGGCCTGCCCATCCCGGGGATCCGCCAGAACGGCGCGGCCGCGTCGTGCGCGGTGCTGCTCGAGGGCGACTCGAGCGACGTCTTGTTCCACGGTGTCGAGCGCGCGCTCGAGGAACCGGGCACGCAACTGCGGTTGTTCGGCAAGCCCGAGGTGAAGGGCAAGCGCCGCATGGGAGTCACCCTCGCCTTGGGCGACAACGTCGAGCAGGCGCGCGACAAGGCGCGGCGCGCGGCGACCGCACTAGTGGCCGCTGCCGAACTGCGCTGACCGCGCGAGAACCACTGGCCGAGCCCCACGCCGCCGCCGCGACGGCGGCGAGCCCCATCGATTCCCACATAACCGACTGTTTATAAATAGATATTTTCAGAAGGATCTACAGTCATCTATAAGTTGACATGATGTCAATGACGGCCGGAAAATGGCGCCATGTCGTACATCAACGAACGCAGGCAAGAAGAGCGCGACCGCCGGCGCGCCGAGATCGTCGACGCGGCCGAGGCGCTCTATGCCGAGGTGGGCTGGGACGCGGTGACCATGGACCAGGTCGCCCGGCGCGCGCGCCTGAGCCGGGCCCTCGTCTACGTGTATTTCCGCGACAAGTCCGACCTGCACCTCGCACTGGTCGAGCGCGCGTTCGACACGCTGCGCGAGCGCTTCGAGGCGGCGCGCGCCGGCAAGGCGCGTGGCATCGACGAAGTCGAGGCGATCGGCTGGGCCTACCAGGCCTATGCGCGCGAGCTGCCCCACTATTTCGACGCCTGCGCGCGGTTCGAAGCGCGCCCGGGCAGTGACGGCGTCCAGCCGAACGAGGCCGCCTGCATGGCCGCCGGCCACCGTGTGCACGAGACGATCGTTGCATCGCTCGATCGCGGCGTCGCGGACGGCTCGATCCGGGCCGACATCGGCGACCCGTACGTCACGTCGCTCGCACTCTGGGCCTTCTCCCACGGCGTGGTGCAGATCGCGGCGACCAAGTCCGGGCAGATGGAGATCGAGGGAATCCCGGTGCAACGGTTCTTCGATCACGCCATCGCCATGGCCCTGCGCACGCTCAAGCCGTGACACCGGAGCGCACGATGCCACGCCACGTCACGACTTCCCGTACGCCGCATTGGCCGGTGGCCTTGTTCGCGGCCGCCGCGACGTTCGCGTGCCCCGCTGACGCGACGCCAACGGCCCCTGCAGAGGCTCCGCGTGCGCCGGCCGCAGCCCAGGCGACTGTCACCGTCGAGGAGGGCCTGCGCGAAGTGCTCGACGACGCACTCTCCGCGAACCTCGAACTGCGGGCGGGCGCCGCCGCCATCGAACAGCGGCTCGCGGCCCTCGATCAAGCCCGCGCGCGCTACCTGCCGGTGCTCGACGTCGCCGCACGCTACAGCTGGGCCGACGGCGGCCGCACCATCGACTTCCCGGTCGGCGACCTGCTGAACCCGGTGTACGCGACGCTGGACGAACTGTTGATCGCGTCCGGCCAGCCGCCGCGCTTCCCGCGCATCGAGAACCAGAGCATCACCTTCCTGCGCGGCAACGAGCAGGAAACCAAGCTGGTGCTCGAGCAGCCCCTCTACGAGCCGCGCCTCGGCCCCGCCGTCGCCGCGGGCCGTGCGGAGGTCGACCGGACCGCCGCCAACGTCGCCGCGCTGCGCTCGCGCGTGATCCGCGACACGCAGCAGGCCTATTACCTGTGGATCGCTGCGCAGCAAGCGGTGCTGGTGCTCGACGCGACGCTCGAGCTGGCACGCTCCAACCTGGCCGCGAACGAGAGCCTGTACCGCAACGGCAAGGTCACGCGCGATCTCGTGCTGCGCGCGGAGGCCGACCTGCTCGAGGTCGAACAGCAACGCATCGCCGCTGCGAGCCGCGTGCGCATCGCCCAGGGTTACGTGAACCTGTTGCGCAACGCCCCGCTCGCTGCCCCGCTGCCCAAGGCGGAAATCGACGCAAATGCCGTCGAACGCCACCGGGAGAACCTGGTCCGCCGGCTCGCGGGCCGCACGCTCGAGCCCGCACCGCTGCAGCAACTCGCGACGAACCGCCGTGCGGAACTGCAAGGCCTCGATGCCGCCATCGCCGGCGGTGAAGCCCGGCAGGATCTCGCACGCGCCGCGTTCAAGCCGCGCCTGCTGCTCGGCGCCGAGGCCGGGATCCAGGGCGACGACTACGGCTTCAGCGAGGACGAACGCTACGCGCTCGCCTCGGTGATCTTGCGCTGGAACACGTTCCGCGGCGGCGCAGACCGCGCGGCGCTCGCTGAAGCGCGGGCATTCACGGAAGAGCTGCGCGCGACGCGCGAACTTGCTGCGCAGCGCGTCCGGCTCGAGGTGCAGCAGGCCGTCGAGGACCTCGAGGTGGCCGATGCTTCGCTCGACACCGCGCTCAAGCGCGCCGAGGCTGCCGACGGCGCCCTGCGCATCGCCGCCCGCAAGCGCGACCTCGGCCAGATCAACCAGACCGAGTTCATCGACGCACGACGCACGTCGACCGATGCCAACCTCAACCTCAACCGCGTGCGCGCCGAATTCCTGGCGCGCATTGCGGAGCTCGAATACGCCATCGGCGAGCCACGCGCCGCGGGCAAGGAGTTTCCACGATGAGATCCCGGGCACTGGTCGCGAGCCTCGGCGCCGCCCTGCTCCTCGCTGCCTGTGGCGATGCGCCGGCTCCGGAGACTGCCCCGAAGTCCGAAGCCGCCCCCGTGCGCACCGCGCCGGCCGAAAGCGTGCAGGTCACCGACGCCGTGCGCGCCGTCGGCGTGCTCACGCCGCGCGACGAGCTGCGCCTGTCCTTCAAGGTCGGCGGCGTCATCGAGACGATGGCCGTCGAAGCCGGCGACAGCGTCCGCGCGGGCCAGACGCTCGCGGTGCTGAAGCGCGCCGAGGTGGATGCGGCCGTCTCGCAGGCGACCGAGGGCGTCGAGAAGGCGCGGCGCGACCTGGAGCGGGCGCGCCAGCTGCGCGCCGACGAGGTCGCGACACAGGAGCAAGTGGAAGACCTGACCACCGCCTACAACGTCGCCCGCGCCAACCTGCAGGCCGCGCAGTTCAATGCGCGCTTCGCACGCATCGAGGCGCCGTCCGACGGGGTGGTCCTGCAGCGGCTCGCCCGCGCCAGCGAACTCGTCCAGGGCGGCCAGCCCGTGCTGGTGCTGGGCTCGACCGACAGCGGATGGATCGTCCGCGTCGGCCTCGCCGACCGCGACGCCGTGCGCGTCAACCTCGGCGATGCGGCCGTCATCGCGTTCGACGCCTTCCCGGGCCGGCCGTTCGAGGGTCGCGTGACGCGGATCGGCTCGAGCGCCGACCCGTTCACCGGCACCTTCGAGGTTGAGATCGAAGTTGCGCCCGGCGGCGCGCGCTTCGCGCGTGGCCTCGTCGCCAAGGTCGAGATCGCTCTGCAAGGCGCGGCCAACGGCGCCGCGCAGACGCTCGTCCCGGTCACCGCGCTGGTCGAGGCGAACGGCCCGGCCGCGACGGTCTACGTGCTCGACGCCGCCGAGGGAGTCGCGCGGCGACGCCAGGTGACGGTCGGCCCGATCGTCGGTGAACGCGTCGTCATCGTGGCGGGCCTCGAACCCGGCGAACAGGTGGTGACGGACGGCGCCGCCTGGCTCACGGATGGTCGCGCCGTACGCGTCGTCGGCGGCCCCGCCGACGCTCCCGGCTGAGGACGCCCCGTGCGCATCTGGAAATTCAGCGTCGAGCGCTGGCAGTTCACGCTGCTGCTGTTCGCATTGCTCATCGCGATGGGCGTGAACTCGCTGCTCAACATCCCGCGCTCCGAAGATCCCGAGTTCCACCCGCCGATCCCGACGGTGGTCGCGGTGTATCCGGGTGCCGATCCGGCGGACATCGAGCGGCTGGTCGTGGACCCGATCGAGGACGCGATCAACGAGATCGACGACATCAAGCGCATCGACAGCCGCTCGATGGACGGCGTGGGCGTGGTGCAGGTCGAGTTCCAGTGGCAGACCAACGCGGACGAGGTCTATGACGATGTGGTGCGCGAGGTGAACCGCATCCGCGGGCAGCTGCCGCCGGACCTCGCGGCACTCGAGGTGCGCAAGGCGGGTTCCGGCCTCGTCAACATCGTGCAGGTCGCGCTGGTGAGCGACGACGCCGGCTACCGCGAGCTCAAGGAACTCGCCGAGGACCTGCGCGACTCGATCGAGACCGTGCCCGGGGTACGCCGCAGCGAGACCTGGGCGTTCCCGCAGCCGGAGGTGCGCATCGCAGTGGACCTCGAGCGGATGGGCCGCGCCGGCGTGACGCTCGGGCAGGTGGAGCTCGCGCTGCGCGGCGAGAACGCCTCGATTCCGGGCGGCGCGGTGGACGTGGGCCTGCGCAAGTATAACCTGCAGACTTCCGGCAGCTACGAGTCGCTCGATGAGATCGCCGACACGGTGGTGGCGAGCCGCGACGGCCGCATCGTCAAGCTGCGCGACGTCGCCGACGTTTCGTGGGGCACCGCCGAGGAACGCTACACCGGCCGCTTCAAGGGCGAACGCGCGGTGTTCGTCACGGCGAACGCCAAGGACCGTGTGGACGTGTTCGCGGTGCGCAATGCCATCTACGAGCGGCTCGACCGCTTCGAGGCCACGCTGCCGGAGAACGTGCGCCTCGAGCGCGGCTTCGACCAGACCCGCAACGTGAAGCACCGGCTCGGGCGGCTCGGCTTCGACTTCGCGATCGCCATCGGCCTCGTGCTGCTCACCCTGCTGCCGCTCGGCGTGCGCGCGTCGATCGTCGTGATGATCTCGATCCCGCTGTCGCTCGCGATCGGGCTCTCGGCGCTGTACTTCACCGGGTTCTCGCTCAACCAGCTGTCGATCGCGGGCTTCGTACTGGCGCTTGGCCTGCTGGTGGACGACTCGATCGTGGTGGTCGAGAACATCTCCCGCTACCTGCGGGCCGGCTACTCCCGCGTCGAAGCGGCAATCGCGGCCACCGACCAGATCGCGCTCGCGGTGCTCGGCTGCACGGTGACGCTGCTGTTCGCGTTCCTGCCGCTGCTGTTCCTGCCCGAGGGCGCGGGGCTCTTCGTCCGCTCGATGCCGGCAGCCGTCCTCTACACGGTGCTCGCCTCGCTGTTCGTGGCTTTCACGGTGATCCCGTTCCTCGCGAGCCGGATACTGCGTGCGGAAGGCGAAGCCGGCGAAGGAGGCAAGGCGCTCCGGGCCATCACCGGCGCCATCCAGCGTTACTACGTGCCGGCGCTGAAGCGAGCGCTTGCGAAGCCCATGCACACGATGGTCATCGCCACCGCGTTCGTCGCTGGCGCGGTCGCCCTCGTGCCAGCGATCGGCTTCAGCGTGTTCCCCGCGGCCGACATTCCGCAGTTCCGCATCACCATCGAAACCCCGGATGGGGCGAGCCTGGCCGACACGGACCGCGCACTGCGCTTCGTGGAGGACGAGCTCGCCCGACACCCGGAGGTCAAGCACTGGTTCGCCAACCTCGGCCGCGGTAACCCGCGCATCTACTACAACATCTTCCCGGAGGAGACGAACGCGAACGTCGCCGAGGTCGCGGTGGAGTTGCACGGCTTCGATCCGCGACGCAGCCCCGCCCTGTACGAACAGTTGCGCGCAAAACTGTCGGAGTACCCGGGCGCCCGCATCATCGTCGAGTCGTACCAGAACGGACCGCCGATCAACGCGCCGATCGAGGTGGCGGTCACCGGGCCGGACCTCGAGGAGTTGCGCGCGCTCGCCGCGCGTGTCGAGGACATCATCGAGGCCACGCCGGGGACGCGTGACGTGGACAACCCCGTGCGCCGCCTGCGCACCGACCTCGACTTGCGCATCGATCCCCAGAAGGCCGCGCTGCTCGGCGTGGCGCCGGTCGACATCGACCGAACGGTGCGTGCGGCCGTCGCCGGACTGAGCGCCGGCAAGTTCCGCGAATCGGACGGCGACGAATACGACATCACGCTGCGCCTGCCGATGCAGGGGCGCCCGACACTCGACATGCTCGACCGCATCGAGGTGGCCTCGATGACCGGCCGGCCGGTGCCGCTGCGGCAGCTCGCTTCGCCCGAATTCTCGTCGGCTACGACGCTGATCCGGCGCCACGACCGCGAGCGAGAGGTGCTGGTCACCGCGTATCCGGAAGCGGGCTACAACACCGGCAAGGTCACGAACGCCGTGTTCGAGCGTCTCGACGCTCTCGAACTACCGGCGGGCTACAGCCTGCGCGCGGGTGGCGAGGCCGAAGCGCGGCAGGAGAGTTTCGGCGGCATCGGCACCGCGGTGCTGGTGGCCGTGTTCGGGATACTCGCGGTGCTGGTGCTCGAATTCGGCAGTTTCCGCTCGATGCTGATCGTGGCGGGCGTGATCCCGCTCGGCATCGCTGGAGGGCTGCTCGGGCTGCTGGTCACCGGCTACACGCTGTCGTTCATGGCAACGATCGGCCTCGTTGCGCTGATCGGCATCCAGATCAAGAACTCGATCCTGCTCGTCGACTTCGGCAACCAGCTGCGCGAGCAGGGCGTGCCGCTCGAGGAAGCGATCGCGCGCGCCGGGGAGATCCGCTTCCTGCCGATCCTGCTCACGTCGGCGACTGCGATCGGCGGCCTGCTGCCGCTCGCGGTGCAGGGCTCGGGCCTCTACTCGCCGCTCGCGATCGTGATCATCGGCGGCCTGATCACATCGACACTGATCGGCGGCATCGTGACGCCGGTGATGTACCGGCTGCTGCCGCCGAAGATCGAACCGAAGGGACCGGAGCAACGGGATGCGGCGCTTGCCTGACGCTATCCCTCGTCCCGCTCGCCGAGCAGTTGCCCGGCATCCAGTCCGAGCCGCTCGATCGTGGCCTTCACCCGCGGCCATTCCTGATCGAGGAATCGCTGTCGCTCGCCGGTGAGGAGCTGGGCGCGCGCGCCCGGGGTGACGAACATGCCGCGGCCGCGGCGCTTCTCGACGAGGCCCTCGTCGACCAGCTGCTGGTAACCCTTGAGCACGGTGAGCGGATTGAGCGTGAAATCGGCGGCCACGCTGCGCACCGAGGGCAGCGCGTCACCGTCGGTGAGCGTGCCTTCGAGGATCATCGCCACGACCTTGTCGCGCAGCTGGCGATAGATGGGCTGGTTGTCGTTCCAGTGGGAATCCATGAGGTCCCTGCTCGGTGCGGCGCTGCCCTGCATTTGCTGGGCACGCATGGGCCCGCTGGGTCAGTCGGCCACCGCCACCGCTGCAGAAGTCGCCACCTCGAGGACCCGCGGCAGGTCGGCCTGCTGCGCCACCGGCCGCGATGCGAGGGACATGCCCGCATAGATCCAGACCGCCGCTGCCAGCGCCACCGCGACCACCCTGCTCCCCGCGCGCATCTCTCTGACTCCCAGGCAAACGGTGTTGGAATGGGTACTGTTGTAGTTAACTACAACAGTAGATTAAATGCAATGCCTCCGCCGCTCATGGCCCAAAACCGCGGGGAATCCCTACAGGGAACACCCACTTGCGGCTGCTAACATTCCTGATCGCTCGGCCGGCAGCCTCTCGAGGGGGCCGTCGGTCGCCGCGGCCACAGCAGAACACCAGCGGAGACAATCCATGAAGACCCCCGTCAACGTCGCGATCACGGGCGCTGCAGGCCAGATCGGCTACGCCCTCGCCTTCCGAGTGGCCTCGGGCCAGATGCTCGGCGCCGACCAGCCCGTCAACCTGCACCTGCTCGAGATCACGCCGGCGCTGGGGGCCCTGCAGGGCGTGATGATGGAGCTCAACGACTGCGCGTTCCCGACGCTGAACAAGATCGTCGCCACGGACGACGCCAAGGTCGCGTTCAAGGATTGCCACGTCGCGTTGCTCGTCGGCGCGCGGCCGCGCGGCCCGGGCATGGAGCGCAAGGACCTGCTGCTCGCCAACGCGCAGATCTTCTCGGCGCAGGGCAAGGCGCTCGACGCGGTCGCCGACCGCAACGTGCGCGTGCTGGTCGTGGGCAACCCGGCCAACACCAACTCGCTCATCGCGATGAAGAACGCACCGAGCCTGAACCCGCGCAACTTCACCGCGATGGTGCGCCTCGACCACAACCGCGCTCTGTCGCAGCTGGCCGAGAAGACCGGCACGCACACCACCGACCTGCGCAAGGTCATCATCTGGGGCAACCACTCGGCCACGCAGTATCCCGACCTGCACCACGCCACCGTGGGCGGCAAGCCCGCGCTCTCGCTCGTGGACGACGCCTGGTACAAGGAGCAGTTCATCCCGACCGTGCAACAGCGCGGCGCTGCGATCATCAAGGCGCGCGGCGCGTCGTCGGCTGCGTCGGCGGCCTCGGCGGCGATCGACCACATCCACACCTGGGTGAAGGGCACGCCGGAGGGCGACTGGGTGAGCATGGCCGTGCCCTCGGACGGAAGCTATGGCATCCCCGCCGGCGTGATCTACGGCTATCCAGTCACCTGTAGCGGCGGTGAATACACGATCGTGCAGGGACTCGCGATCAACGATTTCAGCCGAGGCAAGATGGACGCCACCTACAAGGAGCTGCTCGAGGAACGCGACGGCGTCAAGGACCTGCTGTAACGCAGTCTCCACACCGGTGACGACACACGGACGGCGGCCCTCGGGCCACCGTCCTTTTTGGGTGTCAGGTTTGCAAGATCTGCAAGATGGTTCACGATGCACGCCGAGACATCAGCCATCTTGCAGATCTTGCAAACCTGACACCCCCCAGCCGTGCAGCTGCCGCAGGAGAACCCGGGCGTCATCTACGAGGTGAACCTCGAGGCGGACGCCGACATCGCCGACCCGTTCGATACGTGGCTGCGCGATCACATTGCCGACATGCTGCAGTTCGAGGGGTTCCGCTCGGCGGAGATCCTCGATGACCCTTCGGCACCCGCCGGCCGCATCCGCCGCATCGTGCAATACCGGCTGCGCAACCAGGCGGCGCTCGACGACTACCTCACGAACCACGCGCCGCACATGCGCGCGCACGGAATCGCGCGTTTCGGCGATCGCTTCACCGCCGAGCGCCGCGTGCTGCCGCACCGCGAGGAGTTCGTGCGCGGCAAGGTCTCGACGGAGAACTGCCTCAACTGCGGCGAGGTACTCACGGGCCAGCACTGCTCGCATTGCGGGCAGCCCGCCAAGGTGCGCGTGCTCTCGTTGTGGGGGCTGACCAGGGACGTCATCGGCGACTTGCTCGATACCGACTCGCGGGTCTGGCGCACCCTATGGCCGCTCGCGTTCCGCCCGGGCCTGTTGACGCAGGACTTTCTGCGCGGCCGGCGCGCCAGCTACACGCCGCCGTTCCGCATGTACCTGGTGCTGAGCCTGGTGTTCTTCGTGCTGGCGTCGTTCGACGACCCGGGCCGCGAGGTCGCGGTGCAGCTCGACGATGGCGGCACCAACATCCAGCTGCGGCAGGGCGGCGCGGCGCCGGAGGGCACGCCGGAACCGGACGGAGCCACGCCTGCGGACCCGGCCGCCACGCCGCCGGCACCTGCTGCGACGCCCGAGGCGCCAGCGCCGCCGCCGGCACTGGATGCGGAAGCGCGGCGCCTGATCGATCAGCTCGTCAAGCGCGTGCCGGCCGATGCCCGCCAGGAGCTGCGTGCCGAGCTGGAAACCAGCCTGGCCGCCGCCACGCCCGAGGAGCGTGCCGCCACGGCCCGGCTGATGGCCGACCCGTGCGGGGAGGAGAATTTCAATCTGGAGGGCGCGCCGTTCCTCGAACGGTACGAGCCGCGCCTGCGCGACGCCTGCCGCAAGATCGTCGCCGACCAGCAGTCGTTCGGCCGGGCGCTGTGGAACAACATCCCGAAGATGATGTTCATTTTCCTGCCGCTGATCGCGGCGGCGCTGTCGCTGCTCTACATCCGGTCGGGCCGCTACTACGTGGAACACCTGCTGTTCGTGGTGCACTTCCACGCGTTCTTCTTCCTGACCGGCGTCCTCGTGCTGCTGTTCGAGCGCCTGGCGGAGTTGTCGACGGGCGCGGTGGCGAGTGGTCTCGCGGCAGTCCAGCGGATCCTGGGCACCGTGCTGGTGTTCTATGTCCCGCTGTACCTGCTCAAGGCGATGCGCCGCGTCTATGCGCAGAGCTGGTGGAAGACCGTGCCGAAGTACGCGCTGCTCGGCATGGCGTACCTCTTCTGCACGGTCTTCACCGGCATCGGGCTGCTCGCCTACACGGCGCTCACCTTGTGAGCCCGGTGCGGGCGGGCCGCAGCGCGGCGGTCAGCCGGCGCGCGCGAGGTTCGCGTTCGCGAAGTCCCAGTTGAGCAGCTTGTCGATCACTGCGGCGACGAAATCGGCGCGGCGGTTCTGGTAGTCGAGGTAATAGGCGTGCTCCCACACGTCGACGGTGAGCAGCGCCGCCTGGCCGGTGGTGAGCGGCGTGTCGGCGTTCGGCGTCTTCACGATCTTGAGCTGGCCCTTGTCGGCCACCAGCCACGCCCAGCCGCTGCCGAACTGCGTCATCGCGGCGTTGGCGAATTCCTTCTTGAAGTTCTCGTAGCTGCCGAAGGCGGCGTCGATGCCCTTCGCCACGGGCCCGGTCGGCGCTCCGCCGCCATTGGGCTTCAGGCTGTTCCAGAAGAACGTGTGGTTCCAGACCTGCGCGGCGTTGTTGAACACGCCGACCTTGTCCGGCTTGCCGACCACGGCCTTGATGACCGCCTCGAGCGGCTGCTCCGCGAGCTCCGTGCCCGCCACCAGCTTGAGCACGTTGTCGACGTAGGCCTTGTGGTGCTTGCCGTAGTGGAACGACAGGGTCTCGGCGGAGATCACCGGCGCGAGCGCGTCCTGGGCATACGGCAGCGGGGGCAATTCGATGTGGTGGCTCATGGGGTGACTCCTCTCGATCGGAACGCGCGATCGTGCGCGGTGAATTCTCATTGTCGCCGATTCGCCCGGCAACCGCGAACGGATGCCGCGGCCAGCGGCGCCACGGGGGTATTCTTGGGCCCCGTGGACGCCCGCACCATCCTGCACGTGGACATGGACGCCTTCTATGCGTCGGTCGAGCAGCGCGACGACCCGTCGCTGCGCGGCCGGCCGGTGATCGTCGGCGGCACCGGGGGCCGCGGCGTGGTGGCCGCCGCCAGTTACGAGGTGCGCCGCTACGGCGTGCACTCCGCGATGCCGATGCGCGAGGCGCTGCGCCGCTGCCCGGACGCCGCCTGCGTCCGGCCACGCATCGGCCACTACGCCGACGTATCGAAGCAGGTGTTCGCGGTCTTCCACGAATTCACCCCGCTGGTGCAGGGACTGTCGCTCGACGAGGCGTTCCTCGACGTCACGGCGGGCACGGGCGGCCTCGGCGACGGCGGGCGCGTCGCGCACGAGATCAAGCGGCGGATCCTCGAACGCACCGGGCTCACGGCCTCGGTGGGCGTGGCGCCGAACAAGCTCGTCGCCAAGATCGCCTCCGACCTGCGCAAGCCCGACGGGCTGGTCGTGGTGCGGCCGGACGAGATCAACGTGGTGCTCGACCCGCTGCCGATCCGCAAGCTGTTTGGACTCGGCGCCAAAACCGCGCCGAAAGTCGAGGCGCTCGGGATCCGCACGCTCGGCGAACTGCGCCAGGCCAGTGCCGCACGGCTACGGCCGATCTTCGGCCGCTACACGGAACGGGTGTTGCAGCGCGCGGCGGGCATCGACACCCGGCCAGTCGTGCCGGACCAGGACGAGAAGCAGATCAGCGCCGAGGAAACCTTCGACACCGACATCGCCGACCACGCACGCCTGCAGACCGAAATCGTGCGGCTGGCCGACAAGGTAAGCGCACGGCTGCGGTCCCGCGCGCTCACGGCAGCCTGTGTCACGGTCAAGATCCGGCGCAAGGACTTCACGACTTACAGCCGGCAACGGCACTTCGAGCCCCCCACCCAGGAGACGCGGGTCATCACGTCGATCGCGACCGAGCTGCTCGACGCGTGGCTGACTGCGCAACCCCGCGCGGCCCTGCGCCTGCTGGGAGTCGGCGTGAGCGACCTGGCGCCGGCGACGCAACTCGACCTGTTCACGGCACCCCAGACTGCGCGCAACCGCGAGCTCGACGCCGCCGTGGACCGGATCCGCGAGCGGTTCGGCAAAGGGGTGCTCGCGCCGGCCAGCGCCCTCCCGCGCAAGCGGGAGGCATGATCAGCCACCCGCCGCGCTAGCCACGCCCGGCCCGGGCAGGCATCATTGGTGACCCACCTCGGCTGCGCCGGAGACGGCCTAACCCCGCATGTACACGAGCTTTTTCGGACTCCAGGAAAAGCCGTTCGCGATCACGCCCGACCCCCGCTACCTGTACCTCAGCGAGCGGCACGCGGAGGCGCTCGCGCACCTCATGTACGGGATCAACGAGGCGGGCGGCTTCATCCAGCTCACGGGCGAGGTGGGCACCGGCAAGACCACCGTGATCCGCAGCCTGCTCGAGCAGCTGCCCGGTCATGCCGACGTCGCGCTGATCCTGAACCCGCGCGTCACGCCGGCCGAGTTCCTGCTCACGATCTGCGAGGAACTGCACGTCCACGTGCCGGAGTCCGGCCGCGGCAGCACCAAGACGCTGATGGACCTGCTCGGGCGGCACCTGCTCGAAACGCACGCGCGCGGCCGCCGCGTGGTGCTGATCGTCGACGAGGCGCAGAACCTGGGCACGGAGACGCTCGAGCAGGTGCGGCTCCTCACCAACCTCGAGACGGCCACGACCAAGCTGCTGCAGATCATCCTGATCGGCCAGCCGGAACTGCGCGCGCTGCTCGACCAGCCCGAGCTGCGGCAGCTCGCGCAACGCATCACGGGCCGCTACCACTTGAACCCGCTGACGGCCGAGGAAACGGCGGGCTACGTGAAGCACCGCATGCGCATCGCCGGCGCCACGGCCGAGGTGTTCACGCCGTCGGCGCTGCGCGAGATCCACCGCCTGAGCGGCGGCATCCCGCGCGTGATCAACGTGATCTGCGACCGCGCGCTGCTCGGCGCGTTCACCCAGGAGGACCACCGTGCCGGCGCGGCGCTGATCCGCCAGGCTGCGTCCGAGGTTTACGGCCGGCCGGTGCCGGCCCCCTGGCTCAAGTGGACCACCGCGGCCGCGGTCGTCGCGGCGGTCGCGCTGGTCGGCGTCGCTGCGTGGATGTACGTGGGCTCGCGCTCCGAAACACGGGCGGTGGCGGCCGCGGCGGAGCCCGACGCAGCGCACGCCCGTCCAGCCACCGAAGCTGGGCCGACTGCCACCGCGGCGCCGGCGACAACGGCTCCCGCCGCCAGCGAAGCGCCGGCCGCCGCCGCCACAGAGGAAGTTCCACTTGACCAGCTGCTCGTGCGCCACGGCAACGACACGACGACCGAAGCCGCGCTCGGCAAGCTGTTCGCGCTGTGGGGAGCGCTGTACGACCCCGCCAAGGGCCGCGGTTGCGACCAGGCGACGCGCCAGGGGCTCGAGTGCCTGTTCCAGAAGGGTTCGTGGGCGCAGCTGCGCGCGCTCAACCGCCCGGCGATCCTCACGCTCACCGACGACCTCGGCCGCAACCACCAGGTGGTGCTGACCAGCCTCGACGATGAGCGCGCCCGCATCGACCTCGGCGGCGAGCAGCGCGAGGTGTCCATCCCGGCGATGTCGCGCTACTGGTTCGGCGACTTCCTGCTGCTGTGGCGTCCACCGCTCGCAGTCGTGAAGGCGCTCGCGCCGGGCATGCGCGGCGACGATGTGCGCTGGCTGCGCGACAGCCTGCGCGCCGCGCAAGGCCTGCCGGCGGCTCCGCCGGGCAACGACGTCTACGACGACGAGCTCGCGCAGCTCGTGCAGGACTTCCAGCGCCAGCATCGGCTGGCCGTCGACGGCGTCGCCGGCGTGCAGACGCAGATCGCCCTCGACACGGTGCTGAACGCGACGGGGTCGCCGACCATCGTCGCCCGGACGGGAGGCTGAGCACCATGTCGTTCATCCTCGACGCCCTGCGCAAGTCGGAGCACGAACGCCAACGCCAGACCGGGCCGGCCCTCGTCGAGGCGGCGGTAGCAGCGCCTAAGCCGAGTCCCAACCGCTGGGCCACGGCGGCGATCGGGCTGCTGGTGGTGAACCTCGTCGCGATCGGCGTGCTGCTGCTGATGAAGGCCCGGGACGAACCCGCGGCCTCGGTCGATGCCGCTGCCGTGGCTGCACCGGCGGCGAAATCCGGTGCGGCTGCCGCCGCCCCTGCCGCGGCGATCGCAGCGCCGACCGCACAGGCTAGCGTCACGCAGACCCTGCCGGAGCCGCCGGTCGCCGCGCCTGCGCCGATGCTGCGCCCGGCCGAGTCGCCCGCCACCGGCACGCGCAATCGACTCGAGCTGGAGATGTCGGGCTACACCCCGCCGATGGACCCGGAGGCCGCCGCTGCCGCGGCAGCGCCGCCGCCCGGACCTGCGGCGGTGTCGCCGGTGCAGCACGGGTCGGTCGTTTACCAGTCGCTCCCGGAAGCGGAGCCTGCGGCCATCCAGGCTGCTCGGCCGTCGCACGCCGCCGAATTGCCCCGCGCCGACGAGATGACGGCCCGCGGCGCCTTGCCCGAGCTGCGGCTCGAACTGCACGTATGGTCGACGAAGCCGCAGGAGCGGTTCGTGTTCGTCAACGGGCGCCGTTATCGCGAAGGCGACGCCACGGCCGAGGGCGCGACGATCGAGGAGATCACCCGCGACGGCGTGATCATGAACTCCGGCGGTAACCGCTTCCTGTTGTCCCGCGACTGAAAGGGGAAATGCGCGCGTGAACTCCGCCGCGGCCATGGCCGAGCAACTGGACGGGATGCGCATCAACCGGGCGCTCAAGGCCGGCATCGCACGCCTGCTCTCGCGCCAGGAACACCTCAACAAGATCAACGTCTTCCCGGTGCCGGACGGCGACACGGGCACGAACCTGGCGCTCACCATGCGCGCCGTGCTCGGTTGCCTGCAGCAGGCGCCGGACGGCCACGCGGGCAAGACGCTCACGCGCGTGGCCGATGCGGCCCTCGACGGGGCGCGCGGCAACTCGGGCGCGATCCTCGCCCAGTTCTTCCTCGGACTCGGCGACCGGCTGGGCCACCTCGGCAACGTCGGTCCCGTCGAATTCGCCGACGGCGTGCGCGGCGGCGCCGACTACGCGCGCGAGAGCCTCAGCGAGCCGCGCGAGGGCACGATCCTCACCGTGCTCACCGACTTCGCCCACGAAGTGCACGCCGTGCAACGCGAGGGCGTGCGCGACTTCGCCGCGCTCCTGCGCCGCGGCGTAACGGCCGCGCAGGCCTCGCTCGAGCGGACGCGGTTCCAGCTCGAGGCGCTGCGCAAGGCCAACGTCGTGGATGCGGGCGCCCAGGGGTTCGTCGAGTTGATCCAGGGCATGACCGACTACATCGCGAGCGGCTCCCAGGACGACCCGGCCGTCGTGCTGCCCGAGCTGAGCGATGCCGAGGCGTCCGAGCTCACGGCCGGGGAGGCCGAGGACCTCGCCCACCGCTATTGCACCGAGTGCGTCGTGACCGGCGAGCGGGTCGACCGCCGCCACCTGCGCGAGCAACTGTCGACGCTCGGCAGCAGCCTGGTGGTCGCCGGCCTGCAACACAAGGTGCGGGTGCACATCCACGTCAACGACCCGGCCGAGGTGTTCCGCGTCGCCGCTCGTTTCGGCGCCGTGAGCGGCGAAAAGGCCGACGACATGCAACGCCAGCAGCACTCGGCGCACGCCGCCGGCCGCAAAGTGGCGATCGTCACGGACTCGGCCGCCGACATCCCGTTCGACGAACTCGACCGGCTCGACATCCACATGGTGCCGATCCGCGTGCAGTTCGGCGACCGCAGCTATCTCGACAAGGTCGGCATGACCGCCGAGGAGTTCTTCGCCGAGATCGCCCGTAATCCGGCGCACCCGAAGACCTCGCAGCCGCCGCCCGGCGACTTCCGCCGTCAGTTCGAATTCCTCGCCTCGCACTTCGAGTCGGTGGTGTCGGTCCACCTGTCGCGGCGCGTGAGCGGCACGTGCGGTGCGGCCGAATCGGCCGCCGCGCGCGTCAGCACGCACGGCAAGGTGACGGTGATCGACAGCCTCAATGCCTCGCTCGGCCAGGGCCTCGTCGCCATGTACGCCGCCGAGTGCGCACAGGCCGGTTACGACGCCGCCCGGGTGATCGAGGCGACGCGCGCGATCCTGCCGAAGACCCGCACGTTCGGGCTGGTCGGTTCGCTCGAGTATGCGGTGCGGGGCGGCCGCGTGCCGCGCTGGCTCAAGAACGTCGCCGACGGCCTGCAGCTGATGCCGGTGCTGCACGCGACGCGTGACGGCCGCGTCACCGCCGGCGGCGTGCTGTTCGGGCGCGAGCAGCTCAAGGAGAAATTCGCGCGCTTCGTGCGGCGGCGCATGCGCGCGGACGTGCCTTATCGCCTGCTGGTGGGGCACGCCAACTGCGAGGCCGACGGCCGGTGGCTCCTCGACGAACTCATGGCCGACAACGTCGTATACCGGCGGCTGCTCCCCTGCGGCACCGCGTTCGGAGTGCACGGTGGCCCCGGCCTGCTCGTGGTTGCCTTCCAGGAATACGAACCGCCGCGATGAAATTCGAGACACTCGCCATTCACGCCGGGCGCGAGCCGGATCCTGCGACCGGCGCGCTGCGCGAACCGGTCCACC
>Ga0209398_1000837_pt1 | contig 17560 bp, 14 predicted proteins | sample AshMeaBigSpring_FD_184125 | JGI IMG/M metagenome (GOLD analysis project Ga0209398, IMG submission 184125) | Groundwater microbial communities from Big Spring, Nevada to study Microbial Dark Matter (Phase II) - Ash Meadows Big Spring (SPAdes)... | ecosystem: Environmental > Aquatic > Deep... | reverse complement strand
GCTCCGCGCACCGGCGTTGCCGGGAGGGCGAGGCTCCTGCCGAGCCGAAAACCGGCTCCGCGCACCGGCGTTGCCGGGAGGGCGAGGCTCCTGCCGAGCCGAAAACCGGCTCCGCGCACCGGCTCGGCAGGCGCCTCGCCCTCCCTGGCTCGTGCCAGGCACGTCAGAACTCCCCGCCGGCGTTGAACTGCTCGAACTCGTCGTACTGCCGGGTGGCGGGATTGACGAACCGGGTGAACTGCTTGTGCCAGAGCAGCTCGACCTCGCCGATCGGTCCGTTCCTTTGCTTTGCCACGATAATCTCGGCCTGGCCCTCAAACTGCTCACGGTCCTCCCCCGTGTGATAGTACTCCTCGCGATGCACGAACATGACCACGTCGGCGTCCTGCTCGATGGCTCCCGACTCGCGCAGGTGGCTCAGTCGCGGGCGGTTTTCCTTGGCCGCTTCCGCCTGGCGGTTCAATTGGGCCAGGCAGAGCACGGGGACCTTCATTTCGCGGGCCAGCCCCTTCAGCCGCCGCGTGATCTTGGCCACCTGTTCCTGGCGCGGGTCGTGCGAATTGTCCGGCTCGATCAATTGCAGGTAGTCGATGACGATCAATCCCAGCTTCTGCTTCTCGCGGCGCTCGATCCGCCGGGCGGCCGCCCCGATCTCGGTCACGGTCCGACTGGGGGCGTCGTCGACGTAGAGCGGCGAACTGCTGATCTCGGCCGCCTTCTCCACGATCCGCAGGCGGTCCTGTTTGGAGATCGACCCGTTGCGCAGCCGATGGCCGTCGACCTCGGCCACCGAACATAGCATCCGGTCGGCCAGCTCGATGGCCGACATCTCCAGGCTCACGAACAAGACCGGCACCTTGGCCCTGAGCGCCACGAACTCCGCCATGTTCATCGCCAGCGCGGTCTTGCCCATGCTCGGCCGCGCCGCCAGCACGATCAGCTCCGACTGGTGCAGGCCGCCCGTGAGCTGGTCCAGCTTCGTGAAGCCGGTGTCCACGCCGCCGGTCGTGTGATCGCCCTTGATCCGCGCGTCGATCCGGGCCATCGCCTCGTGCAGGATATCCTGAATGCTGCTGACCTCGGTCGAGCCGGTACGGTCGAGGATCGAGAAGATCTTGTGCTCGGCGCGGTTGAGCAGTTCGATCGGGGGCGCCTCCTGGGCGTAGGCGTCCCGCAAGACCTCGGTGCAGGTGTTGATCAGCGACCGCAGGGTGGCATCGTTGCGCACGATCTGAGCGTAGTACGCGGCGTGCGCGGCGTGGGGCACGGCGTTGCTGACGCGGGCCAGGTAGGCGGCACCCCCGATCGCCTCCAGGTCACCGCTCCGCTTCAGCTCGTCCACGAGCAGCGTGACGTCGATCTTGCGGCCAGCGTCCCGCAAGGCGAGCAGGTGCTCGAAGAGCTTCCGGTTGGCATCGTCGTAGAACTCGTCCGGGCGCACCAGGTGCGCCACCTCGTCACAGGCCTCGGGCAGGATCAGAATGCTGCCCAGCACCGCGATCTCCGCCTCGAGGTTGCAGGGCGGTTGCCGGTCGAGGATCTCCGAGGTGACGGCCGGCGCGGCGCGGCGCCGGTCCACTCGGGTGACACGAGACATGGCCACGGTTCCTCCGTGCAAGGCGGGACGGCACTCCATCAAGCGGTCATGATAGCCGCGCGACGCGCGGCGGCAAGAGTGGCCCGCCGCGGATGTCGAAGATGTTCATCGGCGAGCCAATGGCGCGCCCCGAGCGCGCGTAGACCGACGACCCGAAGAAGGCCGTGCTGCACCCCGATCGGTCCTGCAGGGGGCGGGCCGCCGGCAGCATCCGTGGGCAGGCAGGAGAAATCCGGTCCCAGATAACCCGTGATCGCCGCAGCAGACCGCGATCGCCTTCCCGTCCCCTCGATTACGGGAGAAACGACCTGATTTCGCCTGACGAGGGCCAACTCGTATCAGGATTCCTTCGCGGCCTCGCCCGCGACCGTCGGGACGACCCACACCTTCAGCTCGGCGTCGATGCTGGCATGCAGGTGGATCTTGACGGTGTACAGCCCGAGCTCTTTCAGCGGCCCTTCCAGCCGCACCTGGTCGGCCGTGATCGGCAGGTCGTGCTGCTTCAAGGCGGCGGCAATCTCGGTGGCGCCCACGCTGCCGTACAGATGCCCTTCCTCGTTCGCATTGGCCTCGATCGTGACGCTTTGGCGGGCGATCTGGTCGCCCAGCGAGCGCAGGCCGGCCAGCCGCGCCTGTTCAATCTGTTGGAGCCGCGCCCGGTGCTTCTCCACCATCCGCTTGTGATGGTCGGTGGCGATCGTCGCCAGTCCCTGCGGCAGGAGGTAGTTGTTGGCGTATCCCCGCTTGACCTCGACCACCTCACCTTGGTTGCCCAGATGGTCGACCGATTGGATCAGCAGCAGTTCGATTCCCCCATGGGGACCCCGCGGCAAGGCCTTCGCCCGCCTCCCGGAACCGCGTCGCTTCGTCCTGGTACCCGCCATCATCTACTCCTTCGCCGTAAGCGTTCACAGGTCGGGGTCCGGTACATTTTTCGGCTGATCGACGCCGCCCTCCACGGACGCGCGGGCCGAAAACATGGACCTGACCCCCTCAAAATCCAAGGAAGACTCTAACCAGGGTGTGTACGATTGCCCTTCGCCTCAGAGTCAGGAATGCCTTGGCGATGAATGCGGCTCGTAAGTATGCCGCCCGACTCGACTGTGCGCATTGGTGCACCTGGGCCGCCCGCGCAGCCTCGATCCGAGGGAGATGGCGTTCAGAAGGGGATGCCGTCCTCGGCCCCTTCGCCGCTGGCGTCGGTGGCGACCCCGGAGCGGCTGAATTCCGCCTCCTCGACCTGCCGCGCCGGTCCGCGTCCGCTACCCCCGCCACTACCACTACCGCCGCGCGATCCGAGCATCTGCATCCGTTCGCCGACCACCCGCAACTTCGAGTGCTTCTGTCCGTCTTTCTCCCAGGTGTCCAGCTTCAGCCGCCCTTCGATCAACACCGGCGAACCCTTGCTGAGATACTCCCCCGCCACCTCGGCGGTGCGTCCCCAGAGCGTGACGTCGACGAACGTCGTCTCCTCGACCCATTCGCCGCTCTGCGACTTGCGCCGGTCGTTGACCGCCAGCCCGATGTCGGTCACCGCCGTGCCGCTCTGCAGGTATTTCAATTCGATGTCCCGCGTCAGGTTTCCCAGGAGCACGACGCGATTGTAACTGGCCATGACGTTCCTCCTGACTGTGCTTCTCCAGGCCCGCCGGACGCGGCAGGGCAGCGCGGGCAGGCAGTGAACAAATGTACCCTGCTAGGGGCAAGTTACCAGAACGATGCGGGGCTGGCAATTGGCCGTCTGGGGCAGGGTCGCAAACGGGCCCTCCGTCCTCTTCACGGTCGGCGGGGCTCCCCGCCTGGCGAGCCCGGAATTGGCCTGGTCGAGACCGCCCCGGCCCTGCCCGGGAAGGTTCAGGGGGCCTCCGCGGGCTGCTTCTCCGCCGGTTGCTTCTCCGGCGGCTGCTTCTCCGCCGGCTTGCCCTCGCCTGCCGCGGGGCTGGCCGCCGCCCCGCTGGCGTGGGCCACCAGGGTGTCCACCAGGCGCTCGTCCACCCGCAGGATCAACGTGCGGAGGACGTTTTCGTTCAGCCGCAGTTGCCGCGTCAGCTCGGCCTGTTTCAGGCTGTCCAAGCGGAAGTACGTCAGCCAATACGTGCCCTTGCGGTGGGTTCCGATCGGGTAGGCCAGTTTCTGTTCGCTCCAGAGGCGGCTGACCAGGACCTCGCCCCCCAGCCTGGTCACGGTGTCCGCGATCTGCCCCGCCACGCCGCCGGGGTTGCGGGCATAGCGGTTGGAATCGAGCAGCACCATCGCTTCGTAAACGTTCCGAGCCAAAACACGTCTCCTTGTCCTGTGAGGGCTAATGGTCCTGTGAGGGCTAATGGTCCTGTGAGGGCTAATGGTCCTGTGAGGGCTAATGGTCCTGTGAGGGCTAATGGTCCTGTGAGGGCTAATGCGTGCACCCCAAGGGGTCAGGCGCATTTTTCGGCGGCAGCGTCCCACGACGCAGAGCGGTCTTCCCGCCGAAAAATGAGCCAGACCCCGGCCTGTGACCGGTTACGTGAGGGCTAACCGTTGTACCGGTTCATGCAGAATTCCATACCTTGCCCGATCCAGTCGGCCACGGCGTCCGCGGCCCGCCCCACGCACTGCTCCATCGCCGCGGCCTCGTCGGCCGCGAACCGGCTGAGCACAAAGTCGACCGGGTCCCAGTCGGGGGGCGGCGGGCCGATGCCGATCCGAAGCCGGGCCACCTGGTCGGTGCCCAGTGTCCGGAGGATGTCGCTCAAACCCTTCTGCCCGCCGGCCGATCCTGCGGCACGAAATCGCAGCCGGGCCAGCGGCAGGTGGAAGTCGTCACAGACCACCAGCAGGTCGTTGCTGGTCAGTTTGTAAAACTCCAGCGCCGGCTGAACACTCCGCCCGCTGAGGTTCATGTAGGTCTGGGGGCAAAGCAACTGCGTCGGCTGGCCGTCCACGACCGCTTCGCTGATGACTCCCTGAAACTTCTCCCGTGCCCGTCCGCTCCCGTGGCGACGGGCCAGCTCCTCGATGACCTGGAACCCGACATTATGCCGCGTCTGCCGGTACTTCTGTCCGGGGTTCCCCAGACCGACGATCAGCTTCATAGCGGCAACTCATCGCACGACGGGTGGGCGCGATCCCCCGCCCGTTCACTCGGTACCGCCTTCCTCCTCGGCCTCTGCCTTGCGGCCGATCAGCTCCGGTTCCTGGGCCTCGCCCGCGAACTGCGGCTCGGCCACCGCCAGCGGCTGTGTGCACTGCACGACCACGGCGCCGGGGTCGGTCAGCAACCGCGCGCCCTCCGGCAGTGTCACCTGGTCGGCCGTAATCTGCCCGTTCAGTTGCAGGTGGTTGATCCGGATGGTGATCTTGTCCGGGATCGCCGCCACCGGACACTCGATCTCGATCTCGTGCAACATGTGTTCCACGATCCCGCCGTCGTGCGTGCCGGGCGCCTCGCCGCGCAATTCCAGCGGCACGCGCGTCTCGACGCGCTCCTCGGCCGATACCCGGGCGAGGTCCAAGTGCAGGACGCTCACCCCCAACGTGTCCCACTGCACATCGCGAATCAGGGCGCTGTCGGCCACATCACCCTGGAGCGCTACCACCTTGCCGCCATGCCGGAGGATCGCTGCCACCTGGTCGGCGGGGATGGCGAGGCTGACGTTCTCTTCGCCGTGACCGTAGAGGATCGCCGGTATCCTGCCGGCCCGTCGCATCCGCCGCGCGTGGCGCGAACCCCGCGTCTCCCGGACCTCGACCTGCAGGACGTCGACGTGCTGAAAACCTGTGGACATCTCGGGACCTCGTGAGAACCAGCCTGGCCGCCGCCGTCGGTCCAGCGACGCCTGGAGCCGCAGCCGAACCTCGGGGAAATCGAGCATTCTGGCACATTGGCCGCGGATTACAAGCCCGGTTCCGGGGCGAAGAGGGCCTCGGGGCCCCGTCTTCCGGGCCGGCTGGAGCGGCCGACCGCGGGCCGTGCGGGATGTGCCCTCCACCGCGCAAGGCTGCACCATCCTGGGATGGGCGATGCCGCACCCGCCTGGGATGGTCGCCTTTCGCTCCGCGAAAATACGGTCTTTCGCGGAGCGAAAGACGACGATGAGGTGACAACGTGTAACGGTTCACGGGGTCGGGTCTGGCAAATGGGCCGGAGGGCACCAGGCCTCGGCTTGTCCCGGAGTAACCGTTCACGGGTCGGGGTCTGGTCCATTTTTCGGCCGATAAACTCGACGTCGCGGATACGCGCTAGCCGAAAACATGGACCTGACCCCCTGGAATCGGGGGAAGCCTTCCACCGGGCTGTGAACGGTTACGTCCCGGATGAACCGCGGGCTGGCGCCCGGCGGCTGATCCGGAAACTTAACTTGCACGTTGCACCAGGTAGAATGGCAAGGCGGCGGATACGACGAGGGGAATGGTCGAACACGGGGATCAGCTTAAGTCGATGGCGAAGACACGCGACAAGGCCTTGGAATACGTGGAACCGATCGGCGCCCGGGTGGTGGTGCGGAAGGACGAGCCGAAGCGCGAGACCCGGGGCGGGATCGCCCTGCCGGACCAGGCCGAGATTCCGACCATTACCGGCCGGATCGTGGCCGTGTCGGCGCAAGTCGAACATGACGAGGACGTGCCGCTGCGGCAGTACGACAAGATCCTCTTCCATCCGAAGAACGCCATTCCGGTCGACTTCGAACCGGACAACCAGTTGTTCGTCGTGCCGGTGGACGACATCGTGGCCGTCTTCCGCCGCCAGCCGCGGGAATCCGAGAAGCCGTCGCCGTAGCTTGCCGCTTGCGGTCGTGGCGACCGCGCGAACCGGAGCGGCCCCGGCATCTTGCTTGGGGGGCCGGCCCGTCGAGGGCGAAGGCTGGCCGCGTTCCCGCCCCGGCCCCGCGCCGCGGAACGGCACCCAGGTCCCTTCAGCGGGCCGGCAGCAACTGCACGGCGTCCACGATCACGTGGCCGTCCGCGCTGCGGTTCGACACGATGATCTCCGCGCGGGCGTCAAACTCGAAGCGGCCCAGCGAGAGGAACATCCCGTCCAGCGGCGGCGGTATCCGCTGGTCCACGGTGCGCGCGTCGCTGCCGCCCGCGTGGCGGATCGTGACCAGCGTGTTCGAGGCCCGGTTGGACGACGCGGTATAGGCCAGGCGCACCTCGTACGGGCCCGGCGCCGGCAGTTGGGCGACGAACCGCGCCTCGGCTTTGTCCGTCCTTGCATGTCCCTCGTGCAGATAACCGCGACCGACAAACGGTCCCAGCGATGTGCTGACCTGCCAGGGGCCTGCCCGTTCGGCCTGCCCGTCGTCGACGACGATCCCCTTCAGGCGGGCGGGGTCGACGCCCACGGCCCCTGGTCCCGCCCCGCGCTGGTACTCCAGCACCTGCCCGTCCGCCAGCAAGCGCGCGCGGAGCCGCTCGTAGGCGACCTCCTGCACCGGCACGCCCTGATCGAGGGCCTGGCAGGCGGCGGTGGCGGCCGATTGGCCCAGGATCATGAACACCGGCTCCATCCGGATCGAGCCGTAGGCGATGTGGGAACAGCTGACGCAGACCGGCACCAGCAGGTTTTCGCACTCTCCCTGCCGGGGCAGGAGGGCGCCAAAGTCGATCGGGTACGGTCCGCCGGGCGAGACCTGGATGTCGCCTTCGTTGCGGGCGTGCCCCTGGGCGTCCACGTAGCGCTGGACGTGGTGCGAGTCCATGTTGTACGAGCCCATGCCGGCGGGACGGGGGGTCGGCGCGCGCCGCGTCACGTGGTTCTCGGTGATGACGAAATCACTGACCATCCGCCGCGCCTCGCGGACGTAGATCTGGTGGGGCCAGTGACCGTTGTCGAGGAACTCGTCCCGGGCCAGGCCCCAGCCGCTCATCGCGCGGCGCACCTCCTCGGGCACGCGGGGATCGTTGGCCAGAAAATAGAAATACCCCTGCTGGTAGCGCGCGTGCTCCTGGAGGATTTCCCGCCGCCGCTCGTAGCTGGCCTCGGGGTAGTCGTAGTTCATCCCGATGTTGTCGGTCGAGAACGAGCCGTGGTTGTTCGTATCGGTCTTGGCGTTGGGGATCGGGTCGAATTTGCCGAAGACATGCCGCGAACCGGCCTGCAGGTTCCGCAAGAGCAACTCGTACTGCCCCGGATCGTAGCCCTCGGGCCGCGGAAACGGGACCCGGTTCTCTTCCACCCGCGTCAGGCAGACGCGATAGTTGTATGCCTGCAGTCGCTTGTCTCCGGACCCCTCCTCACCGGGATCGCCGGCGTGGATCCGCGGCAAGAGGCCGCTCGACGGGTCCCCCGGCACGCGGTAGGGGTCGATCGGCTGCTGGAACTGGTGGGAGCGGGCGCGGCGCGTTTGCACGCCGTTGAGCGTTTCGCCGTAGGTGCGGTTGGATTCCCGACCGACCGTGTACGACACGCCGGCCGCGGCCAGCAGGTCGCCCTCGTACGTGGCGTCCAGGAACATCCGGCCGCGATAGACCTGGCCGCCGAGCATCGCGATCGACGTGATCCGCCCGTCGGTCTTGACCACGCCCCGCTCCCGGTCCAGCCATTGGTCGCGGTGCACGGGAATGCGGGACTCGCGCACCAGCTGTGCGAAGATCGCCTCGGCCACGTGGGGTTCAAAGACCCACATCGTCCGCTGGTCGCCATCGACCGCAGGCGCCCCTTGGCCCCGTCCGCCGTGGGCGCTGCGGGATTGCCACTTCCAGGCGGAGTCGTCCTGGTAGTGCAACCAGACGCCGTGATAGAACTCGCGGGCGATGCCGCCCACGACCTCCTTGTGGCCGGAGTCCGTCCAGCCCAATCCGCCGCTCGACAGGCCACCCAGGTGCTGTTCCGGGCCGACCAGCACCACCGTGCGACCCATCCGCCGGGCCTGGACCGAGGCCGCCACACCGGCGCTGGTCAGGCCATAGACCACCAGATCGTAGACGGTCTCGGCGCGGACCACCGGCGACGACGCGAGGACCAGCGACAAGACAAGCGCGGCTCGGGGGACGTACATGGCAGGGCACCTGTTCCTGGCAAGGGCCACGCAGTCCAGGGCTGCGGGTCCAGGTCTTGACGCAGTTCCTCCGCGTGACAAGGACGCTGCTGGGACCTGCGGGCTCGTGGGAAGACCGCGCGGCGGCAAGTGGTTCCGGCACGCCTGGCGGCGACTGGGCCAGGCGCCCGCCAGCGCTCTGCGCGCCGATAACGGTGCCAGACCCGGAACTTTCAGCTCATTTCGGTCCGGTTGGCCGGGGACGCGGCGGCATTACACGTTCCCGTCGCGAAAGATCGCACTGATCGATTCGTCGTGGTGGATCCGCTTGATCGCCTCGCCCAGCAGCGGAGCCACGGTGCGGATCGTGATCTTGGGGATCAGCCGGTCCGCGGCCAACGGGATCGTGTCGGTCAGTACGACGCCGGTCAGCGGGGCCTCTCCCAGCCGTTGCACGGCGGTGCCGGCCAGCACCCCGTGGGTGGCGGCCACGTAGATCTCCCGAGCCCCCGCCTCGTGCACCAGCCGTGCGGCCCCGCAGATCGAGCTGGCCGTGCTGATCATGTCGTCGAACATCAGGGCCACGCGTCCGGCGACCGGCCCGCCGATCAGGTTTTCCTGCTTGGTATCGGCGGCGCTGCTCCGCCGTTTGTCGACGATCGCCAGGCCGCCGCCCAGGCGCTTGGCGTGGCCGATCGCCCGCTTGATGCTCCCCTCATCCGGGCTGACGACCACGATGTCCTGCGGGCGCAGTCCCATTTCGAAGAAATGCCGGTTCAGCACCGGCGCGGCGTAGAGGTGATCGACCGGGACATCGAAGAAGCCCTGGATCTGCGGGGCGTGCATGTCCATCGTCAGGGCCCGGTCGGCCCCGGCCCGGGTGATCAGGTTCGCGACCAGCTTGGCGGTGATCGGCACCCGCCCCTCGTCCTTGCGGTCCTGGCGGGCGTAGCCGAAGTAGGGCATGACGGCCGTGATCCGCGCGGCACTGGCCCGCTTGCAGCTGTCGATCATGATCAACAGCTCCATCAAGTTCGTGTTGACGGGCGGGCAGGTGGGCTGGATCAGATAAACGTCGCGTCCCCGCACGTCCTCGTCGATCTTGCAGGAAATCTCCCCGTCCGGGAAATCGACCAGCGAGATGCGGCCCAGCGAGAGGTTGAGGAACTTGCAGATCTTGGCCGCCAGGTCCGGGTTGGCGCGTCCGCTGAAGATCTTGAGCTCACGCATCACGCACCCCGCTCCCGGCGACCGGCCCTATTCTAATTCGGGATGCACGGCCATGGGAGGGTGCGGGAGGGCCAACGCGGGCGCGAGCGGGCGAACGTGGCGCGGGAGGGCGAACGTGGCGCGGGAGGGCGAACGTGGCGCGGGAGGGCGAACGTGGCGCGGGAGGGCGAAGCTCCCGCTGAGCCGCGTGCTCGGCGGCTCGGCAGAAGCCTCGTCCTCCCGGGACGACACCACGTGCCGCGCGCCAACTGGTTCGGCGGAAGCCCCGCCCGCCCGGGATCAGGCAACCCACTTCAACATCCCCGGCGACGGATTTCCGCCTCCACGACGCGCAGCTCCGCCATGTTGTTGATGCTCAGGGCCTCGCACGGTTGCAGTACCGGCAGGGCCCGCACGTCGGCCCCCTGGGCGTGGAGGATGCCCGGGCAATCGGTCAGGTAGAACTCCTGCTGCCGGTTGTCGCTGCGCAGTTGTTCCAGCGCCGGCAACAGCTGGGGCCCGTCGAACACGTAGGTGCTCATGTTCACCTCCGTGATCGATCGCTGCTGAGGGCTGGCGTCCTTCTCCTCCACAATCGCGACGAACCGCCCCTGGGGGTCGCGCACGATGCGTCCCAGGCCGGCCGGGTCCTCCTTGTGCAGCGTTCCCAGGATGCAAGCCGGCCGCTCGCGGTGGTACAACTCCAGCAGGGTCCGCAGCGACTGGGCCTGGATCAGCGGCGAGTCGCCGGTCACGACCAGCACCGGACCCTCGTGACCGGCCAGCTGCGCGCGGCACATCATGACCGCGTGCCCGGTGCCCAGTTGTTCGCGCTGTTCGACGAACGTCAGCCGCCCACGGTGGGCCAGTGCCCGGCGGACGTCCTCGGCACGGTAGCCGATCACGACCAGCGTCCGCGCGACTTCGGCGGCGTCCAGGGCGTCCAGCACATACTCGATCATCGGCCGGGCGCAGACGGGAACCAGCACCTTGGGCAGGTCGGACTCCATCCGGGTCCCCTTGCCGGCCGCCAACACGATCGCTGCACAGCTTGCTGGTTTCATCGCCGCTCGAACTCGTGGGAAACGCCGTGCTGCGGCGTGAGTAACCGTTCACGGGCCGGGGTCTGGTCCATTTTTCGGCCGATCAACTCGACCTCGCGGATACGCGCTGGCCGAAAACATGGACCTGACCCCCTGAAATCAGGAAAAATCTTCCAGCGGGTTGTAAACGGTTACCGGCCCGAAGGTCCGCGGCGGCAACGTGCTGGTTTCACTTGCCCGCGGTGCGCGTCGGCGGTTCGGCAGGCCCGAGACCGCGCGGGCCTGCCCCCCAGCGAACCCCCATCATGTCACGAACCCTGGCCAGCTTCCAGGGGTGCGGAGCGCGTTGACACTTCCGCGCGGGCGGGCATATAATTCCGGGTTTTCCCCAGCCATACGGCGGCCCCGAGGGGTGCGTGGCGGCCGTGGCGGGGAGCGCCGCGGGGAGGAGCAAGACCTTGGAAGAGGCGATCCAGAAGGCCGATGTGCTGATCGAGGCGCTCGGATGGATCCGCCGCTTCCGCGACAAGGTCACCGTGATCAAGCTGGGCGGCAGCGTCATGGAAGACGAGAACGCGATGCGGCATCTGCTGGTCGACGTCGTCTTCATGGAGACCGTCGGCATGCGGCCCGTTCTCGTGCATGGCGGCGGCGCGGCCATTTCCCGGGCCATGAAGCAGGCCGGGATCGTGCCCCGCTTCATCCAGGGGCGGCGGTACACCGACCACGAGACGCTGGAGATCGTCGAGCGGGTGCTGGCCGAAGAGACCAACCAGTGGCTCGCGCGGCGGATCGACGAGTTCGGCGGCCGCGCCATGAATCTGAATTTCCGCACGACGAACGTCCTGTTCGGCGAGCGGATCCAGTTGCCGGGCGAGGATGGCCAGCCGATCGACCTGGGCGCGGTCGGCCGCGTGACCCGCGTGGATCGCACCGTCATCGAAAACCTCTGCTATGCCGGCCAGGTGCCCGTCATCCCGTCCATGTGCCTGGAGGAGGGAACCGGCAGCAAGTTGAACGTCAACGCCGACACAGCGGCCACCGCCGTGGCGCAAGCCCTGGGCGCCGAGAAGTTGATGTACCTGAGCGACGTCAACGGGGTCCGGCTGGACAAACACGATCCCGACTCGCTGATCCACACCTTGACGGCCGAACAGGCCCGGCGGCTGATCGCCGAGGGTAAGATCGAGGCGGGGATGATTCCCAAGGTCGAGGCCTGCCTGGAGACGCTGGACCGGGGCGTGCGCAAGGTGCACATCATCGACGGGCGGCTGCGGCACTCGCTGTTACTGGAGATCTACACCAACAAGGGCGTGGGGACGGAGTTGGTCAGGGAGCTGCCGTCCCTGGCGGCCGCCGCCCGCGGCGCATAAGCGCGTCGTCGTCCGCCGGACGGACGGGTTGGGGGGAGCCGCTCCCAGGTCGGGTCTGGTCCAGGTTCGGCCGACCAACGTCCCCATCATGCGCTGACCGAAAACATGAACCTGACCCGCGCGTGCTTTGTCGAAGCCAAATGGCCTTGCGTGATCCTGGGAGATACGGGACGCGCTAACCAGAGCTGCACAATCGTGGGAGGGCGAGGCGCCTGCCGAGCCGGCGCGCTGAGCGGATGCTCGGCTCGGCGGGAGCCTCGCCCTCCTGAATACACGCCACCCTATTTGGCCTGCGGTGGGAGCGGTACAAACCGGGGCCTGGCGCGCTGCAAGACAATTACCTACCGGTTTTGTGGATCAGCCGCCGGGCGCTAGCCCGCGGTTTTCGTGCTCCAACCGTGGGCTAGCGCCCGGCGGCTCATGAGTGATTTCGGTAACTTATTGTTTAACAGCGCCTCACGCCCCTCGGCTGATCGGTTCGGCCCGAATTCCCAGGTTCGACGCGGCACGAGCAGCCCCTCGCAGAAGCACGGCGCAAGGCGCAGGAGAAGGAGAAGCAGAAGATCGTGACCACCATCCAGACGCCGACGTCCGCCGAGGTCGTGCAGCTGTTCCAGCGGTACGTGATCCCCAACTACACCCGCTATCCGGTTTGCCTGGTGCGCGGCGAGGGCTCGTACGTCTGGGACAGCGAAGGAAACCGCTACCTCGACTTCTTTCCCGGTTGGGGCTGCAACCTGCTCGGACACTGCCCACCGCCCGTGGTCCAGGCCGTGCAAGATCAGGTCGCCACCTTGATCCACGTTCCCAATACGTGGCATGTCGAGGCCCAGGGGCGGTGGGCGCAGAAGCTGTCGGAGATCAGTTTTGGCGGGCAGGCGTTCTTCTGCAACTCGGGCACCGAGGCGAATGAGGCCGCGATCAAGCTGGCGCGGCTCCATACGCCCCGCGAGCGCTACAAGATCATCACCTTCGAAGGCGGCTTCCACGGGCGCACGCTGGGAGCCACGGCCGCCACGGCCCAGCCCAAGTACCACGAGGGCCTGGGGCCGCTGATGGCCGGGTTCGTCTATGCCCCGTTCGGCGACCTGGAGGCGGTCGCCCGCCTGGTGGACGACCAGACCTGCGCGATCATGGTGGAACCGGTCCAGGGCGAGGGAGGCGTGAATCTGCCGCCGGACGGGTTCCTGCCGGGACTCCGCCGCCTGGCCAGCGATCACGGGCTGCTGCTGATCTTCGACGAGGTCCAGACGGGGTGCGGCCGGACCGGGCACTGGTTCGCCTACCAGCATTTCGGCGTCACGCCCGACGTGCTGACGCTGGCCAAGGCGCTCTGCGGTGGTGTGGCGGGCGGCGCGTTGCTGACGACGGCCGAGATCGCGCGCAGCCTGCGGCCCGGGATGCACGCCGCCACGTTCGGCGGCAACCCGCTCGCGGCCCGAGCCGGGATTGCCGCCCTGGAGATGATGGAACGGGAGGGGTTGCTGGAGCAAGCGCGGTGGATCAGCGACCGTTTTCGCGGGCAGCTGGACGGCCTGGCGCGCCAGTGCGATCTGGTCCGCGAGCTGCGGATGCTGGGGCTGATGATCGGCATCGAATTGGCCGTCGACGGGGCGCCGCTGGTCCAGGCCTGCCTGGAGCGGGGCCTGCTGATCAACTGCACGCACGGCAACGTGCTCCGCCTGCTGCCCGCGATGAATCTGGCGCCGGCGCAGGTCGACGAGGGCTGCGCGATCCTGGCAGAGGTGCTCCGCCGGCACGCGCTGTGAAGCGGAGGTCGCATGGCCCGGGCCGGGGACCGGCGGAGGGACTGTCAGGAATTTTGTGGCATACGCTTCCAGCTTGTGCGGAACCTCGATCAAAGTTCACGGGATATCGCCCTTCGACACGAAATTCGGTAGAGCCCCAAAGACGGCAGCTGGATCATGCGACACCTGATCGACGTGTTCGACCTGTCACCCGGCGAGATCGCCCACATTTTCGCGCTGGCCGAGGATCTGAAGACCCGCTGCCAGGGCGGCTTGCGCGAACCGCTGCTGCCCGGCCGCGTGATGGGGTTGCTGTTCGCTAAGCCGTCGCTGCGGACGCGGGTCAGCTTCGAGGCGGCCATGGTGCACCTGGGTGGCAGCAGCCTCTATCTGGGCGACGACGTGGGCTGGGGCAAGCGCGAGTCGACGCGCGACTTCGCCCGCGCGCTCAGCCAGTACGTGGACGTGATCGTCTGCCGCGCGGGCGATCATGCCCAGGTGGGGGAACTGGCGCAGCACAGCCAGTGCCCGGTGATCAACGGGCTGACCAGCCTGGCCCATCCCTGCCAGGCCCTGGCCGACCTGTTCACGCTGCGCGAGTTGGAGGGCGATCTGCAGGGGCGCACCCTGGCCTACGTGGGGGACGGCAACAACGTGGCCCGCAGCCTGGCCGCGGCCTGCAGCCTGCTCGGGGTCCGCTTCGCCTGCGCCGCGCCGCCCGGCTACGAGCTGGACGACCAGTTCCTCCGCGGCATCCGGGCCGAGGTTCCCCAGGCGGAGATCGAGATCACGGCCGATCCGGCGCAGGCGGTGCAGGACGCCATGGCCGTCTACACCGATGTCTGGTCCAGCATGGGGCAGGAGGCTGAGGAAGCCCAGCGGCGGCGCGCCTTTGCCCGCTACCAGGTGAACGCCGCCCTGCTGGCCCACGCCCCGCCAGACGCCCACTTCATGCACTGCCTCCCCGCCCGCCGGGGCCAGGAGGTTGCCGACGAGGTGATCGACGGGCCGCGGAGCATCGTGTTCCACCAGGCCGCCAATCGCATGCACGTGCAGAAGGGGATTCTCGCCTGGCTGCTGACCCACCCCGCGTAGAACGTAGGCGAATGACTGCGTTCGCTCGGCCGTGAGAGCCTGGCGTGATCCCGGGAGGGCGAGACGTTCTTTGGAAATGACAAGGCGCCGCTTGGGAGGGCGAGGCGCCGCTTGGGAGGGCGAGGCGCCGCTTGGGAGGGCGAGGCGCCGCTTGGGAGGGCGAGGCGCCGCTTGGGAGGGCGAGGCTCCCGCCGAGCCAGGCCATTTCGGATGACAAGGCACCCTCCCCGAATCACGCCACGCGCGGCGGGACGCGCGGCTCGGCAGGAGCCTCGCCCTCCCGGAACCGCGCCGCCCTCCCGGAACCGCGCCGCCCTCCCGGAACCGCGCCGCCCTCCCGGAACCGCGCCGCCCTCCCGCAACCATGCCGCCCAATTTCGTCCCGCACCTGAGAACGTACCGCCAAGGATGATCCGATGGCACGACACGACGGCCGCCCGGCCGACCAGTTGCGCCCGCTGAAGTTCCGCCGCCGCTATACGCGGGTCGCCCCGGGCAGCGTCCTGGTCCGCGCCGGCGAGACGATCGTGCTCTGCACGGCCAGCATCGAGCCCAAGGTACCGCCCTGGCTGGCGGGGCAGGGCAAGGGCTGGGTCACCGCCGAATACAGCATGCTGCCCGGCAGCACCCAACCCCGCAAGCCCCGCGACCGCGCGGGAAAGACCGACGGCCGCACGACCGAGATCCAGCGGCTGATCGGCCGCAGCCTGCGGGCCGTCGTCGATCTGGTCGCCCTGGGCGAGCAGATGATCACGGTCGACTGCGACGTGCTGCAGGCCGATGGCGGCACGCGTACCGCCAGCGTCACCGGGGCCTTCATCGCCCTGGCCGATGCAATCGCCTCGCTTGGGGCCCTGCCCGATCCGGCGCGGCGGCCCCTGCGGGACAGCGTGGCGGCGGTCAGCGTGGGGATCGTGGAGGGCCGGCCCGTGCTGGACCTGGATTACCAGGAGGACGCCGCCGCCACGGTCGACATGAACGTGGTGATGACCGGCCGGGGCCAGTTCGTGGAGATTCAGGGCACAGGGGAGGAGGCCACGTTTGACGATCGCCAGTTGGCGGCGCTCCTGAAGCTGGCGCGGCACGGCATCCGCCAGCTGACCGGGCTGCAGCGCGAGGCGCTGGGCCGCCAGTGGCCGCTGTGACGCCCGTCGCGCAAGGTTGTTGCTCCACCGGCCAGCGATACAATGGGCGCGCTCGCCGCGCGACCGCTGCCCTGCGTCCCGTGCCCGGTATCGGCCCGCCGTCCGTCGCGTCCCCGTAGCTCAGGTGGATAGAGCGATGGTTTCCTAAACCATAGGTCGCAGGTTCGAGTCCTGCCGGGGATACCTTTCGACGATCTCGCGTCGGTGCGCTCGTTCCCAGTCCCCGTATGTGTCTGGCTCGCACACGAGTAACCGTTCACAGGCCGGGGTCTGGTCCATTTTTCGGCCGATCAACTCGACCTGGCGGATACGCGCTGGCCGAAAACATGGACCTGACCCCCTGGAATCAGGAAAAATCCTCCACCGCGTTGTGAACGGTTACCTGCCCTGGTTCTCCGCCCAGGGGAAATGGGCGACTGACACTCCGCACAATCGAGATCTTGATGGTCATGCTCCGCACGCTTACTGGCATCAGCCTGACGCTGCTCGTCGCCCTGCGCCCCCCGGCCGCGCTGGCGGATGAACGGGCGGACCTGGCGATCACCGACGTGACGGTGATCGAGGACTTCCCCTTCCAGGGTGAATACCGCGGCCGCATCCGACGCGCAGCCGGCACGGAGGAGATGCAGACGCTCGGCCTGCAGGTTGTCGCCTTGGGCGGCGGACAGTTCGAGGCGGTCCAGCTGGCCGGCGGACTGCCCGGCGCCGGCTGGGATGGCTCCCAGCGCCAGCGCCTGGCCGGCCAGCACAATGGCGCCCGGCTGCGCCTGGGGGACGATGCCTGGCACTGGGTCGTGACGCCGCACCAGGCCCAGGCCTATGCGGGCAAAACGCGGCTGGGCCGGCTGACGAGGGTGCAGCGCCGGAGCCCCACGCTCGGTGCGCCCCCGCCCCAGAACGCCTTGGTGCTGTTCGACGGCAGCGACGTTGAACAACTGGCCCGCGGCACGCTGACCGTGGACGGACTGCTGGTCCATGGCGCGGAAGTCCGCCCGGTCTTCCAGGATTTCTCGCTGCACATCGAGTTTCTCGTGCCGTTCATGCCGTATGCCCGCGGCCAGGGCCGCGGGAACAGCGGTCTGTACCTGCAAAGCCGCTACGAAGTCCAAGTGCTCGATTCCTTCGGACTGCCGGAGGCCATCAACGGGAGCGCCAGCCTGTACCGGTTCCGGCCACCCGACGTCAACATGTGCTACCCACCGCTCAGCTGGCAGACGCTGGACATTGACTTTTCGTCGCCCCGCTGGAACTCCGACGGAACCAAGCGGCTGAACGCGCGGATCACGGTCCGCCACAACGGCGTCCGGGTGCACGACCGTGTCGAGCTGCCAGGCAAGACCGGCGCGGGAGCCGCGGAAACCGGCAACCTGCTGCCGATCCGCCTACAGGACCAT
>Ga0209398_1000836_pt1 | contig 17565 bp, 9 predicted proteins | sample AshMeaBigSpring_FD_184125 | JGI IMG/M metagenome (GOLD analysis project Ga0209398, IMG submission 184125) | Groundwater microbial communities from Big Spring, Nevada to study Microbial Dark Matter (Phase II) - Ash Meadows Big Spring (SPAdes)... | ecosystem: Environmental > Aquatic > Deep... | reverse complement strand
GGTCGCCACAGTGAGCCTCGACAGCAAGCGGAGCGAGGTGACCAGGCGGATGGCCGAATTCGGCATGGACGCATGGCCGACGAGCTATGAGGGGTCCGGCTGGGAGAGCGCGATTGCGCGCCCGCTCGGCATCAATGCGCTGCCGACCGTCTTCGTTCTCGACAAGTCCGGGGCGCTTCGCGCGCTCAATGCACAGGACAACTACGTTGCCTGGGTGGAAAAGCTTTTGCGGCAGCCTTAGGCGGCGGGCAGTTTTGCGACCAGGTCAGCGATGAAGCCGCCTGCGTCGTAGCGCTGCAGGGTTTCGCTCATTGCGCGGCAGCGGTTGCGCATCGGCACATCTCCTAGCGCGCGCTGGATGCCGGCCTCCATGTCTGCCAGCGATCTTGCGCGCACGGCCAGGCCGGCGGCGCCCAGGCGGGCGGCGTTGTCAAACTGGTCGAAGTCGAGCGGGTAAACGACAGAGGGTTTCCCATGGAGGAGGCAGTAGTTGAGGACGCCGGCTCCGCCGTGGTGGACGACGAGGTCGTAGCGCGACAGGTGGCCGGCGTAGGAGACATGGGGATATTCGTGGAAGTTGCCGTCCGTGCGGGGGCCGCCGGCCGATGTGTCCCCGTGTGTGAAGTGGAAGCACATGCCGGGATGGCGGGATGCGATGCCGCGGATGACTGCCGCCACCTCGGCCTTGGCGTGCCGGAGGTGCGTGCCGAGGGTGATCAGCACGTGCGAGCGTCCGTCGCTTTCAAAATGCGGAGCGGGAATATTGTCCGGAGGCGTATGGAGGACAGGACCGATCAGGTGAAAGTGGGGCGGGTAGGTCCGCGGAAATTCCAGTTCGGAAATGCCAAGCGCCAGGATGTGCTGCGGGGAGTAGACCGCCTCGCTGCCGTCGGCGCGGTAGATGCCTTCAAATCCGATCGCGCGAAACTGCCTGCGGAAGACAAGCCACATGAGCTGCTTGAACCGCCGGGTGGCCGATCGCAGAGCGGCGTGCTGAATTTTCTGCACGCGCGTGGTGGCCGGCATCAGGCCGCCGAGGTAAGCGGGCGGACCGTCGGGCGTCTCAAACACGCAGGGCGATGGCAGGGTCGTCCACCAGGGAATGCTTTGCTGCGTGGCCGAAATGCCCGCAACGGGAACGGTGAAGTCGGCGATGACGAGGTCGGGGCGGTGCGCACGGAAGAGCCCGTCGAGTTCGGCTTTGAGACCGGCCAGGAGCGATACATTTGCCCGGAGCTGACGGAAAAGTCCGACCGGGTTGCCGCGCACGTTCCTGCCGGGCTCGGCAATTTCCCAAACCGCCTTCTCGTGGTGCGCAAGGATCGGGGTTCCGGCCAGCCCGTCCGACTCGGCGGAAGCTACTCCGCCTGGGGTGGTCAGGACGGTGATGTCCGATGCGGCCTGAAGCCTGCAGCCGATCCCGAGCAGGGGATGGAGATGCCCGGGGAACGGCGGGCCGACGAGGAAAACTTTTTTGCGCTTCATGGATTTACGGCGGCCGGCTCAAGGATGCTCCGGCAGAATTTGTTAAAGAGATCAAGCGCCTCCGGGGAGCGGAGGTAGTCCATGTGGGCGCACCGAATCAGGTGGTCCGGCCGCCGGTGGCACAGCCCGGAGTAGAAGTCTCTGGTCCCCTGAACGACGACATGCGAGGCGGTCCGCGGAAGCCGGCGCGATACGGGACCGAAGGCGAACACGTGAATGCGGGCGAGGATTTCGTCCGGCAACCGGAGGTTGTTGAGCAGTTCGAGCCCGCAGCTTCCGGCGAGAAGAATCACGGCGTCGTGGCGGCGGAAAATCCCGCAAACCTGGTCACGGTGGCGGGTCCCGCCGGATGGCAGCCAGGATTCAAAAACGTGCGCCGCATTGCTGAGGCTTGCGCGGATGAGCCCGACCGGCTCGGGGAACGGGAACGTCTCGTGGTAGGGGAAGTTGTGCGCGAGCCACTGGTGGTGCGGGATTTCGGTGCGGCTCTGGAAGTCTAGCTGTTCGCGCGAAAGTCCGGTGCAGCCGCGGACGCTATGACCGGTCAGGAATGCCGCGATCGGTGCCACGGGCCTCATACGGCGGAAAAGTTGTGCGAGTCGCGGACCCGGTAGCGCCGCGAGCGCCAGCGGACCGTGCGGCTGACCAGCGCGTGAGCGAGATGGACCGGCTGCAGGAGCTCGGACAGAATCGAAACCGCCGGACGGTGAAGAGGCCCATCGGGCATCGCAGGTTTCTGCCCCGGAGGGGCTCCATCCTCAAGCCCAGGGCAAGCGGCGGAGCCGCCCTGGGAAGCAAGAGTTTGGGCGTCATGCCCTGCCGGGGCAGAATCCCCAACATCGGCTCGATGTGCCCTGCTCCGCTCGTGCCTGAAAAATTTCCGCTGGATGGCGACGATGACGAGCAGCCTCAGCAAGAGCACGGCAGCGAGAACCGGCGCGGATGCGGGCCGCGCGGCGGTCACGGCAAAAAGCGCGGCGAGCAGGATGGGCGGCAGTCCGTGGAGCACGATGATCAACATTTGCACCGGGAGGCTCTGGCGCCTCAGCAGCAGCAGGGTGAAAACATGCCAGCGGTGCATGAGCTGGAAGTATTGCGCGAGGCTGCGGACGCCGGTCCGCACGCGCAGCGGCGCGGCCGACTGGCGGATGCGGCCGCCCTGGCGAAGGATGAGTGTGGCCAGTGCCAGATCGTCGGTCAGCTCGTGCAGGATGGGCTCGAAGTTTTCGATCTCCGCCAGCTCCTCGCGACGCATCACGTAGCCCATGCCGTTCAGCGTGAACGGCCGCAGCAACCTGGATGTGCCCAGGTAGGTGAAGGCGGAATTGTTGTTCACAAACTGCGCGAGCAGGCCGGACGGAAGGTTTCCGTCGTCAGAATAGCATGGCATCCCGGTCGCGACCGTATGACTGTCTGCCGCAGCGGCCAGGTCGGCCGCGCTCGATGCCGGCAGCGTGGTGTCGTCATCCAGAACGCAGAAGTGCGGGCTTTGAGCAATCTCCGCTGCCCGCCGCAGTTTCCAGAGCTTTGGATTGATGGCGTCCGGGCAGGGTGGGCAGATTTCAACGCGCAGGTCCACGTCGGGATGCGCTGCGGCCAGCGCGGCGGTGATGCGCCTGGCTTCGGGATCGTCGTCGTCGATAAGCCACAAAAACGATTGATCCGGCAGGGCACCCAGATTCGCGGAGAGGCGTGATTCCAGAAGCGGATCCCCGCTGAGGATCGGCTGCACGATCGTGAGGCTTCCTGCCGGCAGGGCGGCTCGGCTTTGAGGCGGGATTGTGCGGGCGTAGGACAGCGCGAGGGCGCCCCGCAGGAGCAGGAGAGCAAGATAAGCGGAGGCGAGGACAAGTGTCGTCATGCGTTCCCATTCTTCCACTCGTCCTGCTGCCACCGGATGAACCGGTCCAGCCCCTCGTTCAAATCCACGGATGGCGGGCCGAGGACCCGCAGGCATTTTGTGACATCGAACGTCTTGCTGAAGCCGAGCACGCCGACCCCGAAGCGAGTGATCGGCGGTTCCTTCCACGGCAGGACCAACTTGTATATCCACTCGATCGCCGTCCCGAGGACCATGGCCTGCGAGCGCGGGATCGCGCGCTTGGTGGGCGGCAGGCCGAGCCGCTCGTAAATCTTTGCGATGAATGCCTGGATTTCGACCGGCTGGTTGTTGGTAAGGTTGAATTCGCCGCTCGCTGTCGGATCGAGCGCCGCACGCAGTAGGTAGGCGCACAGCGAGTCGATGTAGATGAGATCGCCGACAGCGGGCGGTCCGCTCCGCGTGATCGAGGCCATCCGGCCCTCCCGCGCGGCACGGAGGATGCGCGGAAAAAGAACGGTATCCCCGGGGCCAAAGACGGCGCGCGGACGCAGGATTGCCCATGCGCCGGGAAACCCGCGGACGATTTCCTCGCCCTCGAATTTTGTCCGCGCGTAGTGGTTCACGAAGCGCGGCCCGATCGGGCTTTCCTCCGTGATGTTGAGCTGGTCCTCTTCGCGGTAGAACACCGAACTCGACGAAACGTAAACGAGCTTCTTCACGCCGCGGGAAATGCAGAAATCCAGGACGTTCCGCGTGGCGAGAACATTTTGGCGGCGGAACTCCGCCAGGCTGCCCCACGGCGACGAGCGCGCGGCGGCGTGGATGACTGCATCCGGGTTCCAATTCAAGCTCAGCGGCTGCGTCAGGTCCGCCCGGACATAGCCGGGCAGATCACCCGGACGGCGTCCGAGGCCGCGGATCTCCAGGCCATCCCTACCAGAAAAATAATTGCAAAACGAACTGCCAACAAAACCTGATGCCCCAGTGATGAGGATTTTGGTTTTCATGTGTGAAACTGCAATGAAGCCTGGACGGTCTTTGAGCTTTACTCCGCAAGTTGAATTCGCACGCCGGAACGTCCGTATTGGCTGCCGAATGCGAGCGCCTCGTAATTTGGCAACTGCTTCATGCGATCCGCAACGTCTCTTTGGAGGTCTGCATTGACTTTGTTTCTTGCGATTTGGCGCGCACTTTCGTCGGTGACACGAAGGACAAGTGTGCTGTCGATTGCGGCGAATAATTCGGGAGCAAAGTCTGAAGCTTCCTGCGATGCCACGATGAGGGAGATTCCAAATTTCCTGCACTCCTTGGCCATTGTTGGAATCAGGGTCAGTTTTGAAGCACGGTGGGCCTCGTCGAAGAGAACGGCATGGGTCAGTTGATCAGGACGTCCCCGTCGGAACATGTCTTGATAGATGCGGTAAAAGGCAAAGGCGGCAAAGGCGGTCTGGGCGACCATTGCTCGGGTTTCGTGAAGTCTCAGGACGATTGGATGATTTGTGTCCAGATACCCCGGGCGAGGTGTGTCAGCTTCAAAAAATCCGCGATCAGCAAGTTCAGTGAGCCGGTTCAGCAATGTACGGGTCCCCTTGTCGGGACGTGGAGTTGCTTGCAGAATTTGAAGAAATTTCGCAAAGCGCGGAGTCTGTCCGTGCGTTCCTTCGCGGTCCCAGCCATTCTCTTCGTATGAACGCTTGAAAGCATCGTAAAGCGTAGCGAGTTGGAGCTCGCCGAGGTCCGGGTAAATGGCGGCAAAAATATCGCGAAGTTGCCCGGCCGAGTCGATGTAAGCGAGATTTCCTGTCCCAAGAACTTCCATCGGGTTGAATCCCAAATTCGATGCGTCGGAAAACACCAGATCAGGCAAGGCGGAGGCAAGCTTTTCGTCGATATCGTCGTGGTAGGAAAAGACGATTGGCGCAATGCCCTGGGTGCCGAGTTGTCGACAGATATTAACAAGCGAAGTCGTCTTTCCTGTGCCGGGCTGACCAACCAGCATGAGATGAGGATTTTGTTCGATTTTGACCTTCCAATAGACCTCGGTAGAGCCAGCGCGCTTGCCAAGCAGAACGCTCGCCGGACAACCACTCGAAACGAGAGGGGCAGAGGCATTCGCATCTGCATCTGTGTGCGTCTCCGGGGTTCCGTTGCCAACTTCAGATGCATTCGGACTGGCATTGCTTCTTGCCTCCAATTCAGGGTCATCGGGCAAAGCTGGGTCAGGCGGAATCTCGGCACTCTCAATCGGGAAAGGTTCAAAAAGTTCCTCGATGGTTGTCTCGGTGAGGTGGAGCAAGTCGATCCGAACCGGCTCGATCGCGAGAGTTTGGCGATGCGGTTGCTCCGCACTGCCAAGTGCGACATCTATTACCAGTCCCCGCAGGAGAGGTTGTTCAGGAGTGCTTCCGAAAAGTCGTTCAAGCCATTCAGCCCAAAGCTTGCGGCGGCGGGGAGGGACTTCTCTAGCCATGCATCCTGCAACGAGAACCTCTTTAAGCATCTCGTTCCGGGGAGCTGCGAGGCAATTGCCGCCCGCCTCCGCGGCCGATGTATTTCCAACCCCTTCGCGAACGGCTTCGAGCGTGGCATGCAGTTGTCCAAGAGCCTTTACGATATCTGGATCACCGGCGGCTCGTGGAGCGCCCTTTGCCGTTTTGACCTCAATGGCTTCCAAGACGAGTTCGTTTTCCTCAAGGCGAAGCGCGAGCATGTCGCACCGTTCGCCCTGTGTTCCGAGCCGCAGCCAGGTGCGGGCGAGCTGGGAGTCGGTCGAGACGACCAGGGCATCCGGATGTTCTCGGCGGTAGGCCCTCGCCGCGAGCATGGCACCTGTCAAACCGATCACTTTTCCGGGAGCGACGGTTCCTTCGTTTGATTTCACAACTTCCAAAAGACCCGCTCCAACCAAGTGAGCGCCTTCCGCAAGCAGAGCTTCGAATTTTTGAGGAGAAAGCAGCAGATTGGGGACATCGGTCTCGAACACGGGGAGCATGAGACGAATGAGATGGCTGTAATCCCGTGCCGCCAGAAGCACCTGGCGCTGCCCCTCTCGGCGGCGGAGCAAACGCCGCGAGACCATCCCGCTCTCGTCGGGCAACGCCCGATCAGCGAGCAGAAGCCAGTGCGCACCGAAATCCTCCGAGGCCAGCAATCCATCTACTGCGGAGCGCAGGGATTCCGCTTCGGTGAAGGCATAGGGTGTTCCTTCGCCCTCGACTCCCTCGGCGGATTTCACCAGCTCCATGAACTGGTAGAACGGCGGGTCGCCGCTCGTCACTTCCAGCCGCATCTCGTTGAGGCGTTTTTGAAATTGAACTTTGCGCCGGACACAGAATGGACTCATGGGCAAATGAAGTCCGACCCCGCCGCGGCGGACACCCACCGGAGCCTCGTCAAAAATTGCAGCCAAATGCGCGGGTTTGGCTTTGAGCTCTGCGAGCAAGACCGCGAGTTCCTTTGGTGCACGGTGAATGACGAGTTCAAGTCTGCCTGATGCGATTTTTTCCTCGATAATTTCGCGTTCCTTGGTGTCGAACAGCAGCGCATTACGAAGGCGCAACTTCTGCCCGGTGGTTCCGAAAATCTCGACACGCAGCCGGGGGAGAAACTCCTTTTTTCGACCGTCGAGCAGTTTGATCAGTTCCAGCAAGAGTTTCCCCGGTTCCGGTGGATTGATGAGCGCGAGGCGGAGTGGGCGGACATGCTGCCGGCAGGCTGATGCGAACCTTTGAACGGCATAAACCAGCGTTTCGCAGCCATCGGGGCCGTTGTAGGAATTTCGGAGATTTTCAAAAGTTGCGAGCCGATGGAGTTCGTTGGAAACGGGAAGAACCTGCCCGGCACCTTTTCCGCCGGGCAGCCGGCTGGCGTAGATCACCCCGAGAAACTGCTGGGGTTCGCATGCTTCCTTGACGACCGCCGCGCGGTCCTGCTCGGGGAGATCGGCACCCAGACCGCGCAAGATCCGGCTCAACCTCCAATACCGCCAAAGATGAAGCGGATGGGTGGGAAGAAGCACCGCCTTCGAGGAGAAACGTCCTCCCTCGAGCGGCACCCTAACTTGCACGACATCGAGTGCCAGCAAGCCTTGCAGGGTATCTTTTGCTATCGTCGACTCGATGCCCAACATGCTTGCGAAATGTGTGCCGACTGCTCCCATGAGATCGGCGGCGGCACCAAGATAGGCTTCTGTCTGTGCTGCGGCTTGGGGCTTGCCAGCAAACCATTCCAGCGGGAAGTGCGACAGCTCGTCGAGACAGGTCAACAATCCGCTGCGCAAGGCACAGAAACGGTCCCAGAGACCCACCAGACCGGGGGAAGTGACACCCGCTTCCGGCAAATCCTCGTCCCAAACGCCGAACACTTCCCGCAGTCCGAGCCAAGCCCCCTGCGCCCTGACGACTTCCGAAGTATCGAACACCAGCGTTCCCGGCCGGTCATAATCCTGCAATGCGCGGGCGAGATCCCCGGTGTTGGATTCGATCAATCCGCCAAACGCAGTCTGAGAGCAAAAATGGTGGATCCATGAGACGAAGGCACGGTCGAGCTTGCCTTCGACTTTGCGGGCCTCCCCATCCACCTCAATGTCGCTGGTCCATGAGCCTTCTTCGCCGTCCGCTGCATTCTCGTCCTCGATGGCTGCGCGCAATCCCTCGCTCAAAGCGTCCGCGTTCCGGCCCAATTCATCCTCGCGATTATCCAAAAGCGCCTCGGTGCAGGCAGCCTGCGTGCGCTTTTCGTTGAGGGGTTTTCCGGAGGGTTCGTCGTCCTCATCCCGATCATTCTCGTCCGCCACGGGCGCGTCCGGCTTGCCGCGAAATATTTGCGTAGCCTCATCGAGTTCGACCGCCGAAAGCCGGGCGATGTCCGGGCTTCTGCGGATCGCCATCAGCTTTTGAAAAATGGCGGAGCGGGGAGCATCGCTGCGGAACTTTTTGCGCAGCCCCTCCATTGCGCCGGATGCCTTGTCGCGAAGCGTCCCCATCACGGCAAGCCCGCTGGCGAGCCGCTCTCCAAATGGAAAGGCGAACAGGTTCGGATCCACAAAGAGTCCCAGATGCGGCAGAAGCTGGCGGGGGTCCCCGCCTTCCGACCAGCCCGAGAGAAAAAGCCTCAACTGTTCGTAGGAAAAACGCGACTCTCCATTGCCTCCGCAAAACTCGACAAGCGCGTCCAACAATTGCCGGTGCGCCGGACTGCCGTTGAACGCGGGTTCCTCCTTCGCCCAATCCAGAAGCGTCAGAGACAGTTCCTCCGAGCTCGGGCCGGGAAAGTGCCGAAGCGTGTTCACGCCCGCCACGCGCCCGTGGGCGTAGGCCACGATCACCGGGTGCGCACTCCGGCGGTTCCTCCACCCGGCGGCTTTGTGCAAATCCGCCGCCAACCTCGAAAATCCCGGCCCGCATTCCGACGTAATTTGCTCCAGCGAGTCAGCACTCTCCCCGAACCCGACCAACGCCAGCGAAACGCGGGAGACATCCACGCCTTCAGCCAACAATGCGGCAATAAATTCCCGTACGTCCATCGCAGGCAGTTCCTGACGAGACAGTGAGTTCTCCCCGGCTGCAAGTCGCTTTGCTGTCCAGCGGGCCAGGGCTTTTGAGGCGAGGGTCGCGGAGGTCATCGATTATTAAAATTCGGAGTGCAGTGACACATGACAATTCCATCGGAGTATCGAGTAGCCAATCCGAGGTCGATCAGGAGCGCAACCAAACCAGCTGTGTTGGGCGTTAAGTCACGATCGCGATCCAAACCAGTGTAGCCAGATTGGGCGAGTAAATCAGAATCTGATGATCTCCCGCCAAAACTAATGGCCCATATTTCAAACAGACGATCCAAATACTCTGGCAGCGCAACAAGTCCTTCGTGTCTGCCAAGCGCTGAAAGCGTCAAGACATGGAGTGTGTCAGGTTGAAGCTCAAAATGTTTCGCCGCTATACGGCTGGCACGAGGTTGCGCAAGTCCATTACGGATCAATATCTCTCTGTAGAATTCTTCAATTTTCGGTTTGCCTTCTTGGTTTTCCAATACCCATTCCCACTCCGCCTCACACTCGGAAAAGTTTCCTCTGTCAGCAAAATTCTGAAAACAAGCGGACAGAGCCTCACGAAACCGAGAGTAGCTCCAGCGGCTTTGTTCCCTCATCTTTTGGGATTGTCCGTTCGACATATCGGCAAGAAGGAGCAGACTTTCATTGAGTCCAGTGCCTGCCGTCTTGCGAAGGTAGGCGGCAAGCCAGCAGCCGAGCGCCATCACCACAAATCGGAGCTTAGTCTCCAATGTCATTTCGTTTGCATTCTCGCAGACTCGGGCAATGGCGGTCGTCTCTGTTTGCATCAGGGAGGCAATTGCGTCCCGACGCTCAATCGTTATCTCGCCAAGATGGGTGGTTGCCTTTTGTTCTAAATTTTCTTCAATCGCCTCTTCATCAATGAGAGGACTGAGCAATGCCCGACCAACTGAGCGTTCTTGCTGAAGCCAGTTCACTACAGCTTCGAGAATTTTCCTCCCATCGGCGGATCGCTGAAGAATGATTTTAACAAAATGGCCAGAGAAGCCGTCATTGTCCTTCAATCGTGAAATCAGATCAGCAGAGGAAATTGAATAATCTGAGCCGAACCCTGCCTTTTTGCCGAACATCGCGTAAACAGCATCATCGTTATCGGCAACTGACTGGAGGTGACTTCTCAGTAAGTGAACATCACGATCCGCCATTGATTCGTTAATACTGCCTCGCTCGACTAAATGCACTTTAAGCTGATCAAGTTTGTAATTCCCTTCCGGCTCTTTTTTTGATGGCGAGGCAACAGTAAAGTTCAGGGACTTTTGTTTGAAGTTCTTCCCCGTGAGAGCGAGCAGAAAACCAGAGGCGAAGTGGGCTGGTTTTACCCGTCGATCCGTATTAAAACCAAATGCAGCACCGTAAAGAGGGGATAGTTTTGGCTTTGGCATTCTGGTTAGGCGATTTGAGGCTGCCGAACGGAGATGTACTCTTTGAGCTGTTGGTTCAGCGCGATGGCAAGTGTGCTCCGTGTGTCATGACAATGGAGCATAAAATGCGTGCTTTCACTCACCCCGCGTCCCCTGAGTTCTTCGAGAAAGAAGTCGAGTCGGTTGAGTTCGCGGTCGGGGAGGAGCTGGCGAGGGAGACCGGAGTTGATTTTTTCGAGGGCAGCGACGAGGGGGCGGTCCACGCGGAGGCAGACAGGGGGATGATCCGGCGGGTGGTAGCTGAGGATGAGGTGGTCGGGCTGGTAGGCGAAGGCTCCTTCGAGGCGGGCAGGCAGGCGCGGCATGTCGAGGCGCAGGTCGGTCTCGGCGATGCTTTGATTGGCGACATGCGAGCGGGAGGGCTGCTCGTGGAACCGGTGTCCGACCCAGAGATAGAGGCGGGTGGACATTTCCGGGAAGAGGTCGCAGCAGTAGGCGCGGTTGATCGATTCGATGAGGTGCTGTTTGAACGGGCTGCCCGGTTCGGTGCCGGTGGAGAGGAGGCTAAGCAGTTCTCCGCCCGGGGAGGGATCAAGGGAGAGAGCCTCCTCGCCGCGCTCGTGCTCAAAGAAGAACCTGCGTTTGAGGGCGGTGAAGTTGTTCTGGTCCATCCCGAGAAGTTGAGGTGAACCATCGACCAACCAGCCGGATTGGACAGCGCCGGATTCCAACAGCCAGTCCCATCGCGGGTGGCTGTGTGCTGCGGGATCGGCCCATGTTTTCAGGATGAGGCTGATGGCGAAACGGTCATCGTCCTCGAAGAGCCGCGAGGCATACCACCGACCCGGAGAGCGGGTCGGTCGGGAGTCGTCTCGTCCCGCGCCAAAGAGCAGGCGTGCGAACCAGATAAGAATCTCCCGGACGGTGGCGCGCTCTCCGGCAGCACAGCAGCGGGAAAGCAGCTTGCCAAGACGGTCCTGAACCTGCGGGCTGGAAAGGTGCCGGTGGTTCCATGCGAGGTCGCCTTCCGGTTCGGCCAGGACTGCCGCGTTGATCGGGGGTTGGTCGAGGATTCGGCGAAGCAGGCGCAACGCGAAATCGGGATGAAGGGGATTTCGCAGACTGAGATCAACAACGAGAACCTTTTCAGTGTTGGAGCGCTCCTCACGAGCTAATGAGCCATACGCGAGCCGTTCCCGGGCCTGGCGATCCGCTTCTTCGACCGGCGCGAGGCCGCGACCGACCTGGCGAAGCAGGTGGAACGGGTATTCGTTGGCAGCAAGGCAATAAGGGTGCCCCGCAGCGGCAGCGGCTTTCCAAGCCTCCAAAACTGGGTTGATATCCTCGGGATCCATCGCGGCGGTGGCATCGTTTTCCACAACAGCACCGGATCCCGCAAACTCAGGGGCAAGACGCCGGAGCAGGTGGGTTTTCCCATCGCCAGCATTGCCGGTCAGAACCAGCGAAGTGCCTTCGCGCACGCGGGCGACGAGGAATTCGTCCAAGGGAAGCGGGATATGAAAGAGTTCGAGGTTTTCCAGGCTCATCTCATCCGCGCAGGCTTCCGGTCCCGCCAAGGCGAGATCCCGCCAAAATTCCAAACTCGCAGAGGGCGGCAGAGACGATGCGGAGACACCAACTGCCGGAACGGCTGAAGCATCAGGAATTGAAGGGGCATCTTCCCGAACGACAGAGCTCGTGCTCCGCCGCGCTCTGGCTGGTTTTGGGGAACCGGGTTCCGGTGCCAGGCTCTGGACCAATGTTCCGACCGGTCGTGGCGTTGCCTCGCGAAGCGTCTGCATTGTCGGAGCATGTTTGATCCGGCTGGCCAGCCATCGCTCGCGCCAGAATTGTGCAATCCGTCCGGTCGCATCCCGAAATTTCCCCGGTTCCCGCAAAAAATCCGGAAGACCGGCTGGCTCTCCACGCAAAAACCTTGCGGCTCCCTCCCAGAGCGGAACAGCGAACACCCGACGTGTCTGGTCGTGTCGCATGAGGACGGTCGGGTTGAACCCGAGCATGTTCATTCCGTCCCGAAGCTTCCGGAACTTCGGACTGAACCCCTCGCCGAAGATACTGTTCACATCGCTGTAGCTGTGTTTCTCCTGCCAGGCCGCTTCGACGGCGCGGACCGTGGACTCGGAGAACTGAACCGTGCCGTAGCCGACGGTGTCTCCGACGCGCTGATAGCGGATTTCCTTTTGGTCCGGAGAAATGATCCCGGCGGGCAGGCGCAGGCGTTCATACTGGCTGCTGCCAAGCGCATACAGGCTGGTCGTATTCAGCCAGGCCAGCGTGCAATCTTTCGTGCGGTTGGCATTCTTGAGCTGCGAACTGATGATCGATGGGCGTCCGCCGTATCGGCGCTGGTAGTCATCCGCCACTTCCGGGCTCAGGAGAAGCAGCGCCACCAGCTTTCCGCCGAGGATGTGGTTGTAAGGGGCAACGGCCCCGCATGTGGTGATTTCCAGCATGTTCGTCCCAACCCGATCACCCTTCACAGCAAGCAAGGCGGTGTTTATCGCCCCACGGAGCTCGTCGGTGACAAGCGCGGCAGGAACGCTGGCCGGATCTTTAAGACGCTGGGCAAATCGCATCAAGGCAGCCTTGGCCTTGAGCAAGCGAGCCAGCTCGAAAGCGCGCTTTTTTGCCACAAGGAGCCGGCGGGCTCTGGTTTCGTGAGTGCCCTCGTGCGCTTGTTTGCCTTCCAAATTGAGAACCTCGATCGAGACCGGCGGCTCGTCATATTGAGCCTCCATTTCCTGGATAATCTCGACCGTCCCTGCGCGTTCGGCATCGGAACGGTCGCGGAGAGCTTGTTCCCGCTGGCTGGCAAACTCGTTCGAACGACGTTGCAGGCGCTCTATCACGCTCGCGCTCGGTGCATCAAAGCACGAAGGATCGACAAGCCCCGTCGGATCGACTTCCCCAAGTGCGGATTCAACCAAGGCGAGGAGATGGGAATGCAACCCCCGGAGGCGGGCGACATCGCCATCACGCGAAGCTTCCAGAAAACGCTCAGCGAACGCATCGGTGGTCCAGCCAACAAATTGATCCCGGCTTGGCGAAAGCAGAGGGCTGTTGCTGAGAGCGGCGATCCCGACCACCGCATGGAAGGGATGATTGCGGTCCCGCACCAGATAGAACATCTGACGGCCCGGAATCGCCGTTTGTGGGATGCTCCATGTGTAACGGAAATACCGCCAGATCGCACCGAGTTTGAGACCGGTGAATTCATCCCGGATATCAGCTTCTCCCTCTCCTGGAACCAATTGCAAATACGGTTGGACAGCTTGGGCCAAAGGATCGGAGTCGCCATTGTTCCCGGCCGCGCAATTCGCCAAGCGATCATGGAGCTCCTTGCCCTCCGCGATCAGGGAAAGAATGCTTTTTATCTTTTTACCGGCGGACGGAGCCTCGCACTCAGAAATAAAGGCGCGCAGGCTCGGATCGGCGAACTGCTCGCTCAATACCGCGCGCAATTCCTTCCGAACGGTTTCCTTCGATTCCGCGATGGCTGCCGCATCGGAGCGATTTGACCGTGAACTTCGCGGTGAAACGAGTTCGATTCCAAATCCATCAGCGCGGACGTGCCATTTAAGTGCACGAAGATCGCCCAAGAGCCGCATCGCTGCCTCGTAGGCATTTGTCTGTCCATTGAGGTGAACCGTCCTCCGCGCCCAAGCGGCCTCGCGTTCCGTCAGCGCACGAACGTCGTCTCCCTCGGTAGCGGTCAGAGCAGTCGCAAAGCTCATCAACCTCTCGGCTGCCAATCCGTCAACTTTTGGGTGGATTTCAATGTGCATTGATGAATTTGAGAGAGGAATCGAGCGGTTAGGCTACCCTCAAGCCTCCGGAAGAACAATACCGGGTTTGCGGATAGTTCGCCTGAGGTTCAGGTATCGGAGCACTGCGTAAAGCATATGCCGATGGTCAAAATAATGAATGACGATATGTTGGGGTATAGGACATTTGCGGGGTTACCAAAAATATTCCTGAAAAGCTCCCCGCATGCTCAGGACTGGCCTCTTTTCTCTATTTTCCCAGCGGAGGCAATTTCGAACGGCAGAGCCTGAGGATTTTCATGTGGGCAGGGTGATGCATCGGATGCGCTTTTGTTTCTCTCCGGGTGCCTGATCTGTCCACGGCAAAAACCGGAACTCGGGCGGGGTGAGCCCGAGCCGGCCGAGCAGGTTTTCCAGTGCGCTGCGAACCGCCTGCTGCATGCGGTCATCGTCGGGTTGCAGGCAAATATCCCAGCGTCCGCCGTGCTGCGCGATGCGGTAGAGCCCGGGCGGGCAGCGCATCGCGTAGAGTGCCTGGCGGAGCGGATCGGGAAAGACCGGCTCCAGTTTTCCCTGCGCATTCCGTGCCCGGAGGACCTCGTCGGCACGGCCTTCGATAGTGCGCAGCGTGAGCGAGGCGCGGCCGCACGGGCAGGGGGCGGTGTCGACGCGCAGGATGTCGTCGAGATGGTGCCGCACGAACCACTGGGTGTTGCGGGAGAAATCGGTGATGACGGGGTAAAAGCGGTCGTGCGATCCGTCGATCCAGCGCGGTTCGATGTGCAGGCTTTCCTCGTTGAGGTGCATGCGGCCGGCCTCGCAGGTGTGACCCAGGAAGCCCTCCGCGGCCTGGTAGATCTCCGCGACGCGCACGCCAAAGGCAGACTCAATCAATTCGCGATCGCGCGCATCGAGAACCTCGGCGACCGAGATGACCTGCGATGGACGAATTCCGCAAGGCGCGGCAATCTCCCGCCGGGCCAGCTCGGCCAGCACCGTTGCCGGTGCCACGAGAACATCCGGGCATCGCCCGGCCAATCCGGCAAGGAGTTCGTCGAGCGGGCGTGTCAGGTCGTAATAATCAAACCGGATGCGTGCGCTTGCCAGTGTGGTATAGAGGTTGCTCGTGGCACGCAGGAAGAGCGCGATGCGTAGCGGCCGGCGGAAGGGGGTGATGATCTGGAGAAGCGATGCGCGCGACAGCATGAGCGCGAGCATCTGCCCGGCCCAGCGGCAGCGGTCGTCGCGTGAGACGAGGAACGCCTGCCGCGACCCCGACGTTCCCGAGGAAAGCCCGACCGTCACACCTCCGCGCAGTAAAGGCCGGAAATCGCGTTCGTTCTCCGCACGCAGCGCGGTGAGCGTGGCCTCCTCGAGTGTGATTCCGTGGCGGTTGAGCGCGGTGAAATTTCTCAGAAACCCGGGCTTGGTCATCACCGGGAAGTGGTCGAGTTCCGGCTCAATACCCTTATAGAACGGGGATTGGCGGACGACATTACGAAGGAACCGGGCGATGCGCTTTTGCTGGAAGGCCTGCAGGCGCGAGCGGCTGCGGGGCCGCGGGCCCCACCGCGTCCGGATAAAATGCCGGAGAATGATGAGACGCTCAGTCACGGAAAATTCTGCGTGTGCCTCCGCGCTGCCGCCATGTTGACGAGCAGTGGGAGGGGACGATGAGCGGAGGGCAAGGCGCATCGTGAAGCGAGCGAAGGTTGGCAAATGTGGCGTCGTAGTCGGCGCCGGAATGGAAGAGCGGGTAGGCGATGCGCGAGGGCGGACGGTTCCCGGCGAGGCCCTCGATTTTCCAGCAGGCATCGGCGACCAGAAAGATCAGGCCGTCCTGAGATTCGCGAAAGGCTACGCCGAGCTGGGATGCCGTGTGGCCGGGCAGGTCGATGCCGGCCATGCTGGCGTCGCCCAGCAAGTCCCATCCTTCCGTGAACGGCTTCCATGCGGCCGGCATTGCCAGTTTCGGCATGTTCCCGGCACATTGGACCCGCGCATCGAAGTCGGGCGGCAGGAGGTCCGGCAGATACGCGCGGCGCAGCCTGCCAATGCGGCCTTTCTTTTCACAGAACGTCCGTTCGGCTTGCGTGGCGATGAACGTGGCATTCGGAAAATCGCGCAGGCCCGCCACATGATCGGCGTGGAAGTGGGAGATGATGATCGTTTCGATATCTCCCGGCGCGATGCCGCGTGCCGCGAGCTGGTTGAGAAGCTCCTCCTCCGGCGGAAGCGTCACCGGCGTGAGGACCCGGTAGAGGCATTCCGGAAAGCGCCGGGTCGCGGAATGGAAATGCCGCGAATATCCGGTGTCGTAGAGAATGATCCCGCGCCGCGGGTGCTCGATCAGTCCCACGAGCGCGGGGAAATCGATCGCCCGCCGCCCGCCGCCCCGGAGGGCGATGCACTCGGGGTGCTGGCAGTGGCCGACTTTGAGAAGATCGAACTTCAGGGGGATCGCAAGCGGTTGGGGGAGGGCGGGCATCTCAATAAACGAGCAGGATGCCGCCAAGCGAGACGCCTGCGCCGGATCCGAGGAGCAGGACCTTTTGGCCGCGCTGGAGCCCATGGCGCTCAATGGCGAAATGCAGGGCGGTGGGCAGCGAGGCACCGACCTGGTTCCCGAATTCGCTGAACACATCGACCATCCGCCCGTCGTTAAAGCCCAGCATTTTTGCCACATGGTCGAGCGCCTGGCGGCTCGCCTGATGCGGGATAAAAAGTGCGATCTCGTCCCGCGCCACCCCCGCTTCGTCCAGCAGGCCGGAGACGAAATCCGGCAGCATGCGCGCGACGAGCGCGAAGAGTGGCCGACCCTTCATCTCGAACAGCGCCTCGGAATGCGCCGGGTTCCCGCGGCGGTGAAACCGCGATCCGCCGGAGCGGATCCTGCAAAAGTCCACGCCCTCCGGCAGCGTGATGCTCCGAGCGGCCAGGATGCGCGAAGGTTCATCAGGTGCTGATCGCCGCAGTACCGCGGCTGCAGCGCCGTCGCCGAAGATGCCGTTCTCCCGGAGGTTGCTGTAATCGGTGGTAAAGGTCGAGATGTCCGACGAGACGACCAGCGCCGTCCGGTAACGCCCCGCCGCCAGCGCGCAGCTCATCAGGTCCACCGCCTGAAGGAAGGAAAGGCAGCTCGCTCCAATATCGAGGGTCGCCATCCGCCGCCGCCCGGCCCCGAGCTCCGCGTGAACCATCGCTGCGTTGTAGGGCAGCGCCTGGTCCATAGTGGCCGAGGCGCACACGAGGCAGTCGATGCCATCCATCGGCAAGCCCGCCGCCGCGAGCGCATTCCGGCAGGCCTCCGCCGCGAGCCGGGATGCCGTTTCCTGAACGGCCGTATGTCGCCGCCGGATCCCGGTGATGCGCTCGCTTTCGCCCGCCCGCAAGCCGAGCCTCCGGTCCAGTTCCTCCGCCGTCAGGACCGCTGCTGGCACGGAAACCCCCGTGCCGACAATGGAAACACCACGGCCTGCCTGCCCCGGATCCTGCATACCTACGTCCCGGCTGGGAGCACCGCGACCGAGGTCGTCTGCCCGA
>Ga0209398_1000834_pt1 | contig 17568 bp, 10 predicted proteins | sample AshMeaBigSpring_FD_184125 | JGI IMG/M metagenome (GOLD analysis project Ga0209398, IMG submission 184125) | Groundwater microbial communities from Big Spring, Nevada to study Microbial Dark Matter (Phase II) - Ash Meadows Big Spring (SPAdes)... | ecosystem: Environmental > Aquatic > Deep... | reverse complement strand
ATCGTGGCCGGTCATGTAGTCCGACGCCGGCGCTGCCAGATAGACCGCCGCCCCCTGCAGGTCGGTGACTTCGGCCATGCGCGCCATCGGCGTCATGCCCATCCATGCCGGCAGCATCGTCTGGCCGACGGGCGTGGCGAGTAGGTCCTCGACGAGCTTGGTGCGCGTGTAGCCGGGGCTGATGCTGTTGACGCAGACGCCGCGTTTCGCCCACTCCGCCGCCAGGCTGCGCGTCAGGTGCAGCACGCCGGCCTTCGACGCGTTGTAGACGGCCTGATTTTGCGGCGTGTTGCTGATGTGCCCAGACATCGACGCCGTGTTGATGATCTTGCCGTAACCCGCGGTCAGCATCACCTTTGCCTCGGCCTGCGCGCACAAAAAGACGGAATTCAAGTTCACGTCGATGACGCGTAACCACTCGGCGTAGGGCATCGTCTCGGCATCCGCCCAGACGCCAACGCCAGCGTTGTTGCAAGCAATGGTCAGCTTACCCCACTTCGCCAGGATCGCATCGACCATCGCCTGCACCTCGTCGGGTTTGGTGACGTTGGTCTGCACAGCGATGGCGTCGATCTGCTTTTGCGCCAGTTCGTGCGCCACGGCTTCGGCCACATCTAGCCGTACGTCGACGACAGCGACCGCCGCTCCCGCCTCGCCCAGCGCGTGGGCAAAGGCGCGGCCAATCCCCTGTCCGCCGCCGGTGACGAGCGCCACACGACCATCGAGCTGAAAACGGTCAAGAATCGGTTTAGCTTCTAGTACGGGATCGCGCATAAGTTTGCTCACTTTGTTTGTTACGTGCTGCGAGTTACGTATTGCGTACTGCGTGCCTAGTCAACACGCAGCACGTAACACGCAACACGTTTTACTCAGCCACCACAATCTGCGCTTTGACCGACGTCGGCGGCATATTGACGGCGAAGTCGAAGGCCGCCACACTTTCGGCAAAACGGAAGGTGTCCGTGATCAGCGGCTTGACGTTGAGCTTGCCGCTCGCCATCAGCGCAATCGCGCGCGGGTAGACGTGGGCGTAGCGGAAGACGTGCTCGACGCGCGCCTCCTTGACCATCGCCGCAGCTACGTCGTAGGCGATGGGCTGAAGCGGGATGCCGACATAAACGACGGCGCCGCCCGGACAGAGCGGCGCAAAGACGCCCGCCGCCGCCTTCTCGTTGCCGCTGCACTCGAAGACCAGGTTGGCGCCCCAGCCGTCGGTCATCTCATCCACGATTTCTTTCAGATTCTGCTTAGCGACGTTGACCGGCGTGATCGGGCCAAGCGTGGCCGCCAGGTCGAGCTTGGGTTGCTGCATGTCGGTCATGATCACCTGGCTGCAGCCGCCGGCGAGGGCGGCCAGCGCCGTCACCATGCCGATCGGCCCAGCGCCCATCACGATCGCCAGGTCGCCCGGCTTGATCTTCGCCTTCGTCGCCGCGTGCATGCCGACGGCGACCGGCTCGACCATCGCGCCCTCGGCGAAACTGACGTTGTCGGGCAGCTTGAAGGTGAAAGCGGCCGGATGCACCACGGACGGGCGTAAGATGCCGTGGATGGGCGGCGTCGCCCAGAAGCGCACCGCCGGGTCGAGGTTGTACATGCCTTGCAGCGTCGCCTTGCTGTTGGGGTCGGGGATGCCCGGCTCCATGCAAACGCGGTCGCCGACCTTGAGATGCGTCACCGCGCCACCCACTTCGGTGATCACGCCGGAGGCTTCGTGACCGAGCACCATCGGCGCGCGCACGACGAACTGGCCGATGGCGCCGTGCGTGTAGTAGTGTACGTCGCTGCCACAGATGCCGACCGTGCGCAGGTCGATGCGCACGTCGTGCGCGCCCAGCGTCTCACCGAGTTCGATGTCGCGCAGGCTCAGCACATCCTTTTTTTCGAGGACTAATGCTTCCATAAAATCCCTATCCCTTCCGAACAATGATGATCGCCAGGATCAGACAGAGCACGGTGGAGACCCACAGCGGGATCATCGCTTCCAGGAAGCGCATCCACAACAGGCTGATGCCGATCCACAAAATCACGCTAATGAACACGCGGTCGAACGTGTTGGTTTCAATCGGTAGAAAGCCGCGTCGCCCTGCTTTGCGTTGCACCGGCGCGACGATTTTAACTTTTGCCTCTGGCAGTTTTCTAAGGAACTAAGGAACTATGCCTGTTCATGTACACGCCGGCTCGACTCACGCACTTTGATTGTCGGTTGCAGTACGACGGCTTGCGGTGGGCGCTCCGGGTTGGCGATGCGTTCCAGGAGCAGTTCCGCCGCACGCCGCCCCATTTCATAGGTCGGCTGCATCACGACCGTCAGTGCGGGCTTCACAAGAAACATCCAATCCATCTCATCGAAGCCGGCGACGGCAATGTCGTCGGGAATGCGGAGGTTACGTTCGTAGATGGCGCGCAAGGCGCCGATCGTCAGTAAATTGTTGCCGGTGAAGATCGCGTCTGGCGGCGGCGTCTGCGCCAGCAGCTCTAGCGTCAATTCATACCCATTCTGGTTGCGTGGCGGCCCGCTGCGCACCAACTCCGGCAACAAGGGCAATCCATGCCTCGCCAGTGCTTCGACATAACCTTGATAACGTTCGGCGCCAGTGGAGGCGTCTGGCGTGCCCAGCACCGCGCCGATGCGCCGATACCCATTCTCGATCAAGTGCGAAACGACGGCGCAAGCTGCTTTGACGTTGTCGCCTACTACCATGTCCATCGGTACACCCTCGACACGGCGGTCAATCGCCACCACAGGGACATGCAACTCAACTAGCCGTTGGTAAACCTCGTTGCTGCTTGCGGTCGGTGAAACGATCATGCCGGAGACCTGTTCCGCCAACATCAGTTCGATGTAGGTCAACTCCTTCTCGACATCTTCGTCCGAGTTGCACAGGATGACCGAGTAACCGCGCTGCTGCGCCACATCCTCCACGGCGCGCACAACCGACGTGAAGAACGGGTTCTGGATGTCAGAAATGATCAAGCCGATAATGCTAGAACGCTGCACGCGCAGTGACCGGGCGACGCGGCTGGGGCGATAGTCGAGCTTTGCAATCGTCTCCAGCACACGCTGGCGCACAGCCTCGCTGACATATGGCTTTCCGGAGATCACGCGCGACACTGTCGCAGTCGAAACCCCGGCCTGACGCGCAACGTCTTCGATTCTTGCCGACACGGTAAACTCAGATGAAATTGTCCGATTGACTGTGCTTAACTGTAATCGTTTTCAAAATGAGTGTCAAGTAGTAATCTAAGTGTGCTTCAGGTTGGGGGCAGGTTCGCAGACTGGCAGCAAAAACCGGTTGAAGTCCGGTTGCCAAACCCACAGATGGCGGAGGGACTGGCACGGAGACGGGGAGGGACTGGCACGGAGACAAGGAGACAAGGAGACAAGGACAAATTCTCAATTCGTAATTGAGAATTCGCCCTGTCTCCCCCTTTCCCTGACGATTACGGCCTGGCGATGAGTGGCAGATGCAGCGCCTGCCCCGCCGCCGGTTCTGCCTGCGCCGCGGCGACGCTCTCCGCTGGGATCAGGCTGAAGCCGCGCACGTTGCCGCCCGCCAGTCCGTGCGCGCCGGCGTCCCAGAAGAAGCCGAGCGTGCAGGCGGTCTCTTCACCCAGGCTGGCCGGCGCACAGACGTAGAGGTCGTTCTTGTCGCCGCCCACGCCCACCCCAGCGGCGAAGAAGTCGTAGCTGCTCAGGTAGAGCGCACCGGTGGCCGGGTCGACCCAGAAGCCGTCGATCTCCTCGCCCGTGGCCGTGTCGAGCGCCACATCCGAGCCGTCGAAGTAGCGCGACCAGGCGCCGGCGGTCTCGTCGCCCAGCGTGGTCGCGGTGAAGAGGTAGATGTCCTCGTCGCCGCCGCTGACGCCGCCGGCGCTGAACGCACCGCCCACGCTCACAAGCAGGCGACCGTCAGGCGCACGTCCGAGGGCGTCGATGTCCTCGCCGCTCGTGTCCAGTCCCACATCCGAACCGTCGAGCACCATCGTGAAGCTGCCGGTTGTGGTCGGGCCAAGCTGGGTTGGCGTGAAGCGCACGATGTCGGCAGGCTCCACCGCACCGGCGCCGGGCAGCGTGGCGGCAACCGCCAGGCTGAGCAGCAGCGAGCCGTCGCTGTCGAGCAGGAAGCCATCGACGCCACCGCTGACGCCCACATCCGAGCCGTCGAAGACCATGCTCCAGAGACCGGTCGCCAGGTCATAGTGCAGGATGTCGTTGTAGTTGAAGGTCAGCCCCGTGCCCGTGCCGCCCAGCGCATTCAGATAGATGCCGGTGACAGTGATGATCTCCGGCGTGGGCAGCGGCGGCGGCAGGGGGATGGCGCCACTGAAGGCCAGCCCGTCGAGGTTCTCGCCGCCAAAGCCGTGTTCGGCGCCGTTCCAGTGGAAATGCCAGGTGCAGCTTGTGGCTTCACCCAGCGTCGCCGCCGCGCAGTACACGATGTCGTCGGGGTCGCCGCCAAAACCGGCGCCGGTGGTGAAGTCGCCGTTGGTGGCGAGATAGAGGTCGCCGGTCGCGGCATCCAGCCAGGCGGCGTCCACATTCTCGTAGTAGGTGTTCGCGCCGTCGCCCAGCCCCACATCGGAGCCGTCGAAGTAGAGCGACCACGCACCAGTGGTGACATCGCCCAGGCTGGCAGCGGTGAAGAGGAGGAGGTCGGCGGCGCTGCCGCTCAGCCCGGGCACGCTCCAGGTGTTGGCGGTGCTGACAAAGAGGCGACCGTCGGCGCTGCGTCCGAGCGCGTCGATGTCCTCGCCGAGCGTGTCCAGCCCGACATCCGAGCCGTCGAGCACCATCGTGAAGCTGCCCGCCGTGGTCGGGCCAAGCTGAGTGGGCGTGAAGCGCAGGACGTCGGCGTCGTCCACCGCACCGTAGCCGGTAATCGAGAAGTCCGTGCCGACGCTGAGCAGGATGCTGCCGTCGCTGTCGAGGAAGAAGGCGTCCACATCCACGCTGACGCCCACGTCCGAGCCGTCGAAGTAGAGGCTCCACACACCGGTCGTCAGATCGTAGGTGAGGATGTCGGCGTCGGCAAAGCTGACCCCGCCCACGCTGCCGCTGCTGCTCGAACTGAGGTGGAGCAGCGATGGGTTTGCCGGTGTGGGGGTCAAAGTTGGCGTCGGGCTGGGCGTCGCTGTGAAGGTTGGCGCCGGGGTGGGCGTATCGGTCGCCGTCGGCGTGGCTGTCGGTGTTTCCGTCGCCGTCGGCGCCAGGGTAGGCGTGTCGGTGGCTGTCGCCGTCGGCGTGGGCATGAGCGTTGGGGTTTCGGTCGGCGTGGCCGTCGGGGTTTCCGTCGGCGTTGCAACAGGTGTTGCCGTCGGCGTTGGCGTAGCCTGGAAACCCTCGAACTGGCTGGCAGTGTACGCCGCCGTGGTGTACAGATTCTGCGCTTCGACCAAGACGAACGAAATCTCCTCCTCGGCGTCCGGTGGATAGTAGGTGGCGTTGACAAGTTTCAGCATGTAAGGCCCATCGACGCCGGCGTCGGCGATTACCGCTCCAGTGAAGGCGACCGCTTTGGTAATCGGCCCCTGGGGATACCACCAACTCCAACTGGTGGCCCAGATCACCGTCTCGGGCGCCTGCTGTGAGACCAGGACATACTCCATGTCGTAGGCGCCGGGCAACGGGATGTTCATCGTCGTCGTGAAGATCAGCTTGTCATACAGCCCGTTAGCGTTGGCGTCGACCGCTTGGGCGCCGATGCCTGCCGCCTGCAAGTCCCACGGGTCGAACTGCGCCGCCGGGAAGGGCGGCGTGGTGTAGAGCAGTGGCATGGCGACGGTGACGGTGGGCAACTCACGATGGGTGATGACGACATTCTGCAAGGAATACGCGCCGTCCAGGTTGGCCTGGCGCAGCGGCGGGCTGTAGACGGCGAAGGGAATGCTTTTGCCGGGGTAGAGCTGGCCGCTTCCCGTGATCGGCGCCCCGACGGCGACGCCGGTTGGCCCCACGAGTTGACCGCTCCACGCGTAGTCGCCTTCGGTGACAATCGCCGCCACCGTGGCGCTGATCAGCAGTTGGTCGTACAGTCCGTTGCCGTTCAGGTCGATGGCTGCATGTGCGCCGGTCATCACGATGGGCGTCGTCCCGAACTGGCCGGTCTGATAAGCCGCGGTGCGATGAACATCGTCGAAGTAGAAGGTTTCGACCGTCTCCGCCAGCCGCGTGATGAAGACGTTGGTCAACGTATAGGGGCCGTCCTGTCCAACCAGTTGCCCGCCGGCGAAGGTGAAGATGGCCGGGGTCTGGCGGTCGAGTTGGCCGCGGCGGGCAGCCTGCGCCACCGGTACGCCCGCGCTATCGATCAACAGGCCGTGCCATTCGTAGACGCCCGGCTGGAGCACGTCGAAGGTGACGCTGATCGTCAGGCTGTCGTACAGGCCGTCGCCGGTCTGGTCTTCGGCGCTGTCGCTCGCAGCGAGTGCTCGCAGCGCGTCGCCCTCGAATTGGTCGGCGGTGTAGGCCGTGGTCGTGTAGACATTATGTTTCAGGTCCACAGACATAGGATAAGGAAATTCGTCGAAATAGTGACTCACTCTCAAATCATCGAGAACATAAGGGCCATCTATTCCGGCTTCACGTAATTGCTTGCCCTCAAAACTGAGCGTCACGGTATGGGTTCCTGCTGCCAATACCTCCTCTGCAGCCAGAGTTGAATAAGTGCCGCCAACGATCTTTTCACCACTGCCAGCAAGCAGATTGCCCATGACGCTGTAGTTGCCAGGCTCCAGCACATCAAAGACTACGTCGAAGGTTAGCGTATCGAAATAGCCATTGCCATTCGTATCTACGATGGTTTCTGACGCAATACGCTGAATCTCTGCCACCTGCTCAAACACGCTGAACGCGGCATGGCCATACCGAATCGTATTGTTCTTGGTCGCCTGCGCAAGAATCGTTCCCGATCCTCGTGTATTGGGGGCAGTGAATTGAGCCGTGAATACGTTGTTGTCAGCAGTCAGGTCTCCATGCGTGCCATCATCATAGAAGGCGAGCGGGAGGGTTGTTCGATCGGGCAGCAGCACGGTAGCGGAGAAGGTGAACCCACTCTGCAAGGTTCCTGCGTCTGTGACATCTGCCTGGACAGTGACAAGTTCGTCAGGTCGATAGGCGCCTTTATCCGTTGCAACAAACAGCGAGATGGGGGAAGTAACTGCCGCCGACAAGATGACCTGCGTATCGCTTGTTGCAGGCAAATAAATCTGCCAGATTCCATCCGGTGACGCTTGAATCTCAAATCGATACAGCCAATCTGAGAGCATACCCCCTTCGGTTGGTTCGAGGATGAAGTAGGTTACCGTTGGATCAATTATAGATGTATCAGAAGTAATGAGGCGAGCCGCTGGGTCGACAAGACTTATCGAAATAGGCGTGCTTGCAAGCAGCTTCACCGTCATGGAAGTCGCTCCTGCAACCGGAATCGTAAGAACCTGTGTCTGCCCTGCCACAACGGTTCCTGAATAGGAAAAGATCGGTTGTATGGTGGTTGCCAACCCAGGTTGAACGGTAGGCGTCGCCGCTTGTACGGTAACCGCTGCTTGCGCGGCTTGTGCGCTATCGGATAGTGGTCTGGTATCCCAAAGCGCCAGTACGTCTTCATAGACGTCGTCTCCGCTGACAATGCTCATGTGCGTGTGATTGAAGTAGGCTTTGTCTACATCCACCTGTACCGGATAAGCAATAGCATCTGCTCGCCATGGGAACGTGGCAGATGCAGATGGTATATCAACGATACCGCCTGTAAATGAGTAGCCATTGGCGCTTTCCGCCTCGTTCCAAAGTGCTACACAATTGACCCATTCGACATACGTCGAATCCCCATAAAAATGGTGAACTGGCACACAATCGGGGCCGTAGTTGAATTTTGCCACTTCTTCCACCCGTAACGATTCAGCAGCGCTTTCGCAATCTTCACTGTCGAGTTCCGCTTTACATTGGTTAAGCTGGTCATTGACCCAGGCGGCCCACTCGATATCATTGGAAAGGAAATCGGCAGGGAAGTCAACGCCATGATGTGGCGTGCTCAAGGTTACATATCCTGCGACTTTCTCGGCTAGTGAGGGATATTCTCGCAATGCAGCGCGCGTAAACAGACCGCCGCGACTGTGGGCGACGATGAAGACTTTTTCGGTGCCGCTGATCTCGGTTGCACTTTCAATTGCATTCCTCACAAGCGGCACCGTTTCTTCCAAGGTAAGGATTCCTCTTTCAAAATCTTGAAGTCGATAAGCGAGGTAGCCTTCTTGCTGAGCAAAATCATGAAAATCTTGAAATGTATCTGCTTTGCCGGTCCATCCATGAATGAATAACAGACCGTAGTCAAGGCTAGGTCGTAGGGTGATAGCTCCCCAGTCCACTTCGACGGCCCAAGTAATCTCACATTGTTGGGTATCGACGTCGATGGTGATTTCATTGAGGGCTGGTTCAACGACCTGGGCGCCATCGCCGAAACGCACTGGAAAGCGAAGAAAAGTAGTTGGAAAAAATACGCCCCAAGTGTCCCATATGCTGTTTCCACTGCGCAACGCCACGGGCAGTCCATCTCGCTTGACGCGATAGCCGTTGATAGACACAAGGTCCACTTCTGCACAGCCGTACGCATCATGATCGACATCCCAGACATGCAGCGTAAGCAGTGAATCATTGGAAAGTTTGTGTTTGGAAACCATGTGATCCAGACCCGCAGGCGTCAACAAACCATCGGGGAAGACATCGTAGATGGACACCGCCGGCTCGGAAATGGCGATAGAGAAGGTCAACAAACCGTTGGACAGATCGGAACGTTCCCAATACTCATCCAAATGACCGCCCTGGTCAGCAATAAAGGTGTAGCTGTTGGCAGCAGGCGGAGGCGTCGCCGAATGGCCGTTATGGTCGCTGCTCGCTATCACAAGAGGAGGGGCAGACTCGTGGTGCAGATCGAGTTCATTGTCTGATTCATGTGCAATCAGAGGGAGAAAAATCGAGTTTGCTGTCTGTGTGGTGGGAAGGGTGGTGGGGGCTGGCTCCGCCAGCATAATCTCGGGCGGATTCTCTCCTGCTGCTCTGGCTGGGGAAAAGAAAGGCAGCTCCATACAAAACAGAACTACTCCAATCAATCCAAGACCGGCCGCCGTAACTGAGGTTCGACGTGAGATGAAAATGCAATCGTGTGACATCGGGATTCTCCTTCAGGGACTGAAAACATTGACGATACGATTGACTTGATTCTTGGCAACGCAAAATGATGAGGGGGGTGCTAATCGAACGGAGATTCAGGTGCATCGCTAGATGCTGCCGGACAGTACATCCAGAAAGGGAAAACACCGGCATCTTCATAGACCTCAACAATATTGCCCTCAATGCGACGACCTTTATATCCAATTGTGACACCAAGACCCATCGTCTCATCTAGTTGAATACGTCTCCCTCCCTTATTGATCGGAGGCCAAAAGTACGAATCCATGCGCTTCCTGAATGAAACATACTGTGGTTTCCAAACCTCGACGCCATTGACTGTTAAATCCAATATCGTGTACAAAGCCGTATTAGGCAGGTCTGCAAACCGCCGATCCTTTGTTTCTGGCCACACCTGATTCAGCCGCTCTGTGAACTTGGAAACACTCATGGGAGTCGTGAAGTAAAGATAGACGCCACAATGTGCGGATCCAGTGACAAGGTTTGGATCCCATTGTGCTATTTCGTGACGCAAGTGATCGTCGGGCGTGTAGCCAAGCTCGCGGGCAAACGAGGCCAGATCTTCCGCCATCTGCGCCATGCGCCACTGTCCGTAGAATCTTCCTCCAACAAACAGAAGAACGATCAGGCTGATCAGACCAGCGGGGATAGCCAGGCAGGTCAGGAGAGATTTCATAGGGATGTGAGCCTTTGTTTCATGTTGGTTTGGATCGATTAACTTGCGTGGCAGGGAAGTTCGCCGGGAGTGAGTCCATCATGGGATCGCCTTTCGAACCAGGGATACACATTAACGGGCAAAGTGCGCCGCCAACCAGGAGCTCCGGACAGCTTGTGAAGAATGAAGCAATCATTTCCTGAAGAAATCGTAGCATACTTTTCTGTAAACTTCAAGCACGGGATTTTGCCGTTTACAGGGACTGGGCGGCAACAGCCGTCGTCAAGGAGTAGGCGCCATCCAGGTTGGCCTGGCGCAGCGGCGGGCTGAAGACGCTGAAGACGATGCGCTTGCCGGGATAGAGTTGGCCGCTTCCTGTGATTGGCGTCCCGACGGCGACGCCGGTCGGCAACACGAGTTGACTGCTCCAATCGTAGTCGCCTTCGGACAGAATCGCCGCAATGGTGGCGGTGATCAGCAGTTGGTCGTACAGTCCGTTGCCGTTCAGATCCTCCGCCCTGTCACCGGCGGCGAGCATCGCCAACGGCTCACCCTCGAAGTGGCGGGCGGTGTAGGCGGCGGTGGTGTAGCCGTTCTGCACCGAATCCACCACCGGCGGCATGTAGTCGTCGACGTCGAGATGCTCGATGTACAGAAAATCGAGGAGGTACGGGCCATCGACGCCAGCGGCGCGCAGGGTCTTGCCGTCGAAGCTGAGCGTGATGGTATGCACGCCGCTCGCCAGCGGGCCGCTGCTCTGCGCCGAATAGGCGTCGCCGACGAGTCGTGTCCCTGCGGCGTCAGCCAGTGAGCCGATAAGGTTGTACTCTCCGCTGGTCGTGATGTGGACGGTGACATCCAGTTGCAGCGCATCGTAGTAGCCGTTGCCGTTCGTATCGACCGGCGTTTCGTTGCCGACGCCCAGGATCGCCGCAGTCTTTGTCACCATGGCGACGCTTGTCTTGGCCAGACGCAGGATGCCCTCTTTGCTGGACTGCGCATTCAGGGTGAGCCGGCCATCCACGGACGGTGCCTCGAATTGCGCGGCAAAGAAGCCATCGCCGGCTGTGGCGTCGCCATGTGTGGCGTCATCGTAGAAGACGAGCGGGACGACGGCATCGGAAGGCAACGCGACGCCGCCGGTAATCGTGTGCCCGGTTTGCAGCACGCCCTGGTTGCCGACGCCGGCGCGCACCGTCACAGTCTGACCAGGTTCGTACTTGCTTTTGTCGGTGAGCAGAAGCAGCTCGACTGGGGAATCGATGCTGATTTGGGCGCCAAAGCGGCTCTGCGTTTCGGCGCTGATTTGCAGTTGCCACACGCCATCCGCCGGCGCGTCGATCGTGTACTGATGCTGCCAATAGATGTCGTCGACCGCACCGCTGAAGGTCGAGGTGATGACAGTATACGCCACCTGGGGATTTGTGACGGGCGTCTGCGGGGTGATGGGCTGGCTGTTCGGGTCGATGAGCGTGACCAGGAGCGGCGTGGTGGCGAGCACATCCACCACCATCGTCATGACGGCTGTGACCGGCGCCGAGTAGACCTGCGTTTGCGCCGGACTCAATTCGCCATAGAAGGCCGCCAGTGGTTGCATCGCCTCCTCTGTCTCGACCGAAGTCGAGGTAGCAGCTTGCGCCGCCCCTGCATCGGGCGGCGGGAAGTCTGGGTCGAGCAGATCGATGGCATAGTCGAACACGCCGCGATTACTGGCGATGGCCCCATGATCTAGAGAGGGGAATATCTTGTCTACGTGCGCAGCATGTGGAAAAGGCGCGGTGTCAGCACGCCAGGGGAAAGTCCCATTCCAGGGGAGGGTGTCAAGGGGACCACCCACGATTGTATGTTTGGTGCGTGTCATCTCCCACGGGCCGGAGCGGGGCAAACATCCATACCAGCGGATTTCGTCCAAATTTTCAGGCCATGCATCTGGGTAGGCGGTGCGCACCTCTAGCCCCATAATGGCGCGTTGAATCAAATACGCTGGATCGCCGAGAATCACCCATTCTATGTCGGGCGCCTCCACCTGTACGGTAGCATCTGGCGCAAGCACATGGTTCTGTCCGGCAAACTCAGCGATCAGCGCCGCTGACGGATTTGGCAGCGTGTCAAGCGTGGCAGCATGGTCGCCACTGATAATAAATGTAGGCTGTGATAAGGGGAACCTCAGCGCCCGACACCCCACGTAATTGAAATCCACCATTGCCGGTCTGGTGAGCGCGTCGGCAGCGTCAAAACATTTCGCTCTATTGTCTGGGTCATCCAAGAATTCGATCCAACATCGGAAACCCGCCACTGTGGTGACTACATTCGTGCCATGATGAGGCGTGCCAAATGTGACGACGGCGTTGATGGTGGCAGCCTCAGCCGCGGGAACGGTGCGCAGCAGATGGCGAGCGAACAAGCCGCCCCGGCTGTGTCCAAAGATAGTCACCTTTTCTGCGTTGAATTCCGTGAGCGTCTGGCTGATTGCGGTCGATAACAACGCTGTCGATGTCGACCAATCCTCTATGCCCCGTCCAAGATTGTCGGCAATCTTCGCATTGTAGCCGGCATATGTGGCAAAATTTTTGAAAGCGTCAAATGTATGTTCATCTCCGGTCCAACCATGGACGAGCAAGAGCGGATACGCCAGGCTGGGGCCGAGATAGAGGGCGCCCCAGTCCACCTCGACTCTCCAATCTTCCTCTTCACATTCGGCGTTGACCTCGATTGATATCTCGTTGATCCCGGGCACGGGCGGTTGCCCATCGAAGCCTGGTCTTACTGCGAAACGCAGCAAGTCGGATTTGAAGGAAATGCTCCACGTCGTCCAGTTTCCATCGCCGCCACGCAGAAAAGCCCCCAACGGAAAGCCGCCTTGATCCCCCAGTCGATGTCCGTTGACAAAGATATAATCGATCTCAGGACAAGTGTCCTCTACATCGTCGTCGACATCCCAAACGTGCAGTTCGAGGAAGACATATTCAGGGATCGCATGCATATCTTTCAGGATGATATAGTCCCAATCAGACTTGATCGACCCATCGGGGTTCGTCCGGTCTTGTGAAAGCACCGGCGCCGTGAGGGTGATCGGAAAGGTCAGTAGGCCCTCCGGCAATTCTGAACGCCCAAAGTAATCATCCAACCACGGAGCCTGGTCCGTGACAGAGGTGTGGCGAGTAACAACCGGCGGGTCTTCTGCTGAGTTGCCGGCATGGGCGGCGGCGTTGACGGCCTCGATTCTCGATGGCGGATATTCGGCGTTGGCGTTGACTTCAACATTTGCCACCAACGGCAGAAAGATGCGGTCGAGCGAGGCCGGCACAGCAGGTGGCGGTGGTGTAGAGGGCGATTGTCCGATCGATGGTTGATGCTCTATATTTTGTGGCGACCAGGAAAGGTCAGATTGTCCAGCCAGTGGCAGAACAGCAACCAAAACTGCGAAAACACTCAGACTCACTATTACCGGGAGTACGCGTACCATCAGACGCAACATAGGTTTCTCCGATTTCTAGTTGAATGGTGATTCCATGAAGCGGAAAGTAAACAGACAAGGCAGTTCGAGAAAGCTTATCAAAGGCACACTACCCAGATCGGGTATCGCCCGGCATACCACTTGATGACAGCGATGTTGTCCTTGATTGGTCGCTCGCCGTATTTGAGCGTCATAGGAATCTCTTCCGTCTGGTATAGTTTGGCTGTACCCGCTGTTGGCCCCGACCAGATGGGCGTGTCTGGCCATGACGCGTAGCCTAATAGGCGCGACTGATCGCTTGCCACAAACCAAGTCATTTTAAGAACCGGCGGCAGTGATTCCTCGTCTTTCACCTTGTTGCCATTGGCATCGTATGTATCGACCGGCAGATACGCCCAATATCTTACTTGGCTAGCTCCAGGATTCACTTGCGTCCCTGGCCTTGCCTGCATGAGCTTCGCCTCGAATTCATCGAATCCCAGCGACGTGACGAAATATAACTCGGCATCACATCCGGCGGAACCGGTCACGATGTTCACATTGTTGATATCTGTCCGAAAGAGCAGAAGGTCGTCCGGGGTGTAGCCCAGCTCCCTGGCGAGCGCCTCCGCCTGGGTGCGGGCAATCGCCAGCCGCACCTGGGCATAGACGTTGCTCAGGAGAAGGAAGGCGAGCAGAATGCCAAAGACCCAGGCAAACCAGCCTAAGCAGGAGCGAGGGCGATGAATTTTGAGTTTCATACGGAATTGTCCTTTCTGGAATCAAAATGACTTGAAAGAAGGTTCATCTGGTGCTGATAAGCCGAACGAAACCAGAGCCTGTCCAGCCACGGCGCCTGGTCCGTCACAAGCGTGTGGCGAGTAGCAACGGGCGGGTCCTCTGCCGAGTTGCCGGCATGGGCGGCGGCGTTGACGGCATCGTTTCTTGATGGCGGATATTCGCCACTAGCATTCAGTTCCATATTCGCTATCAATGGCAGAAAGATGCGGTCGGCCGGAGCCGGTGTGGCCGGTGGTGGCGGATTGGCGGGCGATTGCCCGGTTGCCACTTGATGCTCCACGCCTTGCGGCAGGCGGGAGAGGTCGAATTGTCCAGCCACCGGGAGTACAGTAACCAAAAATACGAAAACACTCAGACTCACTATCACCGGGAGTACGCGTGCTATCAGACGCAACATAGCTTTCTCCGATTTCTAGTCGAATGGTGATTTCATGAAGCGAAAAGCGGCTTGTCAAGACGGTCCAAGAAACGTTTCAAAAGCACACGACCCAGATCGGGTATCGCCCGGCAAGCCAGGTGATGACAGCGATGTTGTTCTTGATTGGTCGTTCACCATATTTGAGCGACAGGGGAATCTGTTCCGTCTGGTATAGTTCGGCTGAACCCACTATTGGCGAATACAACTCGTCTTTCACAAACCAGGTCATCGTAAGGGCAGTCGGCAGTGACTCCTCGTCTTCCACCTTGTTGCCATTGGCATCGTATGTATCGACCGGTAGATACCACCAATAATCCGCTTCGCTAGTTCCAGGATTCACCCTCGTCCCCGGCCTTGCCTGCATCAGCTTCGCCTCGAACTCATCGAATCCCAGCGGCGTGACGAAATAGAGCTCGGCATTACATTTGGCGGAACCGGTGACGATGTTCACATTGTTGATATCCGTCCGAAATAGCAGTAAGTCGTCCGGCGTGTAGCCAAGCTCCCTGGCGAGCGCCTCCGCCTGGGTGCGGGCAATCGCCAGCCGCACCTGAGCATAGACGTTGCTGAGGAGAAGGAAGGCAAGCAGAATGCCAAAGACCCAGGCAAACCAGCCTAAGCATGAGCGAGGGCGGTGCGGTTTAATTTTCATGGAATGGTTCCTTTTTCTGAATCGAACAGTTTGGCAGAACAGACAGTCGTTTACGTCGGGAACTGCGCCGGCAGGGTGACTGTGCAGATAACACGCCAGGCATCGGGATCGCCTTTCGAACCAGGAATGCACGTCAACGGGTGAGGTGCGCCGTCAACCGGGAATCACGGACAGCTTGTGAAGAACAGAGCAATAATTTCCTGAAGAAATCGTAGCATACATTTCTGTAAATCTCAAGTGTCTGATTTTACAAATCCTACCGGAGTCTGTGTCATGGAGGGGGACGGCGGAGTGTAGTAGAATCTGCCATCAACGAATCGAGGAACGATCAGTATGACGCCACGACAACGTGGGAATGGGGACAGGCGAATCCTCGCCATTGAGATCGCCCTTTCCATCGATTGGGTGGTCAGCGGGTAAGATGCGCCGCCAATTGGGGAGACCGACGACTTGTGAAGCGTGGCACAATGATCTTCTAAAACAACAATAGCAGCGTTTATTGTGCATTTCAAGCACCAGACGCGCGTTGCGCGCAAAGCGTGCGCGTGCATCCGGACAGCAGCCGCATTTCGCCCCTCGCCCCTCGCAACTCCTCCCCACGGATAAAGCCAGCGCGCCGGCCACGCGCCCTATCCGTTGATGTCTGCATCTGCTGTAGTTTTGCTGGCCCCAACTTGAAGTCTGAATCCATTTTTGCGCACTCACGTGCTTCATGAGGCAGTGCCTCTGTGAAAGATGACCGGATTTAAACGCCGTCACCCCGCACGGAAAGCCAGCCACGCTCGACGCCAATCCCACCGCCCGGCAAGCTAACACCCTCGCCTCGGAAACAAATGCCCTCGCGCCACAAGCTAACGCCCTCGCGCCGCAAGCTAACGCCCTCGCGTCGCAAGCTAACGCCCTCGCGCCACAAGCTAACGCCCTCGCGCCGCAAGCTAACGACCTCGCGTCGCAAGCTAATGCCCTCGCGCCACAAGCTAACACCCTCGCCCCGGAGACAAATACCCTCGCGCCGCAAGCTAACGACCTCGCGTCGCAAGCTAACGACCTCGCGCCACAAGCTAACACCCTCGCCCCGGAGACAAATGCCCTCGCCCGGCAAGCAAATGCCCTCGCCCCGGAAACAAATGCCGCCGCGCTGCCACGCAAAGCAGGCGCGCCGATTACCAATCGGAACCGAGACAAGACGACCGGCGGCTCGACAACTTCAAGCACCGCTGAGAGTCCGCTTGACGCAAAGACACAGAGTCGCAAAGATAGCGCAGAGAATTGTCTGCATTTCTCTTCTCCTTCCTCTGCGAATCTCTGCGGCTCAGCGCCTCTGCGTCAAAATGGGCAATGGTCACCCTGGTCATTTGGCCAGCGCACAGACCCTACCGGCAGGCAGTGTGACACAGCTTGCAATGCGGGTAGACTGGGAAGGCTTGCCGCCGCACGTCCGACTGCTGCGGCTTGTGAGTGTCGTTCAACGTGTTTCGTGTAAAGTGTTGCGTGTTGTGTGCTGCATGACCTGGCGCTCAACACGCAGCACGCAACAGTTTCAGAAAGGACTCTCTGCAATGGCGCAGCGCGTACTGATCATGGGAGCCGCCGGCCGCGACTTCCACAACTTCAACGTCTATTTTCGCGACAACCCGGATTATGAAGTGGTCGCCTTTACGGCCACCCAGATTCCCTACATCGAGAACCGGCGTTATCCGGCGGAGCTGGCGGGCGCGCGCTATCCCGCCGGCATCCCGATCCTGGGCGAAAGCGAGCTGGAGCGGCTGATCGGCGACGAGCGCATCGCCGCCGCCGTCTTCAGCTACAGCGACGTAACCTACGACCACGTGATGCATGTCAGCGCGCGTGTGATGGCGGCAGGCGCCAACTTCATGCTCCTCGGCCCCGCGCAGACAATGCTGAACTCCGCCAAGCCGGTCGTGGCGATCTGTGCGTCGCGCACCGGCGCCGGCAAAAGTCAGACCAGCCGCGCCGTGGTGCGCGTGCTGCGCGAACTGGGGCAGCGCGTCGTCTCCGTGCGCCACCCCATGCCCTACGGCAACCTGGTGGCGCAGGCCGTGCAGCGCTTTGCCACGCTCGACGACCTGGAAACGCACCGCGTGACCATCGAGGAGCGCGAGGAGTATGAGCCGCACATCATGAACGGCGGCGTCATCTATGCGGGCGTCGATTACGAACGTATCCTGCGCCAGGCCGAGGCTGAGGCCGACGTCGTGATCTGGGATGGTGGGAACAACGACCTGCCTTTCTTCAAGCCTGATCTGTGGATCGTCGTCATCGACCCGCATCGCGCCGACCACGGGCTGCGCTATTTCCCCAGCGAAGTGAATCTGCGCCTGGCGGACGTCTTCGTGATCAACAAGGTGGAGACAGCCTCCTTCGAGCAGATCGAGCAGGCGCGCGAACTGGCGCTGCAACT
>Ga0209398_1000829_pt1 | contig 17621 bp, 14 predicted proteins | sample AshMeaBigSpring_FD_184125 | JGI IMG/M metagenome (GOLD analysis project Ga0209398, IMG submission 184125) | Groundwater microbial communities from Big Spring, Nevada to study Microbial Dark Matter (Phase II) - Ash Meadows Big Spring (SPAdes)... | ecosystem: Environmental > Aquatic > Deep... | reverse complement strand
CGCCTGCACTATCCGACGATTTGTGGCAGCCGGTTATCGAAGATTTGCGAAAGTTTGGAGCAATGGCCGGTACAACCGATTCTACTAATCTATGGCTGATATTTTTAGCGGGATTGGTGGGTGGCTTTCTGGCATTGTTTACGCCCTGTGTATGGCCAATTATACCTATGACAGTTAGTTTCTTTCTGAAACGTTCGCAAAATAAGGTGCGTGCCCGAACAGATGCTTTGATGTACGGACTCTCTATTGTATTAATATATGTTGCATTAGGGCTGCTTATTACGGTACTTTTTGGTGCAAGTGCGCTTAACAGTTTATCTACTAATGCTGTATTTAATCTGATTTTCTTTGCCATGTTGATTGTTTTTGCCATTTCGTTTTTCGGAGCATTCGAAATTACGTTGCCGGCATCGTGGTCAACAAAGTTGGATGCAAAAGCCGATTCTACAGCCGGTTATCTCAGCATCTTATTTATGGCATTTACATTGGCATTAGTTTCATTTTCGTGTACGGGTCCCATTATCGGCACATTGTTGGTCGAGGTGTCGAGTACCGGTTCTTTATTGGCTCCGGCCATCGGAATGTTTGGTTTTGCAGTGGCATTAGCTATTCCCTTTACCTTTTTTGCCTTTTTCCCCTCGTTGCTCAAGCAATTGCCACGCTCAGGCGGCTGGTTGAATACGGTAAAAGTGGTGTTGGCATTTCTGGAACTCGCATTGGCGCTGAAATTCTTGTCGGTAGCCGATTTGGCTTATGGATGGCGTATACTCGACCGCGAAGTATTTATTTCGCTCTGGATTGTTATTTTTGCGTTACTTGGATTTTATTTGCTTGGGAAAATTCGATTTCCGCATGATAGCGAAGTAAAACACAGTTCGGTTACAGGCACATTTTTAGCCATTATTTCGCTTTCGTTTGCTGTGTATATGGTTCCGGGGCTTTGGGGAGCACCGCTAAAAGCAATAAGTGCATTTACGCCACCGCTAACAACACAGGATTTTAATTTGTACGACGACGAAGTGCATGCTAAATTTACAGATTATGAGTCGGGAATGAAATATGCTGCTGAAAAGGGTTTGCCGGCGCTGATTGATTTTACAGGCTATGGCTGTGTGAATTGCCGCAAAATGGAAGCTTCGGTGTGGACTGATGCACGCGTAAAAAGCAAATTAGATAATGATTTTGTATTGATTTCGTTGTACGTAGACGATAAAACCGCCCTGAAAAATTCCTACGAGGTAACTGAGAACGGTAAAATCCGAAAAATTGAAACCATTGGTGACAAATGGAGTTATCTGCAACGTGTGAAATTTGGTGCTAATGCACAGCCCTTCTATGTTATTCTCAATGAAAAAGGTCAGCCACTAACAAAAGCGTACAGTTTTGATGAAAATCCGGAAAACTTTTTGAAGTGGTTATCTTCTATTGAATAGGAATAGTATATTGCAAAAAAAATAAGCTTGTCAATTTTTTATTGATAAGCTTATTTTTTTGTAATGCGTAGCCATTTATAAAAGGTAAAAATAAAAGCAATAAATAGCAATGACCACATTTCGTTACCAAGTGGCATACCTAAAGGTGAACCTAGTTCATATTCAACACCAGGGTCGGAATTTGGAATAACAGGTGGATCTTCATCTCCCGCTCTTTGCAGTACACCGCCATCTGCAGTAGTAGTTGTATTAAATAGACTGCCGCCAATGCTTCCACCGCCAGAGAATGTGCCTGATACTCCGCTTGATGATCTGCGTCCTCCTCCTACAGCCATCATGCCTCCTCCCGAAGAACCACCAGCGCCGCCACTTCCTGATACCGATTTATTCGATAATGTAATGCCGCCACCGCTATAAGAACCTGAGTTACCTATGCCGGTTGATGTACTGTAATTTCCTCCGGATGCGCCAATGCTGTATCCGGGAGATCTGTATTCGCTAATGGTTGGAGTGTAATTATACGAACCGCCGGAAGAAGAACTACCCGAAAAGCCACTCACCTGACTTGAAAAATTGACACCGGGCGCAACATTATATCTACCCTGCTCATTGTAAGCAGCATAGTGCAAGTCGCCCCCCAGCGGCGTATAGAGCAGAAGGAGAATTATTCCGGAGATTATTAGAAATGACCAGATATAAATTATCTGATATTTTTTTTCCATGCGATATAAATTAGTTCAAACAGCATTTTTTAAAAAGATTTCAACCAAACGAATTAACTTTCAGGCAGTTGACTCTAAAAAAAGAGCACAACATTTCACGGTGCAAAAGTAATAATTAATTTCAATTATTTGTATTCATTTTAAATAAAAACACTGATAAATAGTATGTTTCAATAAAAAATTGCTTTTTACAACTGCTTCCTGACATAAACAGATACACAAAAACGGTTATTTGTCAAAAATTTTGTATCCAATAAATTTGTCGTATCGGCCGCCAATCGGCCGATAGTAAACGAATATGCTATACTCATTGTTTGTTTGCCAAAAACTGCCTTCAACCCGATCAACAGATGCTTTCGAATTGTTTTTTTGTAAAAACCAGTATTGATAGTTATAACCACCCTGTTTTAATAAAGTTCGATAAAAATAGCGCCCTGCATTAAAATCATAATTCATTTTCGATTTTTCAGATAGAATATTATAACAAAAATCGCCACCGATATAAATTTGACCATCCAAAAACGGCTGTTTTGCCGGTAATGTAAAATTTACGTACATGTAATCGGCATCGGTGTCGGCATTGTTCATTGATTCCTGAAAATTAATCACAAACTTACCATTAGCATCATAACTGTGATTGTATGCTTTTGAATTTTGAATTTCATCTTTTAGCAAGTAAACTTCGTAGTGAGGTTTTACAAATTTTATTTGATCAACGCCTCTGCCGGCCGCATAAACCGACGAAAAATCGAATACGTGATATTCATTTCCACCTTCAAAAATAAGCAATTTGTTGTTTTTGAAACTCAGTTTGGAGCCGGCAATATAATCGGGTTGTATGCCGAAAACTTCATTATCGAAGCGATTATTCTGGCGAATAAGCACTTTCAATTCGTTTTGAGGATTCTGAATGGCAATACCATTAAATGTTACATCAAAATCAATTTGCTGAAATCGACCATTTAGTTCAATATCTGTATTAGCCCTAATAGCGTGCTGAATGGTTACTTTAGGTTCGTAAACCGAAAAGCAAACCTGAGCTACAGGCTTTTCAGACTGATTGTCTTCGTAAATAACAACAACATAATTGCCTGATATTTTCAATTTTATATCGTTGTTTGGTAACGAAAACCAATAATGTGTGTACAAAATAGTTGTCGACGACGACAATGTATAATCAGTTATCGAAGCTGTCGTAAAACCATCAATATATTCGTTGCTCGATAAATTACTTGCAGTCCAATCAGCATTGCAATGTAATATGCGATAACTGTATGCCCGTGATTCGTGCGAAAGCTGATCAAATTTAATTGTCAGAGTCTCACTTCCGTTTAGCTCTATAATATTCGAAGTATACTTTTCAGTTTCTCTTCCAATTTGAAGAGTTTTTATGGAGGGATCAAAAATTTGAGTTCGATAAACCTTTTCTGCTGCATGAGCTGAAAAACTAAAAACTACAAATAATAGTAAGCAAATGCTCTTTAAAAATATATTTAGCGAAAAATGAAGTTTGAATTTATGCATGAATAAGCTTTAATTATTTATATGTAACCAATTTTTATGCCAAAATTAAGCAAAAAATTGAAGCTAAAGAATTATAATCTTCCATTTTTGCTGGAAATCATGCATTTTTATCTGAACAACTAAACTGAAAACAGCTGATTTGTTTTCACTTTTATTTATAAATAACAATTATTATAAATCCATAATAAATGTTATAATACATCATTATTCTCTCATTTACAATGATTTAAAAATAAAGAAAAAAATCATTAATTGTGAGGTTACTTCCGAAATATTAAGTAATTTTGTCGGACTTTTTAATCGTAAAAATAGTAGTAGATGTTTGCGGTAAAAAAGTATATATTCATTTAAAATTCAATCAATTACAACAATAAAATGGCAAACCTGATTAAAACAACACGTGGTTTGGATATTGCAATTAGCGGAGCAGCTGACAAAATACTACATTCGTTTGTACTTTCTGATGTTGTGGCTATTGTACCGGATCATTATCATGCTATTACCCCTAAGGTTCTTGTAAAGGAAGGCGATATTATTGAAGCCGGAAGTCCGGTTTTTTATAATAAAGTGTGCGAAAGCATGAAATTCGTATCGCCTGTAAGTGGAAAAGTATTAGCTGTAAACCGTGGTGAACGTCGTAAAGTGCTTAATATCACCATAGAGCGCGACAAAGAAATAGCCTATAAAAAGTTTAAAGCTGCAAATCCCGATTCGTTGAGTGGCGAAGAAATCAAAGACTTAATTTTATCAGCAGGTTTGTGGCCGTATATCAAGCAACGCCCTTACGATGTAATTGCAAACCCGGATATTGCTCCGAAAGCAATTTTTATTTCTGCTTTTGACAGTGCACCTCTTGCTCCATCGAGTGAGTTTGTATTATCCAAACAAATGGATGATTTTCAAACAGGATTAAATGCATTATCAAAACTTACTGCCGGTAAAGTGCATTTGGGACTTCGTAAGGTTACAAAATTGTACGAAGGACTGAAAAATGTTGAGCTCAATTATTATCAGGGTCCCCACCCTATTGGCAATGTAGGTGTACAGATAAATAAAGTGAATCCGGTAAACAAAGGTGAGGTTGTATGGACAATTCATGCGCACGATGTGTTGTTTATCGGACGTCTTTTTAACAAAGGCATTGTTGATTTAAAACGCAAATTGGCAATAACCGGTCCCGAAGTAACATCACCTGCCTATTACGAAACAATTACCGGTTGCCAGATTGACAAACTCGTTTTGGGAAAAGTAACCAGCAATGTAACGCATCGCTACATTAGTGGTAATGTACTAACCGGACTAAAAGTAACCGGCAAAAGCTATCTCGACCCTTACGCAACTCAAATTACTGTAATAAAAGAAGGAAACGATGTGCACGAACTTTTTGGCTGGGCAATGCCACGCTTTAATAAATTTAGCACAAGCGGTACATATTTTACCCAAATAATGCAAAAACTCTTTGGCGTAAAACATTTTGAGTTTGATGCCCGTGTTATGGGTGGAAAAAGAGCGATTATTATGTCGGGTGAATACGATAAAGTGTTACCAATGGATATTTTGCCCGAGTTCCTGATTAAAGCAATGATAACCGGCAATATTGATAAGATGGAAGCACTTGGTGCTTACGAAATAGCTCCCGAAGATGTGGCGTTGTGTGAGTTTGTTTGTACTTCCAAATTGCCTTTGCAGCAAATAGTTCGCAGTTCGCTGGATTTAATGAGAAAAGAATTAGAATAATAACTCCAAACCCCTGAAGGGGCTTATAAATATGAACGCATTAAGAAAAATTGTAGATAAAGTGAAGCCGCATTTTGAAAAAGGCGGTAAGCTTGAAAAATTCCATTCGGTTTTCGATGGGTTTGAAACATTCCTTTTTGTTCCGAATACCACTTCAAAGCACGGAACGCATATACACGATGCCATTGATTCAAAACGAACGATGGTGATGGTGATTATTGCATTAATTCCTGCTTTGCTTTTCGGAATGTACAATACAGGCTATCAACATTTTTTGGCGATAGGACAACAGGTTAGCTTCTGGGAAACATTTATTTTCGGAGCTTTGGCTGTATTACCATTAATTGTGGTGGCTTACGCCGTAGGTTTGGGCATCGAATTTATTGTAGCTCAAATTAAAGGACACGAAATTCAGGAAGGTTTTTTAGTTTCTGGTATGCTTATTCCGCTTATTGTTCCGGTAGATACTCCGCTTTGGATGGTGGGTATTGCTACTGCTTTTGCTGTTGTTTTTGCAAAAGAAGTTTTTGGCGGAACCGGTATGAATATATTCAATGTAGCATTGGTAACACGTGCATTTCTTTTCTTCGCCTATCCTACATACATGTCGGGCGACGTGGTTTGGGTGCGTACTTCGGACACTTTCGGACTTGGAGCCGGCAATGTAGTTGATGCCTATTCGGGTGCTACACCACTCGGACAAGTAGCTACGGCTGCAACAACCGATGTACAGTTGGTAAATATCATTAAAGAGCCGATTTCATTTATAGATGGATTTCTGGGACTAATTCCGGGTTCAGTTGGTGAAACCTCGACACTTGCCATTTTAATTGGTGCCGTTTTATTGTTGGTTACACGCATTGCCAGTTGGAAAACAATGTTCTCGGTATTTGCAGGTGGAGCATTAATGGCATGGATATTTAATGTAGCAGGACCAGATACGGCAGCAGCTCATTTCCCATGGTACAATCATTTGGTTTTTGGAGGATTTGCATTTGGTGCTGTATTTATGGCTACCGACCCTGTAACTTCAGCACGTACCGAAACCGGTAAATGGATTTACGGAGCATTAATCGGAGCAATGGCTATTATTATTCGCGTATTAAATCCCGGTTATCCCGAAGGAATGATGCTTGCAATTTTATTGTTAAATATTTTTGCTCCACTTATCGACCATTATGTTGTTGAAGCCAATATTAAACGTCGCCTGAAACGCGCCAAAACAAATTAAAAACGGAGGATAACGATGAATACAAATAGTAACAACTATACATTGATTTATGCTGTGGTAATGGTAGTCGTAGTGGCATTACTGCTGGCGTTGGTATCGAGCGGTCTGAAAGATATTCAGACAAAAAACGTGGAACTCGACAAAAAGAAACAAATACTTAGCTCCCTGAAAGTAGATTTGGAAGGTAAAGATGCAGCTGCTGTTTACAACGAACTTATTGTAAAAGAATTAGTTGTAGATGTAAATGCAAAAATACTCTCGGAAGTAAAGGGCGAAGCTTTTGCAATAGACATTATCAAAGAAAGTGCAAAAAAACAAGAGGAACGTAAACTTCCGGTATATGTTGCACAAATCGACTCAAAAACAAAATACATTATTCCGGTTCGCGGAGCGGGTCTCTGGGGACCAATCTGGGGATATGTAGCTTTGGATGATGACAAAAATACGGTGTTCGGAACATATTTTTCGCATGCAAGCGAAACTCCGGGTCTGGGAGCCGAAATTGCTTTGCCTGCTTTTCAGGATGCATTTATCGGAAAACATATTTTGAATGATGCCAAAGAATTTGTGTCGATTGCCGTTATGAAAGCTGGTCAGACCGCTGAAAATAAAGAACAGATTGATGCAATTGCAGGAGGTACAATTACCAGTAAAGGTGTTGAAAATATGCTTTTGAATAGCATTGGACAATACGAAGCATTTTTAAAACAATAAATGGAGGAACTGAAATATGAGTAAATTAATATCAGATAAAACCAAAGATATATTCTTAGGTCCATTAGGGAAAAATAATCCCGTAACTGTACAGGTTTTAGGAATCTGTTCTGCATTAGCGGTTACAGCAAAATTAGAACCTGCATTAGTGATGGGACTTTCGGTTACTATTATCGTTGCTTTTGCCAATGTAATTATCTCGCTTTTAAGAAATACTATTCCTAACCGTATACGTATTATTGTTCAGTTAGTGGTTGTTGCAGCTCTTGTAACAATAGTGAGTGAAATTCTGAAAGCTTTTGCATACGACGTAAGTGTTCAGCTTTCGGTTTATATCGGATTGATTATTACGAACTGTATACTTATGGGACGCTTAGAAGCTTTTGCTATGGGTAACAAACCATGGGAGTCGTTTGTAGATGGTCTTGGAAACGGTTTTGGTTATGCCTGGATTTTGGTAGCAGTCGCGTTTTTCCGCGAACTATTTGGTTCCGGCACATTATTAGGTTTCAGAATAATTCCACAAGCTGCTTATGATGCAGGATATTCGAACAACGGACTTATGATTCTGCCTCCAATGGCGTTGATTTTGGTAGCATGCATAATTTGGGTTCATCGTTCACGTAATAAAGAATTACAGGAAAAATAAAGAGCCCGCTAACCCCCTAGAGGGGGAATTAAGAAAATAGAAATCAGAAATTAAAATATAAACTCATTTCCCCATTAGGGTTAGGGTTTAATTATAAAAATAATATGGAAAACTTAGCCAGTATATTTGTCAAGTCGATTTTTGTCGATAATATGATTTTTGCTTTTTTCCTTGGTATGTGTTCGTACCTTGCTGTTTCGAAAAAAGTAAGTACATCATTGGGTTTAGGCATTGCCGTAATCTTTGTTTTGGGGATTACTTTACCGGTAAACTATTTATTGGAGAATTACGTATTAAAAGAAGGTGCTTTAGCCTGGTTAGGCGATGATTTCAAAACGCTTGATTTGAGTTATTTGGCATTTATTCTTTTCATTGCTGTAATTGCTGCAATGACACAATTAGTAGAAATGGCAGTTGAAAAATTCACGCCTTCACTATATGCGTCGCTGGGTATCTTCTTACCGCTTATAGCTGTAAACTGCGCCATTATGGGTGGTTCATTATTTATGCAGCAAAAAGCCTTTGGCTCGCTTGGCGAAGCTACTTCGTATGCTTTAGGTTCGGGTGTGGGTTGGTTGTTGGCCATTGTGGGTTTAGCTGCCATTCGCGAAAAAATGGAATACTCTGATGTTCCTGCTCCTTTGCGTGGTCTGGGCATTACCTTTATTACAGTAGCCCTTATGGGTATTGCATTTATGGCTTTTTCTGGTTTAAAAATATAATTAAAGCGGCTAATAGATAGTCAAAATTCAACGAATAAAAAAATCGACTCATGATTTTAGCAATAAATCCAACAATGATTGTCACCAGTTTGGTAGTGTTTTTAGTGGTGATATTATTATTAGTAATCGTTTTATTAGTAGCCAAAAGGTATTTGGTATCGTCGGGCGATGTTACAATTACTATCAATGGCGAGAAACAAGTTGTAGCAGAAGCAGGAAGCACATTATTAAATACGCTTTCGACCCAAAGTATCTTTTTGCCTTCGGCTTGTGGTGGTGGTGGTTCGTGCGCCCAGTGTAAATGTCAGGTGCTCGAAGGCGGTGGCGAAATTTTACCTACCGAAACAGTGCATTTCTCACGCAAAGAGATAAAAGATAACTGGCGTCTGGGATGTCAGGTAAAAGTGAAGAACGATATGTCCATTCACATGGAAGAATCAATACTTGGTGTTAAGAAATGGGAATGTGAAGTGGTTTCGAACCGCAATGTAGCTACATTTATCAAAGAGTTCAAAGTAAAATTACCGGAGGGTGAAAAGTTGAATTTTACATCAGGTGGTTATATTCAGATTGATGTACCTAAATACGATATCAAATTTACCGATTTCGATATAGAAGAACAATTCCGTGGCGATTGGGATAAATTCAAAATGTGGGATTTGGCTTGTAAAAACGACGAAGAAACCATGCGTGCTTATTCTATGGCCAACTATCCAGCCGAAGGAAATATCGTAATGTTGAACGTTCGTATTGCCACTCCGCCGTTCGACAGAGCAAAAGGTGGCTGGGCTGATGTGAAACCGGGTATTTGTTCGACCTATATTTATAATTTGAAACCGGGAGATAAAGTACAAATTTCAGGTCCGTTTGGTGAATTCTTCCCAATCCTGAATTCGAAAAAAGAAATGCTTTATGTAGGTGGTGGAGCAGGTATGGCGCCGTTACGTTCGCACGTCCTACATCTATTGAATACATTGAAAATTTCGGATCGTAAAATTACGTATTGGTATGGAGCCCGTTCGAAAAAGGAAATTTTCTACGAAGATGATTTCCGTAAATTAGAAAAGGAATTCCCTAATTTCACGTTCAATATTGCACTAAGTGAACCACAACCGGAAGATAACTGGACAGGAATGGTAGGATTTATACATCAGGTTATACATGATGAGTACTTAAGTAAGCACGATTCACCGGAAGATATTGAGTACTATATGTGTGGACCTGGTCCAATGGCAAAAGCAGTAGAAAAAATGCTTTGGGATTTAGGTGTTCCTCGCGAAAATTTAATGTTCGACGATTTCGGAGCCTAAAATATAGTTCTTTTCGAACGCAAATAAACGCAAATTTACACGAATAAGATAAATTCAAAATTCTGTAAATTTGCGTTTGTTTTTTATTGTGTTTCTCATTTTGAAAATAATACACGAATTTGAGTATTTGTAATTTTATATTGCTATTTTTGCAATGAAAATCAATACATCGAATTTATTATGAAAGAATACTCCTTTGATGAATTGTTGCACAAAGCGGCATCATATTGTTCCATATCAGAACATTGTATTTCGGAAGTTGAATTAAAACTAAAGGCATGGGGAATTGAAGGCGATAAATCAACTCAAATAATTGACCGACTGTTGGAAGATGATTTTATTAATGAAAAACGCTATTGTGTGGCTTTTGTTAAGGATAAATTTCGGTTTAATAAATGGGGGAAAATTAAAATATCCTATTCGTTAAAACAGAAAGGCTTGGATAATGCCTTGATTAATAATGCACTGGCGAATATCGATGAGGGCGAATACGAAGAAATGCTTGCCGAACTCCTGAAAGCAAAAGTCAAAACCATTAAATGGGAATATGAATATGAAAAAATGGGCAAACTTTTTCAGTTTGCCCAAAGTCGTGGTTTCGAAAGTGCTGTAATTGATAAAGTTGTACGAACTTTATAATCCCGCAACTTTTTACTTATTTTCAATCCATTTCACAATCCATTCACCAACTTCAGATGTGGAATAAGCCTTTTCGTTATTAGCAATATCCTCTGTTACAACCTTTGCATCCATACTTGCAGCTACAGCTTCGCGAATCAATGCACCTTCTTCCATCATGCCAAAAGCATATTCGAACATCAATGCAGCTGAAAGAATTGTAGCCAATGGGTTAGCTATATTTTTACCTGCTGCCTGCGGATATGAGCCATGTATAGGCTCAAATACAGAAGTGTGAATCCCAACCGATGCTGAAGGAAGCATTCCGAGTGAACCTGTAATTACCGATGCTTCGTCAGTCAGGATATCGCCGAATAAATTTTCAGTTACCAATACATCAAAACTTTTAGGCCACTGAATAATGCGCATTGCGGCGTTATCCACAAACATAAATTCAGTTTCAATTTCCGGATATTGAGGAGCAATTTCCTGACCAATCTGACGCCACAGGCGCGATGTTGCCAAAACGTTTGCTTTATCTACGATAGTAACTTTTTTGTTGCGTTGTCCGGCATATTTATAAGCTAAATGAAGTATGCGCTCTACTTCCTCACGTGTATAAACACAGGTGTCATAAGCCGTATTTCCATCTTCGGCGCGACCTTGTGGGCGACCAAAATACATGCCGCCTGTAAGCTCACGAATACACATAAAATCAGCGCCTTCCACCAAATCAGCACGTAATGGCGATTTGTGAATTAATGATGGAAATGTGGTAACGGGACGAATATTGGCATAAAGTCCGAGGTCTTTACGCATTTTCAACAAGCCTTGCTCAAAGGCATTTTTGCATCCATAGCATTAGGTGGCAAACCATGCAAAAGAAGCCACTTAGTTCCCTAAAAAGAGAACAAAGAGTACTTGTATACAAAGAATTTAAAATAGAATGTGAAATTTGTGTTTTCGGGATAAGTAGATACGCTACAATTAGTTGTAATTATCCCGCAACAAAAAAACGGAAGGAAATGCAAGCTGATAGGCAACTTGATTTTTCATACTAAGGCGAAAATTACGTATAAAATGTGTTGTAAATAAACTTATCAAGAAAACTTCGAATATCTCATTTGTTCTGTTTTCTTCGTTTTCGAACGCAAAGATAAAAGAAATTTCATTGGTGTGCAATAGTTGCCCCCCAAAAAAAATAATTTAAGTTTTAAAATATTGTTGATTAAAAATTATACGAATAACACACTGATGGTACAATAGGGAAAAGTCCCTGCATATATAACTTTTGCTTGGTTGGATCGGTTTTGTCTTCGGCAAGATAAATATAAAATGGATTCGTTCGGCAATAGGCGTTATAAACTCCTAAATTCCACTCACGTACACCCTTTTTTAGTTGCTTCTTTACGGTATAGCTCAAATCAAGATGATGAAAAGCCGGTGTTTTAAAGTTGTTTTTATATTCGTTGTTATCAAAATAAAAGAATTTATCGAGACTCAAACTCACATAATAACCACTGCTGTACACCCACGAAACTGATAATGACTTGTTTTTTGTGAGTTCAATTGTTGCCAATGCCGAAATATTATGCTTACTTCCATATTTAAACGGAAATGGTTTCCCGTGGTTTAAATCTGCAAAAAGGCGTTCGGAGGAAGATAGAGTATAGTTTACATTGTACTTCAAACCCGTATGTTGCGCATTAACCTGAAATTCTAAACCTTTGGCTGTACCACTTCCGGTGTACACATTGTTTGCCCAGTCAACGGTTTGGTAGTTTACAGCCAATTCGGGTTTAAGTTCAATCAGATTATTCATTTTTCGATAAAATGCTTCGACTCCAATCTGATGATTGAGTGGAAGTTTCGCATTAAAACCCACACTGTATTGCTCGGATGTTTCGGGCGCTAACTGAGGTAAAACAGGCAACCATAAATCGGATGGAGTGCCGATATTCGAATTAGTTAGCAAATGAATGGGTTGACTTTGAATGTTATACGAACCTGTGAAATTCAACGATTCATTCAGTTTTGCATCGAATGAAATACGTGGTTGAAATGAGTGAAAAAGCTTCTGTAGCGTATAATAAGCATTGTATCGCAACCCAACATTCAGGCGAAAAAAATTGCCAAAATTAGATTCATCTTCAATGTAAACGGCAGCTTCCTGATTGTGGAATTTATCGCCATTTATTAAGTCGGTATCAGTAGCGGTCTCATTTTTTACCGAATATCTATTTACACCCGGGCTAAATACATGATTGATAAGCGCTATTCCGGTTTTAATTTTGTGATTTGCCAAACTATAAATATCCACATCCCATTTTGCCGAAATATCTTTTACGCCCGAAAAATAGATAGCCAGGTCTTTTCGCAACAAGTCGGATGTTTCAATAGCAGTCTTTTTATATTCATTCCGGTTGTTGTAATTAAATCCGGAATAATAGACGGTTACATTCGAAAAAACGGCTTTATTAATCAGATAATTCCAACGTAGCGAAGAGATTAAATTTCCCCAACCCATTTCGTAATTTGTCGACGATTTTTCAAATTCAGTTGTATTCGAAAACCGTTGATTATATTGGTCGTTACCACCATAAAAACTCAGGTATAACCTGTTTTTATCGTTTAGTTTATAATTGGTTTTAAGTGTGAAATCGTTGAAATAATACGAAAATAGATTCTCATTGCCTATAAGTGAAATAGCTTTCGTAACCAGGTCGAAATAGGTACGACGGGCAGAAACATAAAACGCGGCTTTGTTATTGAGCATTGGTCCATCTATCGAAAACTTGGAAGAAATTAATCCAATCGAAGCTATGCCTTTAATTTTGGAAGTATTACCTTCTTTCAACCGCACATCGGTAACCGAAGATAAACGCCCACCATAACGTGCAGGCATGCCCGATTTATAAAAAGTCATATTTGATACAGCATCGGCGCTAAAAACCGAAAAGAATCCCATCAGGTGATTGATATTATAAACAGGCACATCGTCAATCATAAACAAATTCTGGTCGCTACTACCGCCGCGTACCGAAAAACCCGAAGTGCCTTCTTTGTTTTGAACTACACCAGGTGTGAATTGCAGGGCTTTTACCACATCAGCTTCGCCCAATAGAACCGGCGTACTTTTAATTTGCTCGTTGGTTATACGTACCTCCGAAACTGCGCCGGTTTTACTTCTGTCGGCAAGTACAGTTACTTCGTTCAACATCAATTTTGTTTGAAGTTTAATAACCAAAGTTGTGTCGTTGGAAACATAAACCGACTGACTTTTATAACCCAAATAACTAAATTGCAAGGTTTCGCCCTTGGCGCATTTCAGCGAAAAAAAGCCATATTCGTTTGTAACGCAACCCTTCTTGCTCGTTAAATTAAAGATATTGGCACCAATAAGGCATTCGCCGTTAGCAGCATCTTTTACATAGCCATTTACAATATAACTTTGCGAAAATAATAACCCGAAAGGACAGAAAAACAACAGAAACGAGATTAGAAACTTCATAATTAAATACCGAGTTTAATATCAATTGTGATGATTGGAAGTTGAAAAACATATTTCTTTTCTGGTTCGATAAATTTTACATATATCGTTTTTTCTGCCACAAAAACTTCTACATTATTTACTGTTTTATAAAACTGAAGTGTAGAAGCCTCTCCCCGAGGAAGATTAAGCCAAAAATAAGGGATATCATCGGGTCTTACCATACCCAATCTATCCTCTCCACGCTTAACTATAAGGTTATGATCAAATTTAAAATCAATTAAACGTAAAATAACGTTGTAGTTTCTGGTTACTTCGATAGGCTCGTTTACGCCTCCTCTACTTGGTGAAGCATCATCGTACTTGCCAATAGTTAAATTATATTGGTACTTTGCATTTACTGATGTTGAATCAGCACTATAAATCGGTATATAATAGGTGCTATTTACGTCTTCACCAGGATGTTCGAATGCAACTACGCCCGAAGAATCGGTAGTTTGTATACTTACGAGTTTCAAAGTATCAAATGTTGCTTCCCAAGTGCAGACTTTTTTGGCTTTATATAAACCTATTTGTAGTCCGGGAACAGGCTTTTGAGTTTCTATATCGATATATTTTTTTGAAATAAAATATTTCTCAGTGCATGAGTTGAAAAAAAATATTATAAATAAAAATAAGCTGATTGTTTTAATTGTTTTCATATTTTATATCTGATATTTTAATACTGTCGGTAACTGTTGTTTTAATTCCAAAATAGCCGAAACCTCCGTTAATATTCGACTTTATACGAATAGGTTCGTTAAACATACCACTGTTAAAATTATAGGCAGCAACCGATTGTATAAATTCATAATAACCTTGGTTTATAGCTGAAACTCTGAATTCAAAAAAGTCATAATGGAAGTCATAATCTGTCATAAATGTTATTTTTTTTGTTTTTCCATCAAAAGTTTTGTCTGAAATTATTATTGCTTTAGGAAAAACGGCATCATCTTCAAGTGTAAATTCTGTTTTGTTAAGTCGAAAGTCTAATCCGCCATGTGAGATTAATTCAGCAACATTGTCTTTTGTGTTAAACACTACATCGAATCTGCTTTTTTTAAGAGTTGTATCCCATAGTCCAGTTGATGTATCATAGTACTCATCATTTGCAAATTTAGTTTTTGCCAATTCGATAATATAATAATCGGGTGTATTGATTTCATTTTCATCTATTTGAATTGTAAATTCTACATATTCGTCGTACCATAAAAAATCTTTAGCGTGTACTATTTTTGACGATACAATTTTGAAAATAGGTCTCTGTGGCATAATAGCTTGTGCGGCAAGACTTTGGAAACCATCACTATAAACAGAAAGGTTCAATACATCTCCTGGTTTTACTTCAGCTAAAACATGTGTGTATTGATGGTTGTCTTTCTCATTTTCTCCAATTTTTATGTTATTAATATATACTTCAGCATTTTCAACTGCTATCACTGTATCTTTTGATAACGTACTTCTGTTTTGCGAAAGAAATAGTTTTACATGACCATTTTCAACAAGTGCATCCACCGCCATTTTTTTCTCAAAATTGCTTGTATCATATGATATAGTTTTCTCGCAGGAAAAAAACAATCCAATTAAAATGAATAAAAGCAAAATCTGTTGAAAGATATTTCTCATTTTTGAAAAATTTTAAGTCAGTTTGTGCAGATTAAGCACAAACTGACTATTTTAAACTGCAATTTTGATTTAATTATTATTGCTATTATGGTTAATCATAATGCTAAATCCAGAGGTTGGATTTGTCCACTTGCCGTTTGGATCCCACCACTTAATATTTACTTCGCCTATATAGTCCGGTTTATCCAAAATAGCAACTGTTTTTTGCACATTATCAGTTAATTCTGTCCAGATTTCACTTGCTCCAACTGTCTTTAATCCAAATCTTATCCAATCAAACATAATATCTTTCTTTTCATTTTTACCACTATTATTGTCACTCTGATCCCATTCTTCTAATACTATAGTATAAGATCCATAATTAAAGCCTTCTCTATCCCAAGTTATAAGATTGCCTTGTTGCCCATTACTATATGTCCAATCAATCGCCCTTTCTATACCCTTGCCATAAGTTGGAATTACTGGGATAAAAACTCTTGTAACAAGTTCTCCTTTATAGTCAACATAAGCCACCTGACACCTTAACTCAATCTCAGAAACCCACCAACCTTCTAATCTTGTAACCGTACTTTTCGACACTATAACTCTGTTGATATATTCTTGTCCATTATTCTTTCGGTGAGATGAATGTGCACTAACTTGGTTAGACTCACCTAAATACTGACTTTCAAAATAATACTTTACAACGAATGAATATGTTTCATTAGAATAATCTACAGGTAAATGTATTGAATAAGTATTTGCATAAGTACCAATTAATTTGTTTAATGTGTTTGTTTTAACTCCATTAATGTTTTCAGGACCAGATCTGTAAATTTCAAATTTATTAGCATTCTCTAAAGGCAACCATTGTAAGACTATTGTATTAACAGCTGCTGGTGAAGCATAAGCAAAAGCAGCAACTAAGGAATTTATAGAGTTGCTTATCTTATTTATTTTCAATTTAGATATATCACTATAGTTACTCTTATTGTCAAAAATTATTCTTTCGTATTCTTCATCAGAAACAATCTGAAAGATACTGTTTTCTTTTTTTGTATTTTGTTTACTGCTGTTTTTAAAAGAACGTTCAGAATAATGTGATCTGCATCTAGGGTCTTCAATAAAAAATCCATTTTCATCAACCACTATTTTACCATTTTCATCGACTCTCTCTGATTCCATGATAGCTATAACTGGTTCATTCGGAGCAGATTTTGCAGTAACTGCAACTTGTGCTCCATTACTATCGTAACCAATAAAATTCTCAACTGTTTTTTCATTTATTTCAATTGGTATTGCTACGATTAAAGGTTTATTTTTTATCGGATCGAACTCTTCAAATAGTACAGGAATAGACATTTGCAAATATCCACTTGATTTAATCATATTGATAATTTGATCTGACGTGAATTTCCCATTTGAATTATTAGCAAGTATTCTTTCAAATGTTTCACCGGAAATTTCTTTTCCAATTAAAGAAAGTAACAATGCATCATAATCGCCATCAAATTGTTTGCCAACCTCGTTTTTAATAAGTTGTCTAAATTCAACGTTTTCAGATGCATTTGAGATTAATAATGCTAATGTCTCAATATTTTGATTAATTGTTTTTGAATCAGCTTTTGTGCTTAATTCGATTGAGTTCAACTCGTTTTTCTCACATGAACTAAAAACGAAAATTATCGCAATTATTGCGATAGTAAATATATTTTTTGTCATAAATTATTAATTTTAATTATTTTGTAAATTGATTTCAATCGGCACACTAACTGCCAATTGTAGGTTTTAAAAAAATGGCGGGTAAAAAACTATCTATTACTGCAA
>Ga0209398_1000825_pt1 | contig 17765 bp, 10 predicted proteins | sample AshMeaBigSpring_FD_184125 | JGI IMG/M metagenome (GOLD analysis project Ga0209398, IMG submission 184125) | Groundwater microbial communities from Big Spring, Nevada to study Microbial Dark Matter (Phase II) - Ash Meadows Big Spring (SPAdes)... | ecosystem: Environmental > Aquatic > Deep... | reverse complement strand
CAGGTGAATATCACGCTGCTGGACCAGCAGCCCACCAAGGTGGTGGCTTACCTGGACCCCGACGAGTTCCACAGCACGTGGCTGGGGAACAAGGCGATCTACCGCACCCGCATGGCGATCGCCGACGGCGGCGAACTGGTGGTGCTGGCCCCAGCCGTCCGGTCGTTCGGCGAGGACCCGGAGATCGACCGCTTGATCCGCCGCTATGGCTACCGCACCGGGGCCGAGGTCCAGCAGGCGGTCCGCCAGCACGCGGAGCTGCGCGAGAACCTCTCGGCCGCGGCGCACCTGATTCACGGCTCGCCCGAGAACCGCTTCCGCGTCACCTACTGCCCGGGCGGGTTGTCGCGCGCGGAGATCGAGGGCGTGGGTTACAGGTACGCCGATCTGGCGACGATGGAAACCCGGTACAATCTCGCGCGGCTGGCCGACGGCTGGAACGAGCTGCCCGACGGCGAGCGGATCTTCGTGGTGCGCAATCCGGCGATGGGTCTCTGGGCGCATCGGGCGCGATTCTCAACGTGAAGTGAACCGGGATGCGATCATGAGTGAACTGACGATTCGGCGGGATGCCTGCGAGCTGGACTTTCTGTCGCTGGGGGCCCTCGTGCATCGGCTCGATCCGGGGGTGATACCCTTCCGCAGCGCCCGCTCGCTGGACGTTTACGTTTCGGGCGGCGAGTACAACGTGGCGGCCAACCTCGCGGCGTGCTTTGGCCTGAAGACGGGCATCGCCACGGCGATGGTCGACAACGGGATCGGCCAGCTGGTCGAGGCGCGCGTGCGCGAGATGGGTGTCGCGCCGTTCTACAAGCGTTTCCAGCACGACGGCGTGCGGGGACCGAATATCGCGACCGTCTACAGCGACCGCGGACACGGGGTGCGCCCGCCGGTCGTCTTCTACAACCGGGCCCAGGAGGCGGGGGCCCTGCTCAAGCCGGGCGATTTCGACTGGGCGGGAATCTTCGCCCGCGGCGTGCGCTGGTTCCATTCCGGCGGCATCTTTGCCGCGCTCTCCGACACGACCGCGGAGACGATCCTGGAGGCAATGGCGGCCGCGCGGGCCGCGGGGGCCGTGGTCTCGTTCGATCTGAATTACCGGGCCAAGCTCTGGGACGCGCTGGGCGGGCCGGCGCGGGGCCGCGAGATCATCGGCCGGATCGTCAGCCAGGTGGACGCCCTGTTCGGCAACGAGGAGGACCTGCAGAAGGGGCTGGGCGTCGAAGGTCCCGAGGTGGGTGCCGCCCGCTCGCAGCTCGACCCGCGCACCTTCTTCGACATGATCGACCGGACGGTCGAGCGGTATCCCAACATCCGGCTGGTGGCCACCACGCTGCGCGAGGTCCACTCGACGAACCGTCACGACTGGGCGGCCGTGCTCTGGTACGCCGGTCAGCGGCTGCCGCCGACGCCCACGTGCCAGCTGGACGTCCTGGACCGCATCGGCGGCGGGGACGGTTTCGCGGCAGGTTTGATTTTCGGGTTGCTGGACGGCCGCGGCCCCGCCGAGGCGCTCCGCCTGGGCTGGGCCCACGGGGCCCTGCTGACCACCTTTCCCGGCGACGTCACGATGGCCCGGCTGCCGGAGGTCGAGGCCCTGGCGCGGGGCGGATCGGCGCGGGTCCAGCGCTGACCGCACGCGGCGACGCAGCGCCTGGACCGGCCGCATCTCATCGCCGCGGCGCCCCGTCTGTTCCTGGCCGCGGAGCTCGCAGGCCCCGCGGTTTGCCCTTTGCGAGCTGCGCGGGGCGGTCTCTTGCCGCGCTGAATTCAGCCCGGACGGACGATGGTTGGTGACCATTGTGCGAGACGGAGAACAGGATTCGTCGGCGGTGCAGGTCTGGTTCTGGGGCGGGCGAACCGGGCTCCCGTTGGGTCCCTCACGGCGATTCGCCGGGGGCGTGCAGCCTGCGGTTTGTATTTGTAGACGATAGCATTTCAAGGCAGGGAAGAGGATTTGGCAACTGGCAGTTGAATTTGGATTGAGACGCTAGAACAGAATCTCTGAGTGGGGGGCGGTCGGGAGACCGCCCCCCAGCATGAATTGGGCGATCGCCCCACGTCATCGGTTGGGAGGCGACTGCGGTAAGCATCTGCGGGGTCCGGTATGAGCCCCGTTGACGGGGCTTTTCCGCGAAGCGGTCCCAGGCCCGTCGTTTACGGCGGGTCGTGCGGAGGCGTTTTTCTTAGGAACTTTCTTAGAAACCGTTCTGCTGAGCCTCGTTCACGAGGCTTCCCGCTGCTTGGGCTTGAGCCCACCGTGTGGTCGGGGCAAGGGCTCAAGCCCCGACCTCGAGAAGCCCCGTGAAACGGGGCTGATTCGGTGGATCAGGTTCCCTGTTCCCACCCGGCATCAATGCCGGGCCTGGGACCGCTTCGCGGAAAAGCCCGGTGAACCGGGCTGCTGATGGAACGCCGACCATGTTTACACGAGTTGCTTGACTACGTTCCGTTGACCACCCATCCATCCAAGAAACGGTCGCTTCGTCTGCCAGATTCGCGGGGCGGCGAACAGACCGTTCGTACTGGCGTGCAAACCGCAGGCTGCACCCTTCGCCGGGGGCGTGGATGTGCACGGCTTCAGTCCGAGCGGCCACCTGGTCGAGCTGGCGCAGGGGCCCCATATTTCCTTGTGGGATCTGGCCACCGGAACTCCGCTCACGCCGCCGCTCGAGCACCTCCCGAATCCCTATCTGCTCGCCTTCCCACCGGACGGTTCGCACCTGGTCCCATGTGCCAACGATGCCACGACGTGCCGCTGGGCGTTGCCGTCCGACACGCGTCCCGCCGACCAACTGCGGCGGCTCGCCCAACTGCTGGCCGGTCAGCGAATCGACGCCTCCGGCTCGCTCGTTCCGTTATCCCGCGAGCAGCTCCGCGCCGCCTGGACGGGAAAGTGAATCCGTACCTCTACCCCGTGCCGTCACGCGGTCCCTCACGCCGGGGTCTGGTACATTTTTCGGCCTCTAAACCCAGCCAGGCGACGACGCGCAGGCCGAAAACATGTACCTGACCCCCTCGAATCCGGGCGGACACGCAACATGGGCGACGTTCACACTCCGGGGTCTGGTACATTTTTCGGCCCATCCACCCAACCAGGCGACGACGCGCAGGCCGAGAACATGTACCTGACCCCCTCCAATCCGGGCGCACACGCAACCAGGGCGTGAACGGCCGCACCGATGGCCCGGGCGCGTGCGTGCTGGTTAGGATGGGACGAACCGCCTGGCGGGCACCGCGCGTGCCGCCAGCGAGCCGGCCGCCGGCGCGGCCGATGCCGCGGTCTGAATCCGCGAGTGCAGGTGGCGCATGAACCAGTACGTCGGTCCGCTCCTGCTGGCCGCGGCAATTTCGGTTTTCACCGTCGGCCTCTTCTGGCTCTGGCACCTGTACTCGGTGCGGGCGGGCTACAAGGCCATGTCCGCTTTCAGGGAACTGGTCGTCACCCTGGGGGACACGCTGGAGGATCTTCAGCAGCGGCACATGCTGCTGCCGCACCGGGCCGAGGAGTTTCCCGAGCCGATGGTCGGCGAGACGCGGGCGGCGTACGAGGAGCTTGCCGCCCGCCTGGCTGACCACAAGCAGCAGTGGCTGCGGCTGCGGGAGGCGGCGGACCAGGCCCGGGAGCTGCTCAAGGCGGAGACGCTTTTCGGCAGTCGTCGAGCTCGGGAGGCGCGGCGCATCCTGGGCGCGGCGGACCCGTCCGCCGCCCTGGCCGCCACCGCCCGCGACTGCACCGCGCCGCTGGAGCGGCTCGAACGGGCGCGGCAGCTGGCCGGGGGCGAACTCCAGGCGTTCCAGCAGGAAGATCTGCAATTCGCCCCGCAGCTGGGCGCGCTCCAGGCGGCAGGGCTGGCTCGGGAACCGCACCAGGCCGAGCGCGGGGCCGCGGCGGCGCTGGTCGAGCAGGCCCGACCGCTGTTACCCGCCGACCCACTGGCCACGCTGCGGCTCCTGGGCGAGGCCCGCGCGAAGATCGCCGCGGCGCGGCGCCGCGCCACTACGATTCTGGGACAGGCGGCGGCCGGGCAAGCCCTCGCGCAGAAGATCGCCGAGGTGGAACAGGCGGCGACCGAGCACCGCCGGCAGGGGCTGTGGCTGCGGGAGGAAGGCGCCAACCCCGACCCCACGCTGGCGGAGGCCCGCCAACACCACGCGGCACTCCGCGAGGCGCTGAACCAGGCCGACGCGACGGCCGCCGCCGGGCGGCTCGCGCGGGCCGACGCGCTCGCCGAACAGGCCCGCCAGGGGATGGAGCGGCACCTGGAGGCGAGGGCGCGGTGCGAGACGGAGATTCCCCGGCAGCGGACCGCGGCCCTGCGGCTGGCCGAGGCCCTGGACGCGGCGCGGGGACACGCGGCCGAGCTGGCACGCGATTTCGCCCCGGACTCGTGGCTGGGTGTGGCCGACAACACGCAGCGTGTGCCGCCGGTCCTGACCGCCGCCCAGCAGCAGCTGGAACAAGCCGCGCGGCACGCCGCGGCCGACGCTCAGCAGTTCCTGCAGGCCGCCGAAGTGCTGGACCAGGTCGCCAGGCAGCATCAGCACGCGAACGCAGAATTGACGGCGGTCGGCAAGCGTCGGCAGGAGCTGGTCGAGCTGCGCGGGGCGTGCCAGACGCAGATCGACCAGCTGCGCGGGCAGGCCGATCGGGTGCAACACCTGCTCGTGTCCAGCCAGGCGGATCGCGCCGCGGCCAACGAGCGGTTCCGGTCAGCGCGCTTCGCGCTGGATCGACTGATCGAGGACAGTCGCCTGCCGCGACCCGACTGGACGCGGTTAACCGACCGCGCGCGGGAAATCCAAGGCGACCTGGAGCGGGCCGAGCAGATGGCCGACGAGGACCGGCAGCTCCAGCAGCAGGCGGCGGCCGAAATCGCGGAGACCGAAACGGTGCTCCGCGCGGCCCGGGCCTTCCGGGAACACGGTTTCACCCCCGATCTCTCGGCCGCCGAGGCCCAGCTGGCACAGGCCCGGGGAGGTCTGGCCGCGCAAACCTACGAGGAGGCGATCCGCCTGGCCAACGCGGCGGAACAGCTGGCCCGCGCGGCTCATCAGGAGTCGCTCGCCCGCGCGCAGCGCCGACAACAGGAACTGGAGGCACAGATGCGCACGGCCCAGGCCGCCCAACTGACCGGTGCCGATCCCCCCGCCGTGGCGTGAACGCCGTCCACGGTGACGTCAGAGCTGCCGGGAAGCCACTAGCAGGTCTCACCCCTGGCGTGCGTCGCCGCGCTCGGCGCGGGTCTCCTGACCCCGCCGCCTCGATCGCGGGCGGCGTCGCTGCCTGCGGCCAACTCCAGCGGCATGGCGCGGATCGGGCAGCGACCCGGCGCGGGCTGGCGAATGTGCGGGTGCATCGGGCAGGCGTAGACCGCTCCCGACGGTGCGGCCGAACCAGCGCCCGGCCCGGCGGCTCCGCCCGCCAGCCACCCGCGGCGCTGCGTTGCGCCCTCCCAAGATCGTGCAACTCGGGTGGGCGCGGGCCGGCTGGGCATGGGGCGCACGGGTGCGGCCCAAGTGTCGAAGGAGGTGCCTGACCCGCTTCGATCCTGGGCCGGACGACTCTACAATGGCCGGCCGATGGGTGCGGGACGGCGGTAGGGGAATGGGGAAATGAGCCCACGGATTCGCGGACTGGTGGCGGCCGCCTTCACGCCGCTCGATGACGACGGCCAGTTGCGCCTCGCCCAGGTCCCGCCGCTCGTGGAGTGGCTGGTGCGCCACCAGCTGTCCGGCGTCTACGTCAACGGCAGCACAGGCGAGGGGCCGCTGTTGACTGGTTGGGAGCGGCAGAGGGTCGCCGAGGCCTTTGTGCGGGCCGCCGCGGGCCGGCTGCGGGTGATCGTCCAAGTGGGCCACAACAGCCTGCGGGAGGCCCGCGAACTGGCCCGGCACGCGCAGGAGATCGGGGCCGATGCCGTCTCGGCCGCGGCCCCCGGCTACTTCCGGCCGGACTCGGTGGAGAACCTGATCGACTGCCTGGCCGAGGTGGCGGCCGGGGCCCCCGACCTGCCGTTCTACTACTACCACATCCCGAGTCTGAGCGGCGCGGCTCACGACGTGGTGCGGTTTCTGGAACTCGGCGGTCAGCGGCTGCCCACCCTCGTCGGCGTAAAGTACACCGCGCCGACGGTGTACGAGTTGCAGGCCTGTGTCGAGCTGTCCGACCGCCGCTACAACCTGCTTTTCGGCGTGGACGAGATGTTGCTCAGCGGCCTGTGCGCAGGCGCCGACGGAGCGGTCGGCAGCACCTTCAACCTGGCGCCACGGCTGTACCAGCAGATCGTGGCCGCTTGCCGGCGGTCCGACCTGGAAGCGGCGCGCAAGGCGCAGGCCCAGGCAGTGGAAATGGTCCGCATCCTTTGCCGCTACCGGGGCCAGCCGGGAATCAAGGCCGCCATGCAACTGCTGGGCCTGGACTGCGGTCCGAACCGCCTGCCGCAGCGGTCGCTCAGCCCCCCCGAGCGGGATGCCCTGCGGCGCGAGTTGGAGGCGATCGGCTTTTTCAACTGGTCGGAGCTTGAGCCCGGATGATTCATCAATCTAACGAGTAAAGTTGCAATGTGAAGCAGAGAAACAGGTTGTGGCTATCTTCCCGAGAACACCGCGCACATCAGCCGGCACGCGCTAGCGTCCGGTTCTCCCCAATTCCACCAAAGCCGGACGCTAGCGCGCTTGCGGCTCATGAATAATCCGGGGTAGGCGCTGTTCAACAATAAGTTGCCGAAATCACGCATCAGCCGCCGGGCGCTAGCCCGCGGTTCATCCGCGAAAGACCGCGGGCTAGCGCCCCGCGGCTGATCCACAAAACCGGTAGGTAATTGTCGTGCAGCGCTTTAGGGTTCGCGATGGCCGTCGGCGCGACCGGGGAAGACGTATGAAGCGCTGCACGCCGCACGATTGGCCTTGGCACACGCTGTGCGCGATCGCCCTGGCGTGCGCAACGGCCGGCGTCCACGCGGGCGAGCCGCCGCCCAGGCTGACCTGGAGCCAACTGGCGCCCCTGCCCGATCCGATCGGCGTAGCGGGGCCCTTCGCCGGCCTCTCGGGCGGCTCGTTGCTCGTGGCGGGCGGCGCGAATTTTCCCGAGGGACCTCCCTGGGAAGGATTTCCCAAACGGTGGCAGGCACAAGTTCATGTGCTCCCCAACCCACGCGCCGCCTGGGTCACCGCGGCCGCGCAGCTGCCGCGGCCGCTGGCCTACGGCGTCGCCGTCCCCCTGGACGACAGCCTGGTCTGCGTGGGCGGCTGCGATGCCGACCGCTGCTACGCCGACCTGTTTGCCCTGAGGTGGGATGCGGCCAACGGGCGCCTGACGTGCGCCACGGAGGTCCGCCTGGCGGGTCCCGCGAGCCGCTCCGTCCGGCTGCCCGAGCTGCCGGTCCCCCTGGCCTTCCTCTGCGGCGCGGTCGCGGGCCACACCGTCTACGTGGCTGGGGGACAGGAGTCGATGGCGGCCGATGCGGCGGCCACGCGCCATTTCCTGCGGTTGAGACTCGACCCTCCCGCGTCGGACATGACGCCGCGCTGGGAAAGCCTGCCCTGGCCCGCGGAGGCACCGCCGCGGATTCTGGCGGTGACGATTGCGGAGCGCGCCGCGGGCGAGGATCACGTCTATCTCATCAGCGGCCGAGAGACGGCGGCGGGGCGACCCGCGAAACTCCTGCGCGATGCCTGGCGATTTCGATCGCGAGCCTCCGCCTGGCAACGCCTGGCCGACCCGCCCCGCTGCGTGATGGCCGGCTGCGGTCTGGCCTGGGACGATGACCAACTGCTGCTGCTCGGCGGCGACGACGGCCGCCACTGGGGCGCAGACCTCGCCGCCCGCCACCCGGGCTTCCCCCGGGATATGCTGCTGGCCTACAGCCCGACCCGTGACGCGTGGTCCAGCCCGGGTACGCTCCCGGTTAACCAGGTCACCACCGCGGCCGTCCGCTGGGGTGAGGGACTGGTGATCCCCAGCGGCGAGGTGCGCCCCGGCGTCCGCTCGAGCCGCGTCTGGTGGGCGGTGTCAGCGGAGCGCCTGACAGACGGTGGCGCAAGGGTCGCTCCGGCCGGTGCGGGGCAAGGTACGGCGGCCGCGTCCAGCGGCCAACCCGCGCGCCGCCCGGCGGACCCGCACCCGCACACCCGGTTCGGCGGCTGGAACTGGTGCGTGCTGCTCACGTACCTGGCCAGCATGGTCGGGATCGGCGTCTACTGCTCCGGACGGGAGAAGTCCACCGACGACTTCTTCCTGGCCGGCCAGCGGATCCCCTGGTGGGCGGCGGGACTGTCGATCATCGGCACGCAACTCAGTGCGATCACGTTCATGGCGATTCCCGCCACCGCGTTCCGCGAAGACTGGACGCGGATGATCAGCAACCTGATGATCATGCCCACGATCGTGCTGGTGATCTACTGTTACCTGCCTTTTTTCCGGCGGCTGCGGATCTACACGGCCTACGAGTACCTCGAACGGCGGTTCCATCTGTCCGTGCGCCTGCTGGCCAGTGCCCTGTTCGTCGTGTTCCAGCTGGGGCGGATGGCGATCGTGTTGTACCTGCCCGCGATCGCCCTTTCCGCGGTGACCGGCATGGATGTCCTGCTGTGCATCGCCCTGATGGGCCTCCTGGCCACCGCCTACACCGTGCTGGGAGGAATCGAGGCGGTGATCTGGACCGATGTGGTTCAGGTGCTGGTCCTGCTGGTGGGCGCCCTGGTCTGCGCGGTGGTGGTCTCCTGGCACGCCGGCGGCCTGGCAACAGTGATCACGCGGGCCGTCGCCGATCAGAAGCTGAAGATGATCGACCTCGGTACAGACCCCACGCGCATGGTGCTCTGGGTCATGATCGTGGGCGGCTTCTTTACCAACCTGGTGCCGTACACGAGCGATCAGACGGTCATCCAGCGGTACCTGACGACGCGCGACGAGCGCCAGGCGGGCGGAGGACTGTGGATGAACTTCGCCATGACCCTGCCGGCGGCGCTGATCTTCTACGGCCTGGGCACGCTGCTCTACGTGCACTATGCCGGGCACCCGGAACTGCCCCAGCCGCAGCAGGCCGACCGGATCGTCCCCTGGTTCGTGATGTCCGAGTTACCGCCCGGCGTGGCCGGGCTGGTCATCGCCGGCATCTTCGCGGCGGCCATGTCCTCGCTGGACAGCAGCATGAACAGCGTGGCGACCGCGCTGGTGACCGATTTCTACCGCCGGCTCCGGCACGGCGTCACCGACCTGGATTGCCTGAGACTGGCCAAGTGGCTGACGTGCCTCCTGGGCGGGCTTGGGACCGGGGTGGCCATGGTGATGGCCCAGGTCGAGATCACTTACCTGTTTGATTTCTTCAACTCCACGGTGGGGCTGCTGGGCGGCAGCCTGGCCGGCGTGTTCATGCTGGCCGTCTTCACCCGCCGCGCACATGCCTGGGGCGCCCTGGTCGGCCTGGTCAGCGGCGCGGCCGCCACCCTGGCGATCGCCCTGGGGACGCGCGTCCAGTTCTACCTGTACGCGGCCGTGGGCTGCCTGACCTGCCTGCTGGCGGGATACCTGGCCAGCCTCCTGCTGCCGGGCCCCGTCAAGGACCTGGCGGGCCTGACGATGCACACGCCGCCGACCGAACGTCCGCGTGAGACACGCGGTCGGGTGAAATCAGCCAGGACGCCTTTTCCTCGGGACGCCCTTGGGCGGGGGCGCGGTCGGGCACATTTCTTCCGGGGCGGCCGCGATCGCACCAAATAGGGGCCTGTACGGATTTTTGTGTCAATGGCTCTGCCGAAGGGGACAGTCCCATTTTTCTGGCATCCATGCCACAAAAATCGGGACAGTCCCCCAAATAGGGCTTCGTGTTTCCGGACGCCCTGCCGCGGGCGGCCGGCGTGTGCGTTCAGATGTAATACATCGCCTCGGTGCGGCCGCGAACCCGCTCGACGAGGTCGGCCAACGTAATCGCGCTCTGCGCGTCCCGCTCCGCCCTGGCCACCGCCCGCCAGGCCTCGCGCAACACACGCGCGCTGACCGTTGCCGCACCGGGGTCGACCTCGGGCAGCGCCGCCTGCCCCTCGATGATCTCCCGCACGTCGCCCAGCGTGATCTCGGCCGGCGCGCGGACCAGCTGGTAACCGCCCGCCGCGCCGCGCGTGCTGCTGACCAGCCCGGCACCCTTCAGTTGCAGGAGGATCTGCACGAGAAATCGCGCGGGGATGCCGTGCGCCTCGGCAATCGCGCGGATGCGGACCGGTTCCCCGGATTTGTAGTGCACCGCCAGTTCCAGCAGGGCCAGCGCGGCGTAGGCGGTCTTGGCCGAGACGTTCATGAAGCGGTGTCCGCCGAGGCCCGGACGTGAACTGACGGACGCTGCCGCTCAACCGCGGACGCGGGACTTCCCCCGCTAAATCGCCCGGCGTGATTCCGGCACATCCGCCGTTGTGAGATATCAGCCGGCGGGCGCTCACCCCCCCCGCTGCCGCACACACGGACGATCCTGACAGTCGCACGCTCCTGGGAAGGAGAAGCTCCTGCTGGGCGATGCCCCCGGCGGATCGGCAGGAGCCTCGCCCTCCCAAGATCGTGCGTGGCGGCTCGGCAGGAGCCTCGCCCTCCCAAGATCGTGCGTGGCGGCTCGGCAGGAGCCTCGCCCTCCCAAGATCGTGCGTGGCGGCTCGGCAGGAGCCTCGCCCTCCTGGCATCACGCCACCCCATTTCGTGCGTGCCGTCGCCCGGCAACGGCCCGCTCAGTCGGCGCTCAGCGTGTGCAGGCCGCACTCAACCTTGGCCGTCCCGCTCCAACGCCCGGCGCGCTCGTCCTCGCCAAACATCACGGCCCGCGTGCAGGGCCAGCAGCCGATGCTCGTGTACCCCCGATCGTGAAGTGGATTGTACGGGATGTCGTGGTCGGTGATCAGCTTCCAAACCTGCTGCTTCGTCCAGTGGATCAAGGGATTCACCTTGACCAGCTGGAACTTCTGGTCCCACCCGACCGCGGGCGCGGCGGCCCGGTCAGGGCTCTGGTCGCGCCGGATGGCGCTAACCCAGGCGTCCAGCCCCGCCACCGCACGACGCAGAACCTTGACCTTGCGATCGAAGCAGCACTGGTCGGGATTCGATTTGTACAACGGACCGCCGTGCAGCGACTCGTACTGCGCGACCGTCAGCTCCGATTGCGCGAGATGCACGTCGATCCCGTAACGCTCCCGAATCCGCTCGCGCAGCGCGAGCGTCTCGGGAAACTGGTAACCCGTGTCCAGATTGAAGATGTAAGTGTCCGGGGCGATCTCGGCCAGCATGTGGATCAGGCACATCCCCTCCGGCCCGAACGCGGTGGCCATTCCCAGCCGCGGGGCGAAGCGGTCGACCGCCCACCGCAGAATCTGCTGCGGCGCGGCCGACTCCAGCCGCTCCGCCTCCGTACGCAGTTCGTCCAGCAACTCGGGTGTGGCCGCGATGGGCTGCGACTCGGCCGTAACGCTTGCCGCCGACGATTCCGGTCCGCTGGGGTCCGGCGGATAGACGACCTTCAGTGGGAATCCGTCCGTCTGGGGCGACATGGTGGCGGTCGTGGCGGCGATGGCTGGGGCGGGTGGAGTCATGTTCCTGGCCGGCATTCGAAGGGCGTCGGCCGAGTCGCACGCGAGAGCGGCGACCGGATAAAAGATAACAATGTTAATCACCAAGGTCAACTATCGGGACTGCTATAGGTGTTATCGTCTGAGTCGGATGAAAAGGTTCAGGACGGTCCTGAACAGAACGTAAATCACTTATATGAAAGCACTTACATCATGATGTCACCGTTCACAGCCCGGTGGAAGATTTTCCCTGGTTCAGGGGGTCAGGTCGATGTTTTCGGCCAGCGCGTATCCGCGAGGTCGAGTTTGTCGGCCAGAAAATGGACCAGACGACGACCTGTGAACGGTAACCAACCAGAGGGACACGGAGAAGCAGGTGTCCTGGATGTCCGTTAGCCCGGATTACTCATCAACCTGACGAGTAGAGTTGCAAGGTGAGGCAGAGAAACAGGTTGTGGCGATCTTCCCGAAATCGCCGCGCACATCAGCCGGCACGCGCTGGCGCCCGGTTCTCCCCAATTCCATCCAAACCGGACGCTAGCGCGCTGCGGCTCATGAATAATCCGGGTTAGCGGGAGGATCGAGCCGCCTTGGACTCGGTCTGCTGCAGTGGATGGAACGGCTGTGGGATATGGCGGGCCTTGGCGTGATACGGCCGCGGCGAGGGGGCGGCCCACTGGGCGGCGTTGGCGATCACCCGCTGCACGTTGGCGTCGTGGTAGATCGGGTAGGTCTCGTGGCCCGGCCGGAAATAGAAGATCTTTCCATGTCCGCGTTGGAACGTGCAGCCGCTGCGGAAGACCTCACCCCCCTCGAACCAGCTGATGAAGACCAGTTCGTCCGGCGCCGGGATGTCGAACAGCTCGCCGTACATTTCGGTTTGCGGCAGTTCAAAGAACGCCTCCGGCAGTCCCGCGACGATCGGATGCGTCGGGCTGACGATCCAGAGCCGCTCGAGTTCGGCCGCTTCGCGCCAGCGGAGCATACAGCCGGTTCCCATCAGCCGGCGGAAAATCTTGGAGGCATGTCCGGAGTGCAGCACGATCAGGCCCATGCCTTCCAGCACGCGCTGCTGCACGCGGTCGACCACATCGTCGCGCACCTGGTCGTGGGCGGAGTGGCCCCACCAGACGAGGACGTCGGTGGCCGCGAGCACCTTGGGGGACAGCCCGTGGTCGGGCTGCTGGAGGGTGGCGGTGCCGACCTCGGCCGCCGGGCCCAGCTGGTGGCGGAGGGCGGCCGCGATGGCGTGATGAATGCCGTCGGGGTAGATGCTCCGCACGTCGTCCCGGCTCTGCTCGTGAACGAACTCGTTCCACACCGTGACGTGCAGCGGCTGGTCGGTCATCGCTTGGCTGTCCGAACTAGGCGGGCGGGGAATCCAGGGCGGGGGGCTGGTCCATTTTTCGGCCGTCATTCTCGACCCCGCGCCGGTGTGTTGGCCGAAAAGCTCGGACCTGACCCCGTGGTTTCTGTCGCACGTCTTATCCCGGGCTGTGCACGGACATCTCTATAGCACCCGTGTGCTCTGGGAACAACGGGCAGCGGTGCCTGCCGGGTGACGCCCCAGGCGGTTTCCATGGAGCGGAACGGCGCCGAACGGCCTTGCGTGATCCTGGGGGATACGAGTCGAGCTAGCCAGAGTGGCACGATCTGGGGAGGGCGAGGCTCCTGCCGAGCCGGCGCGTTCAGCCGGTTCTCGGCTCGGCGGGAGCCTCGCCCTCCCGGAACCACGAACACCGATTTTGGCCGCCGCTGAAGTGGGGCCGTGTGTTGCCCGAGCAACCGGCGGCGAGCGTCTTGCGGCTCACCATGTACCGCGGCAGTGCACGCGGCATTGGGGGGACATCCCCGTCCGCGCAGGAGGCGTTTGTTCGACGGTGCTTGACGGCGCCCCGCGCGGGCGTCACCATCGAGGCTTCGCGGCGGAGTTCCAGCGCCGATGCTCGGGCGAGAGGGCCGCCCGTCCTGGGCGGACGTAACCGTTCACGGGTCGGGGTCTGGTCCATTTTTCGGCCGATCAACTCGACCTCGCGGATACGCGCTGGCCGAAAACATGGACCTGCCCCCCTGGAATCAGGGAAAGTCTTCCACCGGGAGGTGAACGGTTACTGGGCGGACTGGCCGCCGCAGGACGCGCTGGGGCTGTGCGGAGCGGGCCGGTGTCACCGGGGATGCAGGCAGTCGTGGGGAGACGGTGATGGCGGTGCAAGGTCAAGTCTACCTGGCGGTGGACCTGGGTGCCTCGGGCGGGCGCGTGGTCGCGGGGCGTTTTGATGGCCGGCGGCTGGAGCTGGACGAGGTCTACCGGTTTGAAAACGGGCCGGTCGAGGCGTCCGGGCGCATGTACTGGGACCTGCTCGGCCAGTGGACGCAGGTGCAGACGGGTCTGCGGGCGGCGGCGGAGCGCTTTGGCGAGGCGATCACCAGCCTGGGCGTTGACACCTGGGGCGTCGATTTCGCGCTGTTGGGCCGGGGCGATGAGCTGCTGGGCAACCCCTACCATTACCGCGATCCCCGCACCCGCGGCGCCTTGGCCCGAGCCGAGCAGATCGTGAGTCGCGAGGAGATCTTCGCGGAGACGGGGCTGCAGTTCATGGAGCTGAACACGCTATACCAGCTGCTGGCGCTGCGCTGGGGCGACTCGCCCCTGCTGGACGTGGCCGAATCGCTGCTGATGATGCCCGACCTGTTTCACTGGCTGCTCACGGGCGAGAAGGCCAACGAGTACACCGACGCGACGACGTCGCAGTTGTACAATCCGCGCACCCGGGGCTGGTCGACGCGGCTCTTGGAGGCGTTCGACCTGCCCGCCCGCATCCTGGGACCGGTGGTGCCCCCCGGCACGCGTTTGGGTCCGCCGCGCGCAGCGGTCGCGCAGGCCACGCGGCTGAAGGGCGTGGAGGTGATCCTGCCCGGTACGCACGACACGGCCAGCGCGGTGCTGGCGGTACCGGCGGCCAGCCGGCCGGGGGCGGTACCCGACTGGTGCTACATCAGCAGCGGCACCTGGTCGCTGATGGGGGCCGAGGTGTCGGCGCCGGTCGTGACGGAGCATTGCCGGGCGTTGAATTTCACCAACGAAGGCGGCGTGGGGGATACGGTCCGGCTGCTGAAGAACATCGCCGGCTTGTGGCTGGTCCAGGAGTGCCGCCGCATCTGGAAGCTGGCCGGGCGCGATTTCGCGTGGGAGGAGTTGATCCAGCTGGCCGAATCCGCGCCGCCGCTGGTCTCGCTGATCGATCCCGATCACGGCGACTTCGTGGCCCCGCCCGACATGCCGGCGGCGATCCGGGAGTTCTGTCGCCGCAGCGGCCAGGCGGTTCCGGCCGACGAGGGGGCGGTCATCCGCTGCGCCCTGGAAAGCCTCGCCCTGCGGTATCGCCGCGTGCTGGGCTGGTTGGAAGAGCTGCTGGGGGCGCGGATGTCCACGATCCACATCGTGGGGGGCGGAGCGCTGAACCGCACCCTCTGCCAGATGGCGGCGGATGCCTGCCAGCGCACCGTAATTGCCGGGCCGGTCGAGGCGACGGCCATCGGCAACGTGATGATGCAGGCCGTCGCCCTGGGACACGTGGGATCGATCGCCGAGGCCCGCGGTGTGATTCGCGAAAGCTTCGCCGTTCAGTCGTATGCGCCCCGGGACACCGCGGCCTGGGACGCGGCGGACGAGCGTTACCGGGCGCTCGCACCGGTCTGAACGCCGGGTAACCGTTCACACCCCGGCGGAGCATTTCGCCGGATTCGAGGGGGTCAGGTACATGTTTTCGGCCGGCGCGTCTTCGCCGGGTCGGGCGGACTGGCCGAAAAATGTACCAGACCCCGGCCCGTGAACGGTTACGAACGCCGGCCGTGCGGCACGGACCCGCAAGAATCCCCATGGCGTTTCGCGCGTCCGGGCGTGCGGGGCGTCTGCCGAGCCGAGAACCGGCTGAACGCGCCGGCTCGGCAGGGGCCTCGCCCGCCCCGCTTCGTGCAACTCGGGTGAGTGCGGGCCGGCTCGTACTTCCTTGTCCCAGGATCACGCGCGGCGTTCTGGTTCCCGGTCCGCCTCGTGCGCGAACCAGGGACGCGTGCGGCGTTTCCCGCGAGCACGAACCTATGTCCGGGGACGCCGGCGGGATCGGCGGGCCGTGTTCGGCGGGGGGGGCTGCGTCTCGGCTGTGTCCGCTTCCCCGTGTTCGTTGGCCTCGACCTGCTCCAGTTCGAGCGTCTCGCCAAACCGCGGACCGGGGAGAATCCAGATTTCGCCGTGCAGCGCGACCTGCTCGGCCGCGACACTGTGGTGGCGCACCAGCTCCAGCAAGGCCAGGAAGGCGCCGATCAGGGCCGACTTGTGCATGCCAGCCCGAAACGTGTCGGAAAATGCCAGCCGCCCGCTCGCGCGGAGCCGGTGGTGGATCTGCAGCATATAGGTCTGGATCGGTGTTTCGTCATAGACGATGCTGGACGGCTGAGTTCCCTCGTTTTCCCGCAGGACGCGCCCCAGCGCACTGACCAGGTCCCAGAGTTCCACCTCGTGAATCGGTTGGTCGGCAGGATCGTGCGGGCGGGGCGTCAGGTCGCTGGCCAAGCGCGGGTAGCGCAGCTGCCAGGCGCGGCTCTGCTGTTCCAGCAGCGTGGCGGCGTCGCGGTACTTGCGGTACTCCAGCAGCCGGTGCACCAGTTCTTCCCGGGGATCCTCCAGCAACTCTTGCTCGTCCTCCGCCCGCGGCAGAACCATGCGGGACTTGATCTCCATCAGGATGCTCGCCAGTTCGACGAAGTCCCCCACGGCGTCCACATCCAGCGTGGACACAATCTCCAGGTATTCCAGGAACTGGGCCGTGATCGGCGCAATCGGGATGTCGAGCACGTCGACCTCGTGTTTGCGCACGAGGTACAGCAGCAGGTCCAACGGACCTCGGAAGGTGTCCAGGTCGACGCGAAAATTCATGGTGGTCGCGGGGTCGGCGCCCGCCGCGGCGGAAGGCCGGAAAGCGAATCGGTGAAAAAACGTCGGCGAGCCGCCGCCTCAGGTCGGGGCGCACGCCGGTGGTGCCATCCTTTTTTTTGTAACCGTTCACGGGTCGGGGTCTGGTCCATTTTTCGGCCGATAAGTTCGACCTCGCGCATACGCGCTGGCCGAAAACATGGACCTGACCCCCTGGAATCAGGGAAAATCTCCCACCAGGCTGTGAACGGTTACCGTTTTTTATAGCGGCGGCAGGGTTTCCGGTCAGCGGGGCGGGGTGTCGTGTCCAGCAGGTACGGCGCTTGGCCCCACCCGGCTGCCGCGACGGGTCAGGGGTCGGCGTGCACGGCCCTGGGAGCGGCTCCGTGTTGGGCCGGAGGAGGCGACGCCTCGGGCGGGACGTCGGGCGAAATGGCGGGCTTGTCTGCTTTCGGGCGTCGGTGCGTAAGTGCAGGGCAGTGGGGCCGCGGCAGCGCCAGCTGCCGCGGCATACTCCCTACGGTCCTTTCGACCGGCAGGCCGGGCACTCTTCAGGTTTCCCGCCGCCGGCCCCCGCGGATCGGTTCCCCGGCCGCGGCTTGGGCCATCCTGCGGCCGATGCGCTCCACCCGGCCTGGACGCGCTGGCCGCGAACGTGGACCTGACAGCCTGGCAGGTACACGTCCCGCGCCCGCGCCCCTTGTGACTGCGCAGGGGCGTCGACTATGATGCCGCTTTGCCCAAACTGCAGGGGATTTACCGCTTTATGCGACACGTGCTGTCGGCCGTCGTCCAGAACGTACCGGGCGTGCTGGCTCATATCTCCGGGATGCTGGCATCCCGCGGCTATAACATCGATTCCCTGGCCGTCGGCGAAACCGAGGATCCGCACCTTTCCCGGATGACCTTCGTGGTCGTGGGCGACGATCGCGTGCTGGAGCAGGTCCGCAAGCAGCTGGAGAAGATCGTCACCGTCGTGCGGGTGGTCGACATCAGTTCGCAGAACAATGTCGAGCGGGACCTGATGCTGCTGAAAGTCAGCGCCCCTCCCGGCGGCCAGCGGTCCGAAATTCGCGAATTGACCGACATCTTTCGCGGGCGGATCGTGGACGTCGGCCCGGCTGAGGTGATGGTGGAGATCTCCGGGCGGGAGAGCAAGATCGAGGCGTTCATCGAGCGGATGCGGCCGTACGGGATCATCGAGCTGGTCCGCACGGGCCGGATCGCCATGGTCCGCAGCGGTACGCGTCCCCCGGAACCGGCGGGACCCGGGGACAGCGCCCCG
>Ga0209398_1000824_pt1 | contig 17768 bp, 6 predicted proteins | sample AshMeaBigSpring_FD_184125 | JGI IMG/M metagenome (GOLD analysis project Ga0209398, IMG submission 184125) | Groundwater microbial communities from Big Spring, Nevada to study Microbial Dark Matter (Phase II) - Ash Meadows Big Spring (SPAdes)... | ecosystem: Environmental > Aquatic > Deep... | reverse complement strand
CGTCGGCTCGGCCCGCCACCGCGACGTAGACCACGCCATCCAACTCCGGAGGGGCCGCGGGACCGAGGTGGCCGGTCACCGCCGCCGCGAAGTCCGCCTCGGGGGTGCGGGCCAGCACCCCGTAAGCCATCTCCCGAGCGACCGGTTCACTGACGGCCGAATGGATGTCGAGTGTCTCCGCACGCACGTCCAGCCAGGCCTGTTTGGTCGCTGCGCGGTAGGTTACTGCCGACCCGCAGTGCCATCGGGAGATGCCCGGTATTCGCGCCAGAACGGCCGACGCCAGACCCGCCGTGCAACTCTCGGCCAACACGATGCGCCTTCGGCATTGCCGCAGCGTTCGCGCCAGCGCCGTGGCCTCCAGCGAGAGGTTCACCATCGATCATCCTGAAAAGATCGCACATCACCAACTGTGGCGAGCTTCATGGTAACGCTGCGCAGAGGCAACGAAAGGGGGTCAACCTGAGGCGTGTCTCGGCCGCTGGAGCTGGGACCTTCCTCGGTCGCCTGGCAACGGGCAGGGTATGATGGGGACGAGGGGTCGGACGGTGTAACGGTTCACGGGCCCGGGTCGGGTACATTTTTCGGCCGATCCGCCCGACTGCCGAAGACGCGCGGGCCGAAAACATGTACCTGACCCCCTCGAATCTGGCTCAATGCTCAGCTGGGGTGTGGACGGGTACCGGACGGTCAAACGGAATGCGCGGGAGTGAGCAGAGATGACTCGCCAGCGGAAATCGACGGTGCGGAAGCCGGCGACGAAATTCATGCAGCTGCGAAAGAAGATGAACCAGCGGAAGGCCCGTGCCGGCAAGATTCCCAGGAAGAAGTAGCCCGCCGCCGCCGCGGCGAGCGTTGGCCAGGGGATCGTGAGTGAGTGCCACGGGCGGAAGCGCCGGTCGACGGCGGCAGGATCGTGCCAGGGGGGCAGGTGCGGATGTCTTCATCGCCGGCCGAGGACCAGCTGTTCCCGTTGCGGCTGACGCCGTTCGAGTACTACTACTGGTGCGACGACCGACGTGAGTACCGCACCGTGTTTCCGATCCAGTTGGAACTGGAGGGGTCACTTTCGCGAGACGCCTTCACGCGTGCCCTGCACCTGGCCTGGGAGCGGCATCCCCTGCTGCGAGCTCGTGTCGATGGCGGCGTCGGGCGGATTCCGGCTTGGGTCCTTCTGGACAACCCAGGGCTGCCGCTGGTGTGGACGGACGGCGAATCCGCGGGAGGGGAGGCGGCCGCGTCGCGCATGGACTTGTCGCAGGGGCCGGGGTTATCCGTCGCCGTGACGGCCGAGACGCAGCGCGCCCATGTCCGTTTCACGTTCCACCATGCTTGTTGCGATGCGGCCGGCGGGCTGCAATTCATCGAGGATCTGTTGGTGGCCTACCACGGACTGGTTGCGGGTCGCCCGGCCGCTGAGTTATGGCGGCCGCTGGAACCCGCCCGGCTCCGCTGCCGTGGCTACTACGGCTTGACCGAGGCCCAGCTGCGGCCCTCGCTCCGCGACCGCTGGACCATCCTCCGGACGTGGTACGGGTTGCTGCGGCGACAATCCGCGGTCGTCGCCGCGGCCCCTGGCAGCGCGGGGGTCGCGGACCGCCCGCTCGGTGAGCCGCGATCGGACTTTGCGACCGGTGTCCTGGCGGCCGACGACGTCCGGCGGCTGCGGCAGGTCGCCCACCAGCGTGGCGCGACGCTCAACGACCTGTTGCTGCGCGACCTGTTCCTCACGCTGCGGGACTGGAACCGACAGCAGGGGCAGCGTGAGCGGGGGCCGCTGCGGATCAACATGCCGACCAGTCTCCGCGGCCGGAGTGACCGGGCGCTGCCGGCGGCGAACGTACTGGCCTTCACCTTTCCCTCGCGGCACGCAGCGGAATGTGACGACCCGGTACGCCTGCTCGAGTCGATTCGCCAGGAGACGCAGCGCATCCGGCAGCAGCGGGCGGGGTTGTATTTCATCGGGGGGCTGGCGTTTGCCAGTCGACTGCCAGGCGTCGTGCCCTGGGCCCTGCGGCACCAGGCATCCTTCGCCACGGCCGTCTTCAGCAACGTGGGACGCATCTTCAGCCGCACGCCGCTTCCCCGCCGCGACGGGCGGCTGGTGTGTGGCGAGTTGACGCTGAGGCGACTGGTCGGCGTTCCTCCCCTTCGTCCCGGAACCCGTGCCGCGGTGGCCGTTGTCGAGTATGGCGACGAAACGACCGTCAACCTGCTCTGCGATCGCCGCTGGTTCGGGCCCGCGCAGTCCGCTGCCTTGCTGGACCTGTACCTGGGGCACCTGCGCACAAGCTGGCGGCCGGCACGATCGTAGCAACCAGGCGTGCGCCGCGGTGCGCGTCCCCGGTGCGGCCGAGGGTGTTCGAGTCGCTTGGCTGCTGCCTGGCGGATTGGCGGGAGTCACGCAGATCGTGCCGCGGTCACATCCGGCTCAGGCCGCGCCTGTCAGCAGCGAGATACACCGACATCTGCGCACGGGCCTGTGCGCTACGGCGCGTGGAGGCGACATCCGGCAGGCAGAGGCTCCAGCGCTGGAGTCGGGGAACCGCGGGTGCTCGTTCAGGGAGCAGACGGGCCGGATGTACTGGCACTCGCGCCGGTTGGCTGTTCGGGCGCGTCCAGCTGGCAGGCCAGGGCCAGCCAGCCGTTGTCGGCGGTCACCGACTCGATGCGCAGCGGCCCGCGCCCGCGCCAGGCGGCCGGTAGCGGGAGCCTTTCGAGCTCGATCCGCTCGGGCAGCAGCCGCTCGAATCGCTTGCGCAGCATCGACCGCACGACCTGCTGCCGCGCACCCAGGGGCGAGCCGGACGCCGGGTCATGATTCAAGGGCACGATCTGCAGCGAACCCTGGCGGAGGGCCAGCCTTTCGTCGCTGAGCGCGTAGACGGCCGTGATCGACATGCCCGGCAAGTCTGCATCGCCCACCGTGAAGCGGTTGGCACGGAGCTCCACCGTCAGCAGCGAGGCACCGATGGCCAACGTCAGGGGACACTCGTCGGCGAAGGTCACGGTCCAGGGCTCGTCAGGGCTGGAGGAGTCGAGGGCTGCCGGCGCTGTGTCGAAGAGGCGATGCCATGGGTCGGCCAACTGTTGCTCGCTCACGCGGCGTCGGGCCAGAAGGGAGCTGCCGGCGTTGTTCACGCAGGACTGGTGCAGCCGGAGTGCCAGGTCATGGTCTTCGGCCAGGCGCGGCGGGTCACTGGCGCTTGCCAATTGAAAGGCAGTGGCTACCGTGACGGCGACGGACAGCTGCTGGTCGGTGGTCCGGCAGCGAACTTCCTGGGGAGCGTTGCCCCGCACCGTGAGCGGAATGTACACCTCCCGGAGATAGGTGTCGTTCAGCTGGGCGAGTTGCCGCCGGACCTGTTCGTCCAACTGCCGCTGCGCCGCCTGTTCGGCGCGATCCGCCACCGCGCGGTCGGTCGCGGCCTGGTCGGCATACACGCTGCGAACGGCGGACCGGCGGCCAAGCAACCGATTCCAGAAGATGCCCAGGATTGAACTTCGCGACGAGGCCGCGGCTTGCGTTGACTCGTTCTGGATGCCCTCCCCGTCCACGGTCAGCGGGATCGTGGCCGTGAAATCCGTAATGCTCGTGCTGCGTACGGTCAGCGGTCCATTCGAGCCGGTGGACTGCGCGGTGGTGCGCCCCGCCAGCTCCACGCGGACCGACGCGTGACGATAGCTGGGCGAAAGCCGCAGTCCGAGGGTGCCGCGGGTGTGCGCCGTACCGACGTACTGTGTGCCGCGAATCCAGTCACGCAAGGGGCTGGTGGCGTCGACTTCTTGCGCGACACCCGCTGCGGCGAATTTCCGGGAGGCGTCGATCAGCAGGTTGGGACGGCAGTATTGCCGGCGGACCGCATCGACCAGTTGCGGTTGCATGCCGCGCTCCTGCAGCCAGCCCAGCGTGGCGGCAATCCGTTCTGCGTCCACGGGTGCGGGATCACGGGCGTAGTAGTCGAGGCTCTGGGCGAGCCCGTCCAGGCGCGTGGCGAGCTCCTCGGGGCTGGTCGCATCAGCGCGGATCGCCGCCGCCGCCCGGCGAAGCGACAGGGCGGTCTCGCGAAAGCCGGACCGCCGGCTGAGCAGCGGCGCCGCGGCCTCGAGCCGTCGGCTGACCCGCTCCAGTACGTCGGGGCGAACCTGGCGGCCGTCGGTCAGCTCCGTCGGCAGCGCCTCCCATTCCAGGTACCGGCGCCAGCCGGCATCGTTGGCCCCCAACGATGCGAGGTAGAGATCGAGCTGTTCCACCGTGCCGCGCAGATCCTCGCGCGCCGTGGCCGATGCTGGGTGGCCAGTTGCGGGACCGTCCGAAAGGGCCCGTCGGGCCAACTCCGCCAGCTGCGGAGGCGACGGCGCGGCACGTTCGGCCAGCCAGGCGTCCAGGGCCTCGCGAATCGCCGCGTACGCCGGGCGGCGAAGCACCTCGTGGTCATACGCAAAACGATCGCGGACGGTACGGACCTGCGCCGTGTCGACCGGGCCCTCCGCGGCCGCCTGCCGGCGCAGGACGTCCAGCTTGAGAAACTTTCGCCAGCCGTCGGCAATTTCCCCCGGCCCGAGCTGCTGGTCCAGGTCGTGTTGGGACCGGCGCAGGTATTCGGGGATGATTCCGGCATCGCCGCGTGCGGCGGGTGGCGTCGTGAAGAGCAGGCCGACGAGCAGGCAAGCGCGTGCCGCGGACCGTGCCTCGACATGCCCCCCAGTTTGGTGCGTCATGGGCCTGCGTCTTCCTGCAAAGGGTGGTCGGGCGCGAGCGGAACTGCATGCGACCCCGTATCGAGGCCAGCCGCCCCGCCGTCGGGCTGGGCCGCCAGCGTCACCTGCCGCAGCCGCCACCCGCCATCGACGGGTAGCACCACCAGCCCCGAGGGTCCCCAGGGGGCCTGTAGCTCGGCCAACGCCGGCGGTGTGTGCGGCGCGCCCCCGCCGTTCGGAGCGGGCGGTGGTTCGGCCGTCGCCCGCCTGGTCGCGTCCGCCGGCGCCGCGTATCCCTCGGACCGCGCGCGTCTGCCGGTCCACCAGGCTGCCAGAAGATCGCGCGGGTCCTGACCCGGCCGCGCGTATTGCCAGGCGATGGCGCCGGTTGAGGCAAGCGGCCGCAAATGTTCAACCACCCTCTGAAACTGGGGGCTGTCGCCGAGCGACCCCGCGGTGCGGCGCGGCTGAAGCAGGTCCGACATGGTTTCCACGTCCGAGGCGACCAGCAGGTGATCGTGAGCGACGCAGACCGCTCTACGGGACAGGTCCGGCCCCAGCGTGCTGCGGGCCGCCGTGTCGTCGGCGCCGGCGGACTGAGGCGAATCGCGAAAGACCCAGACGTCGACCGCCCCGATCTTCTGCAAGCGGACGTCGGGATCTCCCACGAGCATCTTGCGGACGGCCCCGGCCACCCGTGGCGGGGCGGCCACGCGCGCCGCGAGCAGGGTCCCGTGCGGACTCTCGCTGTCGCCATCGGCTGTCCGCCGCGGGAACGTGACGGCAAGCAGCGGTCCTTGAAGCTGGTCGACCAGCTCCCGCCGCACGTCGACTCCGGGAGCATCCGGCTCGTCGCGCAGTTCCCGGAGCACGTCCTGGAAGACACCCTCCTCACCTTCGGCGTAACGCATCTCGAACCACGACCCGTAACCTTCCAGGGCCGCAACGTATTTCCACCCCACCACCAGCAGGCTCTCCACGTCGTCCGCGATCCAGGCCGGTATGGCCGGTGGCTGCTCGAGCGCGACGAAGCTTAACATGCGGGCAGCCTTGTCCCGCGGACCGGGTGCATGGACCGCCAACTCGTGCCTCAGGTCGTACGGCGGCGCCGCCAGGATGGCGCGCCCGCCTGCCGCGCGGATCGCCGCCAGGCCGGTCGATTCCAACCAACGCTCGCTGCGACGGTCACGCGGCGACCGTTCCGCGTCAAGCAGTGAAAGATACCCCGGCGGATCGATGAACCATTCCAAGTCGGCGGGGTCGGTCTCGCCGGCGCCGTCGCCCGCTGACTGGCGGCAGGTCTCGCGGACAAACCGCCATGCGGGAGACCGTTCCAACGAGTCGTCTGCCTCCCCAGACCAGCGGTCCAGGAGTTCGCGAACGAGGTCACGGTTGTCCGCCGCAATCAGGACGCCAGCGCGGTAGAGGTAGAGCCGTTCCGGGGCCGCCCCGCGCTGGACCTCCGCGCCCGTCAGCCGATAGACCAGTACCTTCTGCTGGCCGATGGTGAGCAACGAGCGTGTGGCGCCACGGTCGATGTAGCTGGCGTCCAGCGCTTGCAACCGCTGGCGGGTCTGGTCGACACGGCCGGCCGTGTCGACGATCACCGTGCGCGCGGCCTGCCGCGGCGAGACCTCGACCACCGCCAGACAGAGTTCGCCGCCGGCCAGGTGGGCCAGATCATCCCAGCGGAACCCCAGCCACGATGGCCCGGTCGCGGCGACGTCGACCTGGCCCGGCACAACGTCGTCCCACCACCGCTGCAGCGCGGCCGCGTGATCCACGCGTGCCAGCCCGGTCCGGTTCCACTGCTGCTGCCATCGGCGCGCATCGCCAGTCGCCACGTAGGCCCGGGTCGTGTCCGGCAGGACCGCAGCGGCGGGTGGGGCGGCCAGCAGCGGCGGGGTGCCTTGCGGCAGCGCGGCAGCGCCGCCACAAATCACGCTGCCCAGCGCGGACCAGCGGGCCAGCGTCCAGAGACGGAGGGAAAGTATCATGGGTCGAGCAGCCGCCACACACCGTGTGCCGTCGCCGGGGTGATTCCAGGGGATGAGGTCTACGTTCTTGACCGGCGCGTCTGGGTTTTGGGGCGCCTCTCGGCGGGCGATCGGACCAGGTCCCGACCCGTCTGATGGCGGCGCCCGTCTGCGGGCGCGTCGCTTCAGGCGTGCACCGCGGCGCCGCCGTCAACGGTGAGCGTTTCGCCCTGGACCATGTCGCTCAGCGGACTGGCCAGGTACAGCACCGCGTTGGCTACGTCCTCGGCTTGCAGGTAGCGATCGCCGGTCATGCTGCGGAGCTTGCGCCCCTCGAACATCTGATCCTTGAACGGCAGGTTCCTGGTCGAGTCGGTCTCGACCAGGCCGGCCTTGACGATATTCACATTGATGCCGCGGTGTCCCAGTTCCAGGGCCATGTGGCGGGCCAGGCTCTCCAGGGCAGCCTTCGATCCGCCGATGCAGGCGTACATCGGAATCGCCAGATGTGAGCCGTGGCTGGAGATGGCGATCACCTTGGCCCGCCCCTCAGCCCGCTCCAGCAGCCGCAGGCCCGCCTGCACGAGCTGGATCAACGCCAGGGCATTGGTGCGCATGGCGGCCTCGAAATTCCGCGCCGTGGTCGCCAGCAGAGGCCGAAACCCGCCGGTGGCCGCATTGCTGACCAGGATGTCCAGCTGCCCGAACTGCGCCTCGATGAACGCCATCAGCGCCTGGCAGTCCTCCGCCTCACTCACGTCGGCCTTGACCACGGCCACGCGGCGCCCTTGGGCGGCAATCCGCTCCGCTACCTCCTGAGCCTTGGCTTGCGAGGAGACGTAGTTCAGCACGATGTCCGCGCCGGCGTCGGCCAGGCGCAGCGCGCAGGCCCGCCCGATTCCGCGGGAGCTGCCCGTGACCAGGGCCACACGCCCCGACAGATCAATCATGATGGCGATCCTCCTGAAAGGTGATCGTGTCCCCGGAGCCGCCTGGCCGTGGCGAACGTCGCGATGCAGCCGGCCAGCTCGGTGGAATGAATCCGCAGCGAATCCGCCGGCCACGGCCCCGCGACCTGGAGCTCCCAGCCAGCGGGCGGCAGCGGCCGCAGCGGCAGGGTGCGGGGCGTGAACCGGCGGCCATCGCCGCAGGCCTTGTAGACCGCCTCCTTGGCACTCCACAGCCGAGCCGCGGCGTGCGGCAGGCCGCAATCCTCCAGCCAGGTTCGCTCGGCGGGCGTAAACCAGAGTTGGGCGAAGCGCGGCGTGAGCGGCTGGGGGCGCAGGATATCAACGCCCACCGCGGTATGCGGTGACGCGGCCAGAGCGACCAGCACCCACGCGCCGTGGTGCGAAATCGACAGCGACCAGCGGCTGGCGCGGCCCAGCACGCGCAAGCGGGGCCGGGTGCCGCGGCCAGCGGCGTCACGGCTGAGAATCTCGATCTCATTCCACCGGCACGGCGCGTGGGTCAACTGCTGCTGACAGACCAGCTGCCGGGCCAACCGCCGCCCGGTCAGCCACTGCTGCCGCCGCAGCGGATGGCGGATCCGCGCCAGCTCGTCACGTTCCGCGGGGCCGAGCCACCCGGGCGCCATGGAAGGTACGCCAGCGCCCGGCGCGCGAAGCGACGCCAGAGCATAGATGCAGGCGCAGTCGCCGACCGACCGGAGGCACGGCGGGTGCGAGCGGTCCTCCCCGCGGGAATTGCTCCGCGTCATGCCGTGGGGGGCGGTTGAGACGACTTGCGGATGGCGTGCGGCGGGATCGTCCGCCCGCACTCCTGGCCCCGAACCGATCGGGAGGGAGGATTCCTGAGACAGATTCTCCTGGGACGGAAGTGTGGTGAGCCTCGGTACCGCGTCAACCCTGTGCATGGTTGCGACGCCCTCCCACGACGGCGGACTGATACCCCTCCACGGAAAGGATCGTGCGCTGATCCTGCCCGAACAGCACGAAATCGTAGCGCGTCACCCTGGGGTCGCGGTCCCGGTAGTACATCCGCACGATGCATTCCTCGCCGGACTCGGGCCGAGATGCCCACCGCAGGCGATCCAGCCCCAAGGGAATCTCCACCCGCTGCTCGAACATCACGAAGCTGTACCCGGCGCAGGCCACGAGGCAGGCGTCCAGCAGGGCCGGCGAGAGGAACCAGCCCTGGTCGCCGCGCGGGCCGGCCAGCTCCGCCAGCGGGGGCGCGACAATCCGTCCGTAACCTCCGTCGTACTGGCAGAACAGGTTCTTCAGGGCCTGCATCCGCGGCCCGTGCTGGACGGCGAACTCCTTCGGGTACTGCATCGGGAACCAGCCCAACGGCGGCTGGCCGCAATGCGGAATCGCCAGCTCCGGCCGTTGGTCGGACAGCTCCACGGTCCCGGTCATCAACAACCGCGCCGGCTCGACCAGCCGGCCCCGGCGGTCCAGGTGGTCGCTCGTGAGGCGGCAAGCCGCTGCGAACTCCTGGACCTCCACCTGCACCTGCACCGTGCGCGCCTGCTCGTTGTGAAACGACAATCCGGTATGCAGCACCACGTCGCGCACGCCGACCACGTGGCGGGAGCCGAGCCACGATGCGGCCTGGAGCATCAGCTCGGTACCGATCACCGCCGGCAGGATCGGCACGTCGCCGATGCGGTGTTCCTGCAGAAAGACGTCCGCGACGGGATCAAAGTCGGCCTCGGCCCAAAGTTGGCGGCCGGCCTCGCAATGCGTGACACGGGTGATCAGCGGCGGTGGGCTCGCGGCCGTCGCCACGGGCGTGGCGGTGGCGATTTCATCCGGATCGGCGATGGCCGGCAGCGGATAGGTCCGGCGGTAGTGCTCCGCGTCCGTGAAAATGACCTCGGGCTGCGGGGCCCCGGCCGCCAGTTCCGCCACCAGGTGATCGACCCCCTCCGCCGGCGGCATCAAGCGGAAGTTCATCGAGGCAAACATCGACTTCAGTTCCGGTCTGACCGCCATCCCGACCTCGTCCCAGGCGTGCCAGTGGATGCCGACCGCCGCGCAGCCGGGCCGTCGGCCGCGGAACTGGTCGACCAGCTTGCACATCATCTCGTTGGCCAGGCAGTAGTCGCTCTGCCCCTTGGCCCCGAAGCGGCCGCTGACCGAGCCGAAACAGACGAAGTACCTCAGCGGGTCACCGGCGGTCAGCTGGATCAGCGCGGCGGCGCCGTCTACCTTGGCCGCCAGCGTGCGGCGGACCTGATCCAGCCGCTTTTTGGGGAACCAGGCATCGACCGCGACGCCGGCACCATGCAGGACGCCCTCGATCGGACCATCGGTGCGGCGCACCTCGTCCAGGACCCGGGCCAGTTGGTCCCGGTCGGACACGTCGCAGCAGTGGTAGGTGGCCCGTACGCCGGCCTGCTGGAAGGCGCGCAGCGTGCGGTCAAGTTCAATCGCCTTCTCGACCTGCCGCCAGGCGTCGATCGGCACGCGGCCCTCGTCGCGGGCCTTGCGGAGGATTTCCGCCTTCAGCCGCTGGAGTCCATCGGCCGACAGGTCGCGCCAAGACGGTTCGATCCGCGGTGGCGGACTGGTCGCCAGCAGATGCAGCTTCAGGGCAAAGCGCCGCCCCAGCTCCAGGGCCACGGCGGCCGTCACGCCCCGCGAACCGCCCGTGACGACCCACGTGCCCCCGCGACGGAGCTCCGCCGGGGCCGGCGTCGGCAGCGGCCGAGGCACCGCCCGAACCAGCCACCGCTTTCCGTCGCGGTAGCAGACTTCGAGGTCCTGGCCGACCCCGGCCAGCTCGTCCAGCACTGCCTGGGCCACCGTCTCGGGTGTGGCCGCGGCGTCGAAGTCCAGGCACTTCAGCCGCAGGGCGTCGCACGATTGGTGCAGGGCCTCGATGGCGAGCCCCTTGACCAATCCGGCCAGCGCCCCGCCCTCGGCCGAGCGTACGCGACCGCCCAGCCCCAGGTCGCCGCCCAGCGCCGTGCAGGCCACCAGGGTCGCCTGGCCGGCCAGTCCCGCCGCCATCACCCGCGACCACCACGCCTGACACAGCTGGAACGGGGCCAACACACCGTGTTCGCGGCGCCGTGAGAAAGCGGGTTCCTCCCAGTCGACGGCCGCATCCGCATCGTGCGGCGTCATCAGGAACAGGTGTCGCACCGGCTGTGACTGCCACGCCATGTCGAGCAGGTCATCCCAGTGCGTCGTGGTCTCGCTGGAACAAACGACCACCGGAATGCCGAGCAACCGCAACCGGCCCTCCAGTGCCCTGGCGGCCGGATTGTCACCCAGGATCAGGGCTGAGCCGTTCAGCCGCGGGTCGCGCATCGCAGACCCACGGGCCGCCGCGTGGCCGAATCCGGCTCGATCAGCGCCATCGTCGACCAAACGAATTACCAACCGCTGGGTGACTGCGTCGCGCGGGTCGGATGCGTTAGCTGCCGCCGACACTCTCGGCTCGCTTGCGGCACCCGCCGGCGCGGCTGTTACATCGACCTCCGCCGGCCGCACGCCCTGGACGCAATCGAAGCCGGTGTCGATCGCGTCCGGCAGCTCGACCGGTGAAAACCTGGTGAGCAGCTGGCGCACGGCACCCAAGTCTGCCGTCGCGGGACCGTCCGTCACCAGGCAGCCGGCGGCGCCCGTGTTGCGGGAAAGCGTCAAACCCAGGGCCACGATGCTTTCCCGCAAGACCCCGGCCCCAGCGGCGATTCCCTCCAGCTCGGCCCGCAGTTCAGCACCGAACAGTTCCTCGGGTTTCTCCCCTGCATCGCCCAACCAGGAACAGGTATCGCATGGCCCGTCCGACAGGTCTGCCATGCGGCGCAGCAATCGGCGGATCGGCGTGCGCATGTGGACGCCATGCCGGAACCCCGTTTCGTACGCCGTATGGCCAGCCTGCGCGACCGTCACGCTGTCCATGCCGGGCGAGGAAGCACCGACGGCAAGCGGCGGGGCCCGATCTGGAACGGTTACCGCTGCCGCCGGTCCTGGATTCGTCTCGGTGTGTGTCGTGCTTTGCTGCGCCGCGGGGAACACCGTTTGATCGAGCGCTTCCTCGGTGACGGAATGGCGCACGGCACCCGCCAGAAATCGCACGACATGCCGCAGGGTGGGGAAGTCGTCCAGTGCCAGTTCGGCGGTCGGCGCGACGTCAAAGTACTCCTGCAGTTCGCCGAACAGCTGCGCCTTCTTGATACTGTCGATCCCCAGGTCGGCCTCGAGGTCCGCGTCCAGCTCGACCACCTCCGCCGGATAGCCGGTCTGTTCGACCACGAAGTGGATCAGGAACTGTTCCAGCTCCGTTGTATCGACAGCCGGCGCGGCTGCGGCCTGCGCGGTTACAGGCGCAACGGCCACAACGGTGTTCGTCCCAGGAGGCGAGCTGCCGATCGACGGGTGGACCTCGGTCCGCGGCGCGGCGGGTGCGAACTCAGCGGCCGGAGCCTTGGCGCGAGCGGTGGCCAGAAAGCGCACGACATGCCGCAGGGTGGGAAAATCATCCAGCGCCAGTTCGGCGGTCGGCGCGACGTCAAAGTACTCCTGCAGTTCGCCGAACAGCTGCGCCTTCTTGATACTGTCGATCCCCAGGTCGGCCTCCAGGTCCGCGTCCAGCTCGACCACCTCCGCCGGATAGCCGGTCTGTTCGACCACGAAGTGGATCAGGAACTGTTCCAGTCGCTGGAGTTCCGCCTCCGTCGCTGCGGTCGCGCTCGGGGCGGCATGTGCGGTTGCGGGCGTAGGCACGGCCCGCAGCGAGGCGACGGCCGCGCCGGATGGTACGGCGGCCGTCGCGGATAGAGAAGGCTCCGGCACGATGGCAGGTGCGGCGGAGGTCCCAGGGGCGACCGCACCCGCGCCGTTCCCCTTCCGTACGGCCGTCGGTGTCGGCGATGGCGACGGCCGCCCGGCCGCGGGCGGTGCGGGATGCGAGATGTCTCCGGCCGAGGCGCGAAGCATCCGCTGGCGCCGCTGTGCAGTTGCGTCAAAGTGCAGGATGATTCCGGGGGTCGGCGCCTGGGATGAAATGTGCAGGCTGGCCGTGAACGCTTGGGCCGCCCGGCCTTCGTGCGCGCTCAACGCATCACCATCCGCGGGCCCGGACCGCAGGGCAGGCTGGGCGGCGCTCAGGCGCGGCGGTTCGACCACCCGGGCACCGTTCGACTCCAAAAACGCCTCGACGTGCCAGAGCTGCTCGGCTCCCGGACGTTTCGGGTTATCGCTGGCGATGGCGACCAGCTCATCGCCGGCCAGAATCTGTCGATGCAGCCCGGTGAGCGCCTGGCCGGGCCCAACCTCGACGAAGAGCGAATTCCCCTCCGCGGCGATCCTGCGAATCAAGTCGACGTACCGCACGGGCGTCGTCAGGTGCGCCACGAGGTTCGCACGGATTTGCGCGGTATCGCGGACGGGCCGATTCCCCACGAGGCTGAAGACGGGGACTTGCGGGTCGTTCAGCTGGGCGGTCGCGAGTGCCTGCTGGAGCGGCCGCGCGGCATCCTGCATCAACGGCGTATGGAACGGGCAGGGCACCGGCAGCAGCCGCGCCGTGTAGCCCCGGTCCGCCAGCGCCTGTCCCAGCTGACCCAGCGCTTCCTGCTGGCCGCCCAGGACGGTCTGGGTCGGGGCGTTGTGATTGGCGACGAATGCCCTTCCGGCCTGCCCGCCGAGGAGTTGCTCGACCGTCTCCGGCGGGGCGCTGGTGGCCAGCATGCCGCCGCGCCCCGAGGAGCAGGCCCGGATGCCGTCGCAACGGGCGCGCGTCACGCGGGCGGCCGTTTCCAGGTCCCACACCCCGGCGGCCAGCAGCGCAACATACTCGCCATAGCTGTGACCCAGCACGACGTCGGGGACGATGCCGCGGCTGGTCAAGGCCGTGAAGAACAGGTGGTCGGCCAGCAGCATCGCGTGCTGCGTGAGCCAGATGTCCTGGCCCAGCTGGGTGGGAGGCGTCCAGGCGACTTCCGCCAGCGTTGGATAGCCGATGCGGGCCATCACGCGATCTGCTTCGTCCAGCGCCTCGCGCACTGCCGGCACGTCGCGGACCAGTTCGCGGAGCATCCCGTCGTACTGCGAACCCTGCCCGGAAAAGGCCAGCACGATCCGCGGCCGTTGTGGGGCCACCGTGCCGCTGAACACGCCCTGCTGCGCCAGGACCAGGGCCGCAGACGGACGGCCGATCTGCTTCCGCGCCAGCTCCAGGCGTGAAGCGAGCGTAGTCGATCGGTCCGCGACAATCGCCAGCCGCACGCGGTCCTCGGGCAGATACCGGACCTGTTCGGCCCTGGCGAACTGACCCGGCACGTCGTGCAGCGCCGCGTCGATCCGCGCGCCCAGCTGCTCGATGGTCGCGGCGCCGATCCGGCAGATGCGCCAGGAGCCGGAGTCGCCGGCCGCGGCAATGGGGGCCGTTGCAGCCGCCGCGCGCTGCGCGACCGGCGTCGCCCGTGGCAATATGTCGCCGCGTTCGAGCACTGCGTGGAAAGCCAGGCCGCGCGAGCAGACGCTCACGCCCGCCCAGGGCCGTGCGTCCCCGGCCGCCACCACCACCGGCGTGCGCTCGGTGACGGCCCGGACGGCGTCGCCAGCGCCTGCCAGCTCCGGTGCGGGTTGCCTCAGCCCGACCGTCGCCGGCACCTCGCCATGCTCCAACTCCAGCTGGGCCTTGATCAGGCCGGCCATGCCCGCTGCCGCGATCGTGTGCCCGATCTGACTGACGGGGGAGCTGAGCAGGAGCGGCGCCGGCCGGGACGAGCGACCGAACAGTTCGGCGATCGCGCGCAGTTGATCCAAATTCTGCTCCCGCGTGCCCCCGCCGTCCAGTTCCAGCAGGGCGAGCTCGGCTGGCTGTACGCCGGCGATCTGCACCGAACGCTCTATGGCGATGCGCAGCGCCTGGCCCCAGGAATCCGCGTGGGCAGCGCCCACGCCGCGAATCACCGCGTGAATCCGGTCGCCATCGCGGCGGGCAGCGGACAGCCGCTTCAGCACCAGCGCCCCCACGCCCTCGCCCGGGACCACGCCCCGCGCGCCGGCATCCAGCGGACTGCGGCCGGGAACCTCCAGGTCCAGCATCCCTTCCCGCTGGAGCGCGTCGTATTCCGGCAATCCCATCCGGCGCTGGCCCGCGGCGCAGAGCATCATGTCGCAGTCCCCGCCCAGGATGGCGTTCACCGCGACCCACAGCGCGGCGTGGGCCGAGGCGGCGCCACTGTCGACCGAGGCGGCGCCGCCCATCAGGTTCCACGTTTTCGCCAGCCGCGAGGCCATCGTGCTGGCCGTGAAGCTGCCCGTCTCGTCGATCAGCGATGGCCAGTGCGTCAAAAGCGCGTCGGCAAAACCTTCGGCGACCTTTCGCCGCGACGGCTCGGGCAGATCGCGGCGCGCGAGCAGTCGGTCGAGCAGCTGTTGCATCTCCGGCAGCCGCAGCCCCATCTGCAGCTGGAAGGCAAAGTCGCCGCCGAACTCCGTCCCCACGACGACGCCCATCCGTGTGCGGTCGAACGGCTTCTGGTCGCAGCCCGCATCGCGCAGGGCCTGGTCGCTGGCGTCCAGGAGCATGAACTGCAGCGGATCCGCCTGTTCGACCTGCTTGGGCGGCACCTTGTGCTTGCGCCAGTCGTACTGGTAGCCGGTGATGAAGCCGCCGCGTACCTCCGCGCGGCGCACCTGGCGCGGCGGCGGGCCGAGCTGCGTGGCGGCCACCCGCCATCGGTCGGGCGGAACCGGCTGCTGGGGGTCGCGTCCCGTGGCGATCAGCTCCCAGAACCGGGGCACATCCAGTGCGCCGGGCAAGAGACATCCCACGCCCACGATCGCGACCGCCTCCTCCGGGGCCGGGGAGCGCCGGGGAACCGGCGCCGCGTCCCGCCGGTGGTACGTCGGCGCGTATTGCTCGAGCACCACGTGCATGTTCAACCCGCCGATGCCAAAGGCGTTGACGCCGGCTCGCCGCGGCTGGTCGCCAGCGGGCGCCGGCCACGGCTCCGCCGCCAGCGGCACGTAGATCGGCGCCGACGGCCAGTCGATCTTGCGGTTCCGTTGGCGCACGTTGATCGCCGGCGGAACCATGGCGTGCTGCATGGCGAGCACCGTCTTGATCAGCCCGGCCAGCCCGGCCGACTCCAGCGCGTGGCCGATATTGGCCTTGACGCTCCCGATCGGCACCTTCTGCCCCGCGGGCAGCCGCGGACCCAGGAAGTCGCACAGCGTCTGAAGTTCCGTGGCATCCCCGACCTGGGTCGCCGTGGCGTGGGCCTCGATGTATTGGACCCGGGAAATCTCCCCGTCGCCTTGATAGGCGCGTTCCATGGCCTTCGTCTGCCCTTCCTTGCGCGGCGCCCAGAGGCTCTTTCCCTTGCCGTCGGTCGAGACGCCCAGCCCGCGGACCACCGCCTGGATGGGGTCGCCGTCGGCCAGCGCCCGGGACAAGGTCTTCACCACGACCGCCACGTAGCCCTCGCCGCAGATCAGTCCGTCAGCGTCGTCGTCGAACGGACGCGTGCCGGTGGCGCTGAGGGCCCGCGCGGCCGAAAACAGTACCAGCGAATCGCCCTTGCAGTCCGAAGCGCCCCCCACGATCGCCATATCGATCAGGCCCAACTGCAGGGCCCGGGCCCCGACCAGCAGCGCCTGGAGCGATGAAGCGCAGGCCGAATCGAGCGCCAGGAAGGGGCCGTCCAGCCGGAACGCCTTGGCAATCGTCCCGGCCACCATGTTGGCCGCCAGGTCCGGTTCGTCGGCCGAGCGCGGCGGCGCCCCCGCCCGCACCGTGGCGATCAGTTCAGCCAGGATCTCCTGCTGCGCCGCGACGGGCAGACCCCGAAATTCATCCACCTCGTACAGAAAACCCGCCGCTTCCTCGATGCACCGCGCGTAGGTCTGGTCTCCGCCCCGGCTGCTGCCCTGCGCGTGGCCGATGAAGACGCCCACGTTCCGCAACGGCAACTGGAACGGATCCATCCCCGCGTTTCGCAAGGCGTCGGCCGCCACGCCGCACATCAGGCGATGGCAGTTGTCAACCCGTGCTGACAAGTCGTCGGGAATCGGACAGGCACGCTGGTCAAACTGCCGGCTCTTGACGATCGCGCCCAGTCTGGAGTACGACTTGCCGCGCACGCCGACCTGCGGATCGTAGTACAGCTGCTGGTTCAACCGGTCCGGCGGCAGCTCGACGACGGCGCTGCGGCCTTCGATCAACAGCTGCCAGTATTCCTGCAGGTTGTCGGCGCCGGGCAGCTTGCAGCCCATGCCGAGAATCGCCAGCGGAATGTCGGAGGAGCGCGGTTCCACGGTCGCCATCAAACACACCTCTCGTACGTGGACGTGCCGGTTATCATTCTCTCGCGGACGAGCGGAGTTGGACCACCGATGCCCGCAGGGGCCATCTCACCGGCCGGCGGCGCGGCGGCAGGCCCACCCGCGCGCTCTGTTGCCCTCAGCGGGCGCTGATGACCTGCGCGAGGACGGGCAACAAGTCCCGCGAGGCGCCGGCAGCGCCCTCGACCAGGACACGTCCACCGCGCACCGCCTGCTCCAGGCTCGACTCACCGCGCACCAGGGATCCGAATGTGTGGCTGGTGAGGTACAGCCGAGGACCAGCATCCGGCCCCAGTCCGACACCGGCACCTTGGACCCGGTCGCCGTCGATCAGGAGCTGCCACTGGCCGCCCCCACACCCATTCACCTGCAAGCCAACCGACAGGTGGCGGGATTCCACCGCGGGTCCGGCAGCCTCCAGCCAGGGCGCGAGGTGCCGGGAGACGTCGAAGCGAGGCACCGGCGGGGCCTGCCGCCGCGTCGAAAAGCTCTGCTCCACGGGGTACCGCGCGACACGCAGCAACAACTCGTGGTCCACCGCCGGGCACGGCAGGTCTGCCAGCGCCCGCTGCGTGTTGGTCAGATCAAATACCGGATCATCACGCCAGTGCGACCGGTAGATCATCATGTGGTCGTGGAAGATGCCCTCGAAGGCGGCCAACTCCTCGTCGCTGATCGCCACGGCCAGGGGGCGCTTGTCATAACGCTGGAGGGCCTCGCGAATCACCGCCTGGATCATGCGCACCGTCACCGGCTCGGGCGAGGCCAGGTGATAGGTGCGTCCATGATGCTCGGGATGCGTTACCAACTCGACAAT
>Ga0209398_1000823_pt1 | contig 17773 bp, 10 predicted proteins | sample AshMeaBigSpring_FD_184125 | JGI IMG/M metagenome (GOLD analysis project Ga0209398, IMG submission 184125) | Groundwater microbial communities from Big Spring, Nevada to study Microbial Dark Matter (Phase II) - Ash Meadows Big Spring (SPAdes)... | ecosystem: Environmental > Aquatic > Deep... | reverse complement strand
CTCGCTCGGCAACTTCAAGATCGGCTGGGAGCGCCAGCCGGCCTCGATCGTCCGCGCTCTCGGCATCGTAAAGCGGGCGGCCGCGGAGAGCAACCAGGCGCTCGGCCGCCTCGAGCCGGACATCGCCAAGGCGATCGTGGCGGCGGCGCAAGAGGTGATCGACGGCAAGCTCGATGTCCACTTCCCCCTCGTCGTGTGGCAGACGGGCTCCGGCACGCAGTCGAACATGAACGCCAACGAGGTGATTTCGAACCGCGCCATCGAGATGCTCGGCGGCGTGATGGGCTCGAAGAAGCCCGTGCACCCGAACGACCACGTCAACATGAGCCAGTCGTCGAACGACACCTACCCGACGGCGATGCACATTGCGTGTGCCGAGGAGATCTCGAAGGCGCTGCTGCCGGCGCTCCGCCACCTCCACGCCGCGCTGGTCGCCAAGCAGCACGCCTTCCAGCACATCATCAAGATCGGGCGCACGCACACGCAGGACGCGACCCCGCTGACGCTCGGCCAGGAGTTCTCGGGCTATGCGACCCAGGTCGGCAATGCGATCCTGCGCATCGAGCAGACGCTCCCGGGCCTGATGGAGCTCGCGCAGGGCGGCACCGCGGTCGGCACCGGGCTCAATGCGCCCAAGGGATTTGCCGAGAAGGTGGCCGAGCGCGTCGCCGCCATCACCGGGCTGGCGTTCACGACGGCGCCGAACAAGTTCGAGGCACTCGCCGCCCACGACGCCATGGTCTTCAGCCATGGCGCGATCAATGCCGCCGCGGCCGCGCTCTTCAAGATCGCCAACGACATCCGCTTCCTCGGCTCCGGCCCCCGCTCGGGCCTCGGCGAGCTCGCGCTGCCGGAGAACGAGCCCGGCTCCTCGATCATGCCCGGCAAGGTCAACCCGACCCAGTGCGAGGCGCTGACGATGGTGTGCGCGCACATCTTCGGCAACCACGCGGCGATCACGTTTGCCGGCAGCCAGGGCCATTTCGAGCTCAACGTGTTCAATCCGGTGATGGCCTACAATTTCCTGCAGTCGGTCAAGCTGCTCGGCGATGCGGCGGTTTCCTTCACCGACAACTGCATCGCCGGCATCACGGCGCGCGAGGATAACATCAAGGCCGCGCTCGGGCGCTCGCTCATGCTCGTTACCGCGCTCGCTCCGAAGTACGGCTACGACAAGGCTGCCAAGATCGCCAAGACCGCCCACCGGAATGGCACCACGCTGCGCGAGGAGGCGCTGAAGGAGGGCATCAGCGCCGCCGACTTCGATCAGATCGTGCGGCCGGAGAAGATGATCGGGCCGGACGCCTGACGGCCGGGCGAGGGTGACAACGCATGACCGCCGATATCGTCAATCTGCGCCGGGCCCGCAAGAACAGGGCGCGCGCCGGCCGTGCGGCGGAGGCCGCCGCGAACCGCATCAGGTTCGGCCGCGGCAAGACCGAGCGCGAGCGACACGAGACTGCGGAGGACCTCGCGCGCCGTCGCCTCGACGCACACCGGCTCGGCGACCGCGATGATGACGAGCCGGGTGGCGGCCGCCCGTGACCATCCGGACCGATCCGCGCTCGCCTGCTCCGCCGGCCGCATCGGCGCGGCCGGTCAAGCGGTCGTTCTCGATCGCCGGGCACCGCACTTCCGTGTCGCTCGAGGCGGCCTTCTGGACGGCGCTCAGGACGGCGGCGGCACGCGAGGGGCTGTCGGTCGCGGGCCTCGTCATGCGGATCGATCGATCGCGCGGTGCGGCCGGGCTTTCGAGCGCGATCCGGGTCTGGCTGCTCGACGAAGCGACGGCGCGAGGGCGCCACGCACCGCTCAACGACTGAGCGACTCGAGCCACTGGTAGATGGCGGAGGACCCCTTCTTCGGCGCGGTTGGGGTGGGCGGCGGGCTCTGCGCGCGCCGTCGCGGTTCCGTGGCGCCTTGCGGTGCCTCCGGCCCGCCGGCCGGTGGCCGCGCGATCGCCTCGGCGGACGCCGGCTGCGGATCGGCCGGACCCGCTGCGGGGCTGATCCCCGGCGCCGTCAGCGGCACGGTGTCGGTTGTGGTCGCCGGCACGCCCTGGGCCGAGAGTGCGGCACGGCGCTCAGCCTCGAGCCGGCTGCGCTCCTCGTCCTCGCGGCGCAATCGTTCGAGCGCATCGACATCGCGCTCCATCCGCCGGACCTTGAGCTCGCGCTCGAGCGCGTCCGTCGCGAGCCGCGGTTGCACCTGGTCGAGCTGTCCGATCGGGCCGACGTAGACGATAGAGATGCCTGGCAATGCCGCCTTCCCGCCCACCGCCTTCGGCTCGATCCGCCATTCGCTGTCGAGTTTCAGCGACGCGAGTTCGACGGTGGTCTGATTGGTGACGGCCCCCTCGGCGGCGTCGATCGCGAGAGCGCGGAACCGCAACGCCCCGTCGACGACCTCGAGCGGCACGCGCGTGCGTGCGATCCCGAGCGGCGACTGCCGCAGCCGGCCGAGAAGCTCCTCACGGAACGGATCGCCGACATCGATCCGGCCGGCGATGGCGGCATCGGACGCGCCGCTGACGGCGGCGGGGCCGAACTGACCGATCCGCCCGCCGGAAAGCTGCGCCTCGCCCTTGCCCGTGAGCGCCGCGACGAGCGCGCGCGGGCTTGCGCCGCGACTGGTCGCGACGAGCGTGAGGTCGGCCTTGCCGGCGCTCTGCCCTCCGACCGCTGCAGGCTTCGCCAGAGCATCGAGGTTCAGTCCCGTGAGCCGCACCGTCGTCGTCATCCGCGCGCCGCCGGGCATGCGGTCGAGCCGTAGCGTGCCGGAGGCCGAACCGCCGAGCGCACCGCCCTCGAGCCGCGTGATCTCGAGCCGGTCCGGCGCAAGCTCGACATCCATGGTGACGTTGCGCGCCGCGACCGCGTCCGCGAGCCGGAGTGCGCCGACCTCGAGCCGGACGCGCCCCTCGATGCCGGCGAGCGGTCCGAACTCGATCGGCTCCGCCGGCCAGACCGACGGATCGCCGCCACGCGCCGCCTCGCTGCCTGCGCGGCCGTCGAGCAGTGGGGTGAGAAGGAGCGGTGCGGCGAGCTCGGCCACGGCGAGGCGCGCATCGATCCGGCTCAGGCCGGCCGACGACTGGAGCGAGACCTTGCCGGAGACCGGTGCGCCGCCGACCGCCAGCTGGCGCGGCTCGAACGCCCACTTCCTGTCGGCGCCTTCGATGCCGACGAGGCCGGCGACGGCGAGGTCTGCGACCGCCGGCTGATGTCTCAATCCGAAGGCCGCAATCGCGCGGCGCAGGTCGGAGACATCGAGACTCGCCTGGCCCGAGAACTTCACCGCGCGAGGGTCGGCGAGGCTCGTCTGGCCGGTGAGAGCCACGTCGAGGCCCGGGCTCGTGACCTGTGCGAACATCGCGAGGTTGTTCGCGCTGGCGCCTGTCGCTCTCAGCAGCACTCGCCCCTTGGCAGCCGTCGCGTCGCGGCCGGCCGGCGGCTCGCCGGATGCGGTGGCAAGATGGGTCACGCGCGCGAGGTCGATTGCCGCGGCCGTGACCGTCGCCCCGATCGGCCCCGTCCGCCAGCTCTCGAACCCTGCGTCGAGACGAATGCTGCCGCGCACCGGGCTCGCGATCGCCTGGCCGTCGAACCCGAGCTCGATCGCGCTCTCCCCGCGCTCGCCGAGGCGCAGATCGTAGGCGACCCGGCCCGGCGTGAGCGCCGGCAGGATCGATCCATCGCCCGTCCACGCCTCCGAGAGCTCGAGCAACCTTGCAGCATCGATGGCCGCCGGCCGGCCCGGCGCCGCGAGCGTGCCCCGCAGCCGGCCTTTCGGGCGGCCGGTCACGTCGCTGATCTCACCCTGGGCCTCGAGCTGCAGGCCGGTATCGGTGCCGAGCCTGAGGTCCGCGATCTGCAGCGCACCGCCGCGGAGCGCGATATCGGCCGTCACGTCGCGCAGTCGCCGCTCGCCGTCGGTGAGTTGGCCGGCCTTGACCTTCAGCACCACATCGGCATCGGCCAGGTCGATGCGCGCAGGCGCCGCCGCCGCGGTCTTGCCGGCCGCCGGTTGCGTGCCCGCGCCCGGCCGCGCGGCGCCGATGAGGCCGGCGATGCCGGTGCGGTCGAGCACACCGGGCGCAAGCGCGGAGATGTCGATCTGATTGCCGTCGAGGGTCAGCTCGAGGGTCCGGCGCGGGTCGGTGACGTAGGCGAGGCCGCCCGCGACGATGGTGCTGCCGAACTCGGCCTTTGCATCGCTGAGCGTGACCGCGTTGGTCCCGAGCCGCAGTCGCGAGCGCAGCGCGAACGGCCCGTCGCCGCGATTCTGAATCAGGGTCTGGCCACGGTGCAGCCAATTCAGGAACCGGCCGAGGCTCGCGCCGCGCAGGTTGACCTCGCCGTCGAAATCGATCGCGGGACGTGCGCCCGCGAGCACACCCGAGACGCTCACCCGCGAGCCGCCCGGCACCGCGCCGGCGAGCTCCTGGACCAGCATCGGCCCGTTGCCGGCGCGCTCGAGAACGAGGCGCGCGCCGCTCACCGCCTCGCCGCCGAGGTTGACCTGGTCGACGCCGATCCGGACGGCGAGGCGCCCTTCCGCCGGCATCTCGCCGACAATGCCGAGCAGCAGATCGCGGAGCGCCTCGCCGGGGTTGGTGGCGTGGGCGGCGACGCGATCGAGATCGAGCCACTTCGCGGCCATGTCGAGCGTCATTGCGGGCGTGTCGCGCCAGTGGAGCGCCGCGCGGCCCGTGAGGCTCTGCGGGCGGCCGTCCTTCTCGAACGAGAGCGTCACGTCGGGGAGCACGCCGCCCGATGCGTCGGCCTCGATCCTCGATTTCAAATCGAAAACCGGGCCCTCGTAACGCTTCGCGCCTGCGGCGGCCTGGGCGCCGGCCTGCAGCGGCACCTTGGCGGTGAGCTCGCCGTCGAGGCGGGGCTTGCCGGCCGGGTCTGAGAGCCGCCCGTCGAGCGCGTAGGTGCTGCCGGTCCGCGCCACCCGCACGGCAAGGCGGACGCGCACCGCGCCATCGGCCTCCGCCTTGGTCGTCGCTCCCTTGATCTCGCGCGGCTCGCCATTCCAGTTGAGATCGAAGCGGAACTTGTAGGGACCCTCGAGCGCGCCGGCCGACGCCTCCCCCGCGATGGCATCGAGCCTGACGATCTCGCGGCCGCCCGCATCACTCACCGCCACGATGCCGTCGGTCACGCGGATCGACTGCAGCGACACGTCGCTCGGCAGGAAGGCAAGCGAGCCGCGCCCGATCGACAGGTTCTGCCAGTTGCCGGTGCCGTCGGCCGTGGTGCGCAGCTTGAGCACCGGCCGCTTCAGCGCGATCTCGTTCGCCTGGATGGCACCGCGCAGCAGCGGTCCGACCGCGAGCCACAGCGTGAAGCTCTCGGCGCGGATCAGCGGCTCGCCGACGGCGCCCTCCCCGTTCGCGACGTGCACTTTGCCGAATTGGACGAAGGGTACTGGCAGGAGGCGCAGGTTGACGCCGCCGTCGACGCGCACCTCGCGCCCGAGCATGCGCGAGGCTTCCTCCTCGAACACGCCGCGATAGCGGTTCCAATCGACGACGTGGGGGACCGCGAACAGCGCGCACAGCACCGCGACCAGCAAACCGCCGAGCCACAGCAATGCGTTGCTCATACCCAGATGACTCCGACCTCTCGCGTCGGCCTCGACAAGTCGATGGCGGCAGATTGCGACAATCGATTGACCTGCCGGGCGCCACCGGGCGGGTCAATATGCTCGCAACGTCTGTTAAGCATGTCCGCCCCCCTGCCGCAATCCGACCTGCGTTGGCGACATCTTGCAGGCATGTGCGATCCGAGGGCGCCGTCCCACCGATCCACAGGATGCAGCATCGCAGCGTCGCGAAGCTGTGCGCCGCGACCGCCGCCAGATTGTCACCCCCATGGCTCTGGTATAGTTGCACATCATGCCGACGAGTCCAAAACAATCAGCGAACATCGACCCGGTCGAAGCCGATTCCGTCGGCCCCGCGGACCTGCCCCGGCGCAGCATCTCCGAGCGGGCCCTCGCCGCCGCAGCGCCACCCTACCTCGACGGCCTCAACCCGGAGCAGCGGCATGCCGTCGAGACGCTCGACGGCCCGGTGCTCGTCCTCGCCGGCGCGGGCACCGGCAAGACGCGCGTGCTGACCACGCGCATCGCCCACATCCTGGCGATCGGGCGGGCGCGCGGCCACGAGATTCTCGCGGTGACGTTCACCAACAAGGCGGCGCGCGAGATGAAGGAGCGCATCGGCGGCCTCATCGGTGGCGCGGTCGAGGGCATGGGGTGGCTCGGCACGTTCCACGCGATCGGCGTCAAGATCCTGCGCCGGCACTACGAGCTCGTCGGCCTCAAGAGCGGCTTCACCATCCTCGACACCGACGATCAGATCCGGCTCCTCAAGCAGGTGATCGAGGCGGCCAACATCGATCGCGAGCGCTGGCCCGCGCGCCAGCTCGCCGGCCTCATCGACGACTGGAAGAACCGCGGCCTCGTGCCCGACAAGGTGCCGCCGGGCGAGGCGTTCGCGTTCGCCAACGGCAAGGGCCGCGATCTCTACGCCGCCTATCAGGCGCGCCTCAAGGAGCTCAACGCCTGCGACTTCGGCGACCTGCTGCTCGAGGGGCTCCGGCTCTTCCTCGAGAACCCGGACGTGCTCGCCGGCTACCACCGCCGCTTCAAGTACGTGCTGGTCGACGAATATCAGGACACCAATACGGTCCAGTACCTCTGGCTCAGACTCATCGCTCAGGGCGCACCGAACGTGTGCTGCGTCGGCGACGACGATCAATCGATCTACGGATGGCGCGGCGCCGACATCGACAACATCCTCAGGTTCGAGAAGGACTTCCCCGGCGCCAAGGTCATCCGGCTGGAGCGCAATTACCGTTCGACCGGCCACATCCTCGCCGCCGCATCGGGCCTCATCGCCGGCAACAAGGGGCGGCTCGGCAAGACGCTCTTCACCGACGACGTGCTCGGCGCCAAGCCGACGGTCATGGGCGTGTGGGACGACGAGGAGGAAGCGCGCAACGTCGCCGAGGCGATCGAGGCCGCGCGCAAGGCCGGCCACCGGCTGAACGAGATGGCGATCCTCGTCCGCGCCTCGTTCCAGATGCGCGCCTTCGAGGACCGCTTCGTCACGCTCGGCATGCCGTATCGCGTGATCGGCGGCCCGCGCTTCTACGAGCGCCAGGAGATCAAGGACGCGATTGCCTACCTCGAGATTACGATCAATCCGGCGAACGACCTGAAATTCGAGCGCATCGTCAACGTCCCGAAGCGTGGCCTCGGCGACACGACGGTCAAGCGCATCCACGAGCTGGCGCGCGCGCGCGGCATCACGATGTACCAGGCTTCGCGCGAGATCGTCGAGACGGAGGAACTCGGCACCAAGGCGCGGCACTCGCTCGGCGACCTGATCCGATCCTTCGAGCGCTGGCGGGGCCGGGTCGACCAGATCAGGCACACCGAGCTCGCCGAGCTGATCCTGGACGAATCCGGCTACACGGCGATGTGGCAGGCCGACAAGAGCCCGCAGGCACATTCCCGCCTCGAGAACCTGAAGGAGCTCGTGCGGTTCATGCACGAGTTCGACACGCTGCAGGGCTTCCTCGAGCACGTCTCGCTGGTCATGGATACCGATTCGGGCGACGACGGCGACCGCGTCTCGCTGATGACGCTGCACGCCGCCAAAGGCCTCGAGTTCGAGACCGTGTTCCTGACCGGCTGGGAGGAAGGCCTCTTCCCGCACCAGCGGTCGCTCGATGAGAGCGGGCTCAAAGGCCTCGAGGAGGAGCGCCGCCTCGCCTATGTCGGGATCACGCGCGCCAAGCGACGGGCGTGCATCTCCTTCGCGCAGAACCGGCGCAACCGCGGGCTCTACCAGCAGGCGACGCCGTCGCGGTTCATCGACGAGCTGCCCGAAGCGCACATCGATGTCATCGAGGCGACCAGCCCGTTCGGCGGCGCCTATGCGCGCTTTGGCGGCACGTTCTCCCGCGGCTACGGCAAGAGCCGGTTCGACGAGGTGCAGCCCGCATTCCGCGCCGACTACAAGACGCCCGGCTGGCAGCGGGCGCAGGCCAATGCGCGGTCATCGGCCGGAGGCGGCGGCGGGCCGCGGCGCGCGCCCCTCGAGCTCGAGGGCGAGCTCGTCGCATCCGCGACCGGACACGCTGCGAGCTATGCGGTCGGCGAGCGCGTGTTCCATCAGAAGTTCGGCTACGGTCGCGTCGCCGCGGTCGAGGGCAACAAGCTGACCGTCGACTTCGAGAAGGCGGGAACGAAGAAGGTCGTCGACAGCTTCGTCTCGCGGCAGGCGTGATGCCGCGTTCGCCTGCGGAGTGAGCCATGCCCGAGCCCACCGCCATATCTCCTCGTCCCGTCGCGACGATCGGATTCGTCGGGCTCGGCGTGATGGGCGGGCCGATGTGCGCCAACCTCGTCGCGCGCGGCGGCTGGCCGGTCGTCGCCTTCGACAAGGAGCCTGAGCGCTGTGCCGAGGCCGCGGCCGCGGGCGCCCGGATTGCCGCCGAGACCGACACCCTCGCCATCATTGCCGCCGCGGCGAACAACCCGGGGCCGGAGCAGAGCGGGCGCTGATGCCGCTCAGAAAAACGCCTGCAGCCCGGTCTGCGCGCGGCCGAGGATCAGCGCGTGCACGTCGTGCGTGCCCTCGTAGGTGTTGACGGTCTCGAGGTTCTGGGCGTGGCGCATCACGTGGTACTCGATCTGGATGCCGTTGCCGCCGTGCATGTCGCGCGCCGCCCGCGCGATGTCGAGCGCCTTGCCGCAGTTGTTGCGCTTGACGAGGCTGATCATCTCCGGCGCCTCGCGGTGCTCGTCCATCAGCCGGCCGACGCGGAGCGATCCCTGCAGGCCGAGCGTGATCTCGGTCTGCATGTCGGCGAGCTTCTTCTGGACGAGCTGGGTCTGGGCGAGCGGCCGGCCGAACTGCTTGCGGTCGAGCGTGTACTGGCGGGCGCGGTGCCAGCAGTCCTCGGCCGCGCCCATGGCGCCCCACGAGATGCCATAGCGGGCGCGGTTCAAGCAGCCGAACGGACCCTTCAGGCCGGAGACGTTGGGGAGCAGCGCGCTCTCCGGCACCACGACGCCGTCCATGACGATCTCGCCGGTGATCGAGCAGCGCAAGGAGAGCTTGCCGCCGATCTTCGGCGCCGTGAGACCCTTCATGCCCTTCTCGAGCACGAAGCCGCGGATCTCGTTGCCGTGCGCCGCCGACTTCGCCCACACGACGAACACGTCGGCGATCGGGGCGTTGGAGATCCACATCTTCGAGCCGGAGAGCCGGTAGCCGTCGGCGACCTTCTCGGCGCGCGTCTTCATGCCGCCGGGATCGGAGCCGGCATCCGGCTCGGTCAGCCCGAAGCAGCCGACCCATTCCCCGCGCGCGAGCTTCGGCAGGTAGTGCTTGCGCTGCTCCTCCGAGCCGTAGGCGTGGATCGGATACATGACGAGCGAGGACTGCACGCTCATCATCGAGCGGTAGCCCGAATCGACGCGCTCCACCTCGCGCGCGACGAGCCCGTAGGAGACGTAGCCGGCGCCGGCGCCGCCGTACTCTTCGGGAACCGTCACGCCGATGAGCCCGAGCGCGCCCATCTCGTTGAAGATCTCGCGGTCGGTGCGCTCCTCGAGGTAGGCCGAGATGACCCGAGGCTGCAGCTTCTCCTGGGCGTAGTCGCGCGCGGTATCGCGGATCATCCGCTCGTCGTCGCCGAGCTGGTCGTCGAGGAGGAAGGGATCGGCCCAGTCGAAGCTGGCCCGTGCCGGGTTCTTGGCAGCCGCCTTGTCCTGCATGGCCTCGGCTCCTGGATGCGACGGGCTATTTGATGACGCCGATGAGATCCTTGAACTCGGGCGTGGCGCACCGCTCGAGCCATTCGAACGCGATCATCTCGTGAGTTACAATCGCCGCGCCGGCCTTGTCCAGCCGGTTGAGCGCGAGCTGGCGGTCCTCCGCGCGGCGGGAACCCGCGGCATCCGCGACCACCAGCACCTCGAAATCGGCGGCGAGCAGGTCGAGCGCGGTTTGCAGCACGCAGACGTGCGATTCCATTCCGGCGATGACGATCTGGTCGCGGCCGGCCCGGCGCAGGCCGTCGACGCGCGATTTGAAGTCGAGCGTCTGCCAGGCCGAGAACGTGATCTTCTCGATGCGCACCGTGCCGTTGCCGAGGAGCCCGGCCAGCGCCCGGGTGGTCGCACCGATGCCCTGCGGGTAGTGCTCGGTCACCGTCACCGGCACGCCGAGCCGGGTCGCATAGGCGATGAGCCGCGCGGCGTTGCGGATGATCGCCGCATGGCCGTCGACGTGCGGGACGAGCTTCTCCTGGATGTCGAGAAGAACCAGTTGCGATGCGGCGCGGCGGGCGAGCATGGGGCGGCCTTGAAGCCTCAGGCGAGGCGAGCGTAGCGGCCAAATCTTGCATGGCCGCGGCCGTGCTGTCACCCGCCGTCAGGCCGCCAGGTCGAGCACCGCTGTCGCCGCGCCGTCGGACTCGTAGCCCTGCGCCATGAGGCGGCCCTGGCGCGCATCCGCGATCATGACGAGCCGCGTGCGGGCATTGAGGATCGGCGGCTCCAGCCAGCCGAGGCCGGCATCGAATTCGGCCGAGACCTGCTCCCGCATCACGATGCGCCGCCCCGGGCTGTCGAAGCCGCGCGCGTGGCCGCGCCAGTCGCCGGCCTGCCAGTGATTGGTCGCCGCCGCCTCGCCGTCGATGACGTGGGACTTGCTCTCCAGCCGCTCGATGACGCAGAGCTCGCGCGGGGCGAGGCCGGCGAGCGAGTAGATCGCCGGCGCCGCGATCGGCCGCTCGATGAGCATCTGCCGCGCGGCCGCGAAGTCGGGCGCGGTCTCGAAAACCTCGCGCAGCAGATGGGCGGCGGTCGGATGCGGCATGCGCCACACCCGCGCGCGGTTCGCCGCCCAGTCGAGTGGATAGAGCCCGCCCGCGAGCTTGCGCATCGGCGCCTGGTTGAGCGCGGCAGCGAAGCGGCCCTTCGCCATCGCCTGCAGCACGCCGGTGTAGCCGGGCCAGGTGAGGGCCACGAACGGGCCGGCTGAACCGGCGACGCGGGCGGCGATGACGTGGCGGCCGAGGCCGCGCGTGCGCCAGTCGAGCACCCTGACGAGGCGCGCGCTCGCCTGGTCGGGGCTCGGCTTCACGCCGCAGGTACAGCCCCACTCGTAGTTGACGGAGAGGAAATAGGCGCCGGGGCGCGCGATGCGGCCGGCGATGGCATCGATCTCGCCGAGGTGGGCGTTGGCGTGCTTGGCGAGCCAGCGCCGCGAGATGCGGTCGAGCTGGGCGAGCGCCGCGCGTGGCACGCCGCGCGTCGCCGCATCGAGCAGCGCCTGCGCGCGATCGGGCTCCGCCTCGAGCGTGGCGAGCGGGAACTGCGCACCCGTGTCGAGCACGGGGATCGTGGGCAGGGCGAGGGTCGCGATGTCGCTCAAGGTGTTGGATCCGTGAGGTCAGGTAGCCCACTCCCGGCAATAGGGTGAGCCGCAACCTGTCCGTCGACGCCAATTGTCGCAATGATCATGGTGCGATTTCGACAGTCTCGGCTCGATGCTCGCGCCTCATCCGATCGGCCTATTTTCGGCTGCGCCAGCGGCCGCGACCTTATGCGGTCGGGAGGCGCGTGATAGCAATACGCAATTCTGGCATCTGTCATTGGCACGACCTCGGCGCCGTCACGCGCAGCACGCAGTCATCGGGATTGTCGGTCAGCACATATGGAGCGCGCCACCAGGGCCTTGGCGCACGTCGCGCAAGCCGCATCGGCACGAGACGCGAAGGGCCGACGCGAGGCGCCGGCCGTTCACGCGGCGAATCGCGGATGCGCGGTGCGCGACCACACTGTGGCGGGCCCACGTCGCATGGCCCTCCGAATCGCGACATTTCGGTCCGCACGGCGCGCTTTTTACCTTTCCACAGGGCGGTGCGGCGGCGCGACGCCCCGCCTGCTATAGCCAACGGCGGCGACCTGCCATATGAAGCCGCTTTATGCCAAAACGCACAGACATCGAATCCATCCTCATCATCGGCGCCGGCCCCATCGTCATCGGCCAAGCCTGCGAGTTCGACTATTCCGGCACGCAGGCGGTCAAGGCGCTGAAGGCCGAGGGCTACCGCATCATCCTGGTCAACTCCAATCCGGCGACCATCATGACGGACCCGGAGCTGGCGGACGCGACCTACATCGAGCCGATCACGCCCGAGATCGTCGCCAAGATCATCGCCGAGGAGCGGCCCGACGCGCTGCTGCCGACCATGGGTGGCCAGATCGCGCTCAACACCGCGCTCGCGCTCCACAAGCAGGGATTGCTCGATGCGCTCGGCGTCGAGATGATCGGCGCCAAGGCCGAGGCGATCGACATGGCCGAGGACCGGCTCCTGTTCCGCGAGGCGATGAAGCGCATCGGCCTCGAGACGCCGCGCTCGATGATGGCGCACAACCGCGAGGAGGCATTGGCCGCGCTCGACCATGTCGGCCTGCCGGCGATCATCCGCCCGTCCTTCACGCTCGGCGGCACCGGCGGCGGCATCGCCTACAACAGGTCGGAGTTCTTCGAGATCATTGAGCGCGGGCTCGACGCCTCGCCGACCAGCCAGGTTCTGGTCGAGGAAAGCGTGCTCGGCTGGAAGGAGTACGAGATGGAGGTGGTCCGCGACAAGGCGGACAACTGCATCATCATCTGCTCGATCGAGAACGTCGACCCGATGGGCGTGCACACCGGCGACAGCATCACCGTCGCGCCGGCGCTGACGCTCACCGACAAGGAATACCAGATGATGCGCGACGCCTCGCTTCGCGTGCTGCGCGAGATCGGCGTCGAGACCGGCGGCTCGAACGTGCAGTTCGCGGTCAACCCGGCCGACGGCCGCCTCGTCGTCATCGAGATGAACCCGCGCGTCTCCCGCTCCTCCGCGCTCGCCTCCAAGGCGACCGGCTTCCCGATCGCCAAGGTCGCCGCGCGGCTCGCCGTCGGCTACACGCTCGACGAGCTCGAGAACGACATCACCGGCGGCGCGACGCCGGCGTCCTTCGAGCCGACCATCGACTACGTGGTGACCAAGATCCCCCGCTTCGCCTTCGAGAAATTTCCGGGCGCCGACACGACGCTCACCACCTCGATGAAGTCGGTCGGCGAGGTCATGGCGATCGGCCGCACGTTCGCGGAGAGCCTGCAGAAGGCGCTGCGCTCGCTCGAGACGGGCCTTTCCGGCCTCGACGAGATCGCGCTCGAGGGCCTCGGTCAGGGCGACGACAAGAACGTCATCCGCCAGGCGCTCGCCCGGCCGGCTCCCGACCGGCTGCTCAAGGTCGCGCAGGCGCTCCGGCTCGGCGTCTCGCACGAGGAGGTGCATGCCTACTGTCGGATCGATCCGTGGTTCATCGCGCGGCTGCAGGAGATCGTCGACCTCGAGGCGCGGGTCGTCGCGCACGGTCTGCCCGGATCGGCGGCGCAGTTGCGGATGCTGAAGGCGGCCGGCTTCTCGGATGCACGGCTCGCGAAACTCGCAAAGTGCAGCGAGGCCAACGTCAAGGCCGCGCGGCAGAAGCTCGGCGTCATGCCGGTCTATAAGCGGATCGACACGTGCGCGGCGGAATTCGCTTCGCCCACCGCCTACATGTACTCGACCTACGAGACCGGGCTCATCGATGCCGCTTCCGTCTCCCCTGCGGGGAGCCGGCCGGAAGCGGCGGATGGCGATGAGGCACGACCAAGCGACAAGCAGAAGATCATCATCCTCGGCGGCGGGCCCAACCGGATCGGCCAGGGCATCGAGTTCGACTACTGCTGCTGCCACGCCTGCTTCGCGCTGACGGCCGCCGGCTTCGAGACGATCATGGTCAACTGCAACCCGGAGACGGTTTCGACCGACTACGACACCTCCGACCGCCTCTACTTCGAGCCGCTCACCGCCGAGGACGTGCTCGAGATCGTGCGCACCGAGCAGAGCCGCGGCACGCTCAAGGGCGTCATCGTGCAGTTCGGCGGCCAGACGCCGCTGAAGCTCGCCGAGGCGCTCGAAGCCGCCGGCGTGCCGATCCTCGGCACCTCGCCGGATGCCATCGACCTCGCCGAGGACCGCGACCGGTTCAAGGCGCTGATCGAGAGGCTCGGCCTGAAGCAGCCGGAAAGCGGCATCGCACGAACGCCGAAGGAGGCGCGCGCGGTCGCCGACCGGATGGGCTACCCGATCGTCATCCGTCCGTCCTACGTGCTCGGCGGCCGCGCCATGGAGATCGTGCATGACGGCGGCGAGATCGACCGCTACGTTGCGCGGCTCTCCGCCACGCTCGACCGGCCCTCCGAGCTCGTCGTCTCGGAGAAGCGGCCGCTGCTCATCGACCGGTTCCTGACCGACGCCATCGAGGTCGACGTCGACTGCCTGGCGGACGGCCGGGATACGTTCATCGCCGGCATCATGGAGCATATCGAGGAGGCGGGCATCCACTCCGGCGACAGCGCCTGCTCGCTGCCGCCCCACTCGCTCGATACCGCCGTCACGGTCCGGCTCGAGAAGCAGGCGCGCGACATCGCGCTGGCGCTCGGCGTGGTCGGGTTGATGAACGTGCAATTCGCGGTCAAGGGGCGCGAGATCTACATCCTCGAGGTCAATCCGCGCGCCTCCCGCACCGTGCCGTTCGTCGCCAAGGTGATCGGCCTGCCGATCGCCGGTATTGCTTCCGAGGTGATGGCGGGCCGGCCGCTCAGGGACTTCAAGCTCGCAAGCCGCAAGCTCAGGCACATCGCGGTCAAGGAGGCGGTGTTCCCGTTCGCCCGCTTCCCCGGCGTCGACACGGTCCTCGGCCCCGAGATGCGCTCGACCGGCGAGGTGATGGGCATCGACAGCGCGTTCGCCGTCGCCTTCGGCAAGAGCCAGATCGGATCGGGCACGAAGCTGCCCACTTCAGGCACCGTATTCGTCTCGGTGCGGGACGAGGACAAGGATGCGATCCTCGGTCCGATGCGCGAGCTCGCCGATGCGGGCTTCAAGATCATCGCGACGCGCGGCACCAGGCGCCACCTCGATAGTCATGGAATTCCATGTGAAACCGTGAACAAGGTGCTGGAGGGCCGCCCCCACGTCGTCGACCTCATGAAGAACGGCGACGTTGATCTGGTCTTCAACACCACCGAGGGCGCCAAAGCACTGTCGGATTCCAAGGATATCCGGCGCGCGGCCTTGAACAATCACATCCCGTACTATACAACTCTGGCGGGTGCACGCGCGGTGACCGAGGCCATCCAGGCGCTGAAGGCCGATATCCTCAAAGTGGCGCCGTTGCAGAGCTACGTTGGCCGCACCACGTGATCCACAGCCGCCGCCGAGGCTGGCGCTCGGCCGACGCAATCCTGTAGCGCAATCCCGGAAAGTGCGTGACACTCGACTTTCGGTGCCCAGGGCCAGCCCGGGGCCAGACGCGGAGACGTTGGAGCCATGGCGACGGAAACGGTGCCGATGACGGCAGAGGGCCACAAGAAGCTCGAGGAGGAGCTGCACCGGCTCAAGGCTGTCGAGCGTCCTCGCATCATCCAGGCGATCTCGGAGGCGCGCTCCCATGGCGATCTCGCGGAGAATTCCGAGTACCACTCCGCCAAGGAGGCGCAGGGCCTGAACGAGGCCAAGGTCGCCGACCTCGAGGACAAGCTCAAGCGTGCCGAGGTGATCGACCCCACGAAGATGTCGGGCACCACGGTCAAGTTCGGCGCGACGGTCACGCTGATCGACGAGGACACCGACGAGAAGGTCAAATACAAGATCGTCGGCGAGGTCGAGGCGAACGTGCGCGAGGGCCGCATCTCGATCGGCTCGCCGATCGCCCGCGCCCTGATCGGCAAGTCGAAGGGCGACAGCGCCGAGGTTGCGACGCCGAAGGGCGCGCGCTCCTACGAGATCCTCAAGATCGAGTGGAAGTGAACAGCGCCGAAAGGCTCGCGCGCACAGGTCGGGTCGACGAAAGTGCGCCGGCAATGCTCCGCCGCATGCCGGCATCCCGGCCCGATCTGCTGTGCGCAATGCGCTCGCCACTTCCATTAACGGGCTGACCAGGGCCGGACAGGGCCTGCTCAGCGTCCGGCGATCTTCAGCGCCGCCGCCGCGACCTTCGCCGGCGTGATGCCGAAGTGCTCGAAGAGCTTCGGGGCGGGCGCGGAGGCGCCGAACGTGGTCATGCCGATGAACGGCTCCCCGGGCCGCAGGTAGCGGTCCCAGCTCTGCCGCACCGCGGCCTCGATGGCGATGCGCGGGGCCTCGCCGAGCACGCCGTCACGGTAGGAGGCCGCCTGCTGCTCGAAGAGCTCCAAGCACGGCATCGACACGACCGCCGCCGCAACGCCCTCCCTGGCGAGAAGGTCCGCCGCCTCGACCGCCGTCGTCACCTCCGAGCCGGTCGCGATCAGCGTGACCGCGCGCTTGCCCTTCGCCTCGCGCAGCACATAGCCGCCCCTGCTGCAGAGATTTTCCGCCGAAGCGGCGGCGCGCAGGTTGGCGACGTTCTGGCGCGTGAGCGCGAGGATCGACGGTGTCGACCGCGCCTCGAGGGCGAGCTGCCAGCACTCCAGCGTCTCGATGCCGTCGGCCGGGCGAAAGACGTTGAGGTTCGGGATCGCGCGCAGCGCCGCGAGGTGCTCGACCGGCTGGTGCGTCGGCCCGTCCTCGCCGAGGCCGATCGAATCGTGCGTCATCACGTAGATGACGCGCTGTCCCATCAGCGCCGAGAGGCGGATCGACGGCCGGCAGTAGTCGGTGAACACGAGGAACGTGCCGCCGTAGGGAATGAGCCCGCCGTAGAGCGCCATGCCGTTCATCGCCGCCGCCATGGCGTGCTCGCGCACGCCGTAGTGGATGTAGCTGCCGGCGAAGCTCGCTCGCGAGATGACCGCTTGCGACTTTGTCTTGGTATTGTTGGAGCCGGTGAGGTCCGCCGACCCGCCGATCATGCCGGGTACCGCAGGCAGCAACCGCTCGAGCGCGAGCTCCGACCACACCCTGGTCGCGCGCTTCGTCGTATCGGCGGCGAATGCCGCCTTGCCCTCGCCAACCGCCGCCGCGATCGCCTTGCCGACGCCACCACCTGCCGGATCGGCGAACGCCGCGCGCCTGCCCGCATCGAGCCGCGCGAAGGCCGCCTTCCACTCGATGTGCGCCGCCTTTCCGCGCCCGCCTGCTGCCCGCCAGGCAGCGAGCACATGCGCCGGTACCTCGAACGGCGGATGCGGCCAGCCGAGTTTCTCGCGCGCACCCTTGATCTCGTCGGCGCCGAGCGGCGAGCCGTGCGTCGAGGCCTTGCCCTGCTTGGTCGGCGCGCCGTAGCCGATCACCGTCTTGCAGGCGATTAACCACGGCATGGAGGGATCGCCGCGCGCCGCCTCGAGAGCGCCGCGGATCGCCTTGGCGTCGTGGCCGTCGATCGCGAGCGTGTTCCAGCCCGCGGCCTCGAACCGCTTGATCTGGTCCTCCGAGGTCGCGAGCGAGGTCGGCCCGTCGATCGAGATGCCGTTGTCGTCGAACAGCACGATGAGCTTGCCGAGCCCCAAGTGGCCGGCGAGGCTGATCGCCTCCTGGCTGATGCCCTCCATGAGGCAGCCGTCGCCGGCGAGGCAGTAGGTGTGGTGGTCGATCAACGTGCCGAGGCGCGCGTTCCAGATCCGCTCGGCGAGCGCCATGCCGACCGCGTTGGCGATGCCCTGGCCGAGCGGGCCGGTCGTCGTCTCGATGCCGGGCGCGTGGCCATGCTCGGGGTG